>Ga0214921_10010180_pt1 | contig 11694 bp, 12 predicted proteins | sample LL1505_MetaG_FD_177992 | JGI IMG/M metagenome (GOLD analysis project Ga0214921, IMG submission 177992) | Freshwater microbial communities from Lake Lanier, Atlanta, Georgia, United States - LL-1505 | ecosystem: Environmental > Aquatic > Freshwater > Lake | place: USA: Georgia | collected...
AAATAGAAAGAATCCAGGTCCAAAAGAGTGCAACTACCAAATCAACAATGAATGTTTGGACTGTAACGACTTTGAATAAAGCTTTGATAATAAAATAAACCACTAAAATAACAAAATAAGCTTTTGCTGGTTCACAAATTCTCATTATATATAAAATAAATAAAATACTAAATATAATAATCACTTCTAGGTACTTTCTACCTGACACTAGAATAGAATTACTACATACAAAAAATTACAACGACAAATTTACATTATCATCAGTGACTACTCCACATGTTATCGGGAGTAATCATTTCGTTTTTAGTTTGAGAACGCCACTCACTTGCGTCATAACCTCGTTCAAGGATTTTTATCATATTAGATATATATTCAATATTATCTTTAAGAAGAGTACTTATTTTACCTAGACTATCATCTACTGTTTTATATTCAGAAGGGTAATTTACCGGAATTTCAACCTCATTACTCATAAATATAAATTCACTATTGATAGTTTTGTTTATATCACTAAGTGTCTCATTTGTTTTTTTCAACTTTTCAATATATATTTTTCTTTCATCAATATAAGTATTGACTTTAAGTTTCAAAGTATAATCAAGGTCATCTATTGTATCTATTAACGACGTACAATAATCATTCATATAAATTTCTAAATTTTGTTGAAGACGTTTGTTCGATTCATTTTCATCTTCTATTTTTTCTAAATTTTCAATCACACGATCTATATATGTTTTTAGAGTAATATTATTACTAATAAGTTTATTTTTGATTGATGGAAATTCTGTTGAATCCACATCAAAATACTGACCTATTTGTCCTTCCCTAAACACCCCGCCTCCATAAATAAAAGAAGAACCAATTATTACAAATGGCAATAAAACAAACGCCCATGCTAGTTCCTTCATTTTCTTTCGGCATAAAATAGAAAGAATCCAGGTCCAAAAGAGTGCAACCACTAAATCAACAATGAATGTTTGGACTGTAACGACTTTGAATAAAGCTTTGATAATAAAATAAACCACTAAAATAACAAAATAAGCTTTTGCTGGTTCACAAATTCTCATTATATATAAATACTAATAAAATAAATAAAATAAATAAAATAAATAAAATACTAAATATAATATAAGGATATAATAATATAAAATAAATGGCAAAGGATAATTTTGTGAATTTAGTAGTATTGTTCGTTGGACTAACAACAGCTATTTTTTTATATAGACGAATGGAAGACAAGAAATTAAAAGAAATTCAAAAAGATGACTATGATTCTATTCGAAAACATTTAATGGATGAAAAAAAAATGTTAGCGTCGAGTACTCCTGAACCAGAAAAAACAGAAAAATCTGATACCCGACCTATATTATGGATACATGTTCCCTATCATTACAACGCAAGAAATTGGGAAAATTTCGGTTCACGTAGTTCTTTTGACTTGAACCAGCCCTATTTGTATTTAACAGCAAAAACAATTGTAAACAGATGCAAAGACAGTTTCCGTATTTCTATTATAGACGACAGTTCCTTTGAGAAATTAATTCCTGATTGGAAGATTCAAATGGACCATTTTTCAAATCCTATACGGTATAAAGTTCGTATGGCTGCCTTATGTAAATTGCTTTTTATTTATGGTGGCATGGTATGTCCGTTGTCTTTTGTATGTATGAATGATTTGACTTCTCTCTATCAGAAGGGGACACAAGGAGGAAAAATGTTTGTTGGAGAAAGGATAAACAGAAGTATTTCAAGCGACAAAGAAGACAAATATTTTTTGCCATCATTATATCTTATGGGTTGTGAAAAAGGAAATGCTGCAATGAATAGATGCTCGGTTTATATAGAACAAATTCTTTCAAAGGACTTTACGGATGAGTCTCGATTTTTAGGAGAAACGAGCGTATGGTTGAGAGAACAATTAAAAGACGGACATGTTAATTTGATAGATGGGAAAATGTTGGGCGTAAAGACAGCAGAAGATACGCCTATTTTATTGGAAAACTTGTTGTCGCAAAATTATATTGATTTTAGTCCAGATTTGTATGGAATCTGGATACCCTCTCATGAACTATTAACTAGATTACAATACGGTTGGTTTTCGAGAATGTCTGCCGAACAAGTTTTAGAAGCCGATACTATATTAAGCAAATATTTGGTTATTTCTCTTGCGCCACAAGAAGGAAGTGAAAAGAAGGTTGAAGACAGAGTTTATACACCCGTTGGTAATGCGGGTGATTGGGTTAGTTTTTGGAAGGTACCATCAGGCGCACCAGTATGGGGATTAAAACCGAACTACTTGGGTAACGATATAGTGAAAATGAACCATTTCTAGGTACTTTCTACCTGCCACTAATGAAAAGTATAGAAGAGAATACAAAATTCAATAAAATATACTAACCATTATAGAAATATAATTGTGAAATAGTATAATGCCCTTAGGGTGCTTTTACACGATTGAGAAGGGAAATGACAAATTTTTTATTTTTTATAGAAAGTTTGTCTCATTTTTCTTTTTGGTCGGTGTAATAAATAACTTCTAGGTACTTTTTACCTGCCACCAACCTGAAAATAGTATATGAAAAACAAACATCACGCAAATAATATCTACAATGAAATTATATCATTAGTAAAAAGAGCCAACTCAATTTCATCCTCGTGAATATTATAAAAAATAGAAATATATTTACATATAAAGGGAATAAAGTTGTATTTTTGTTCTTCATTCAGTTTTTTTGTTGTTTTTACATATACAAAAAAACTATCCAATATATCCATGACAGAATAACCATTGTCAAATAAATCATATAAAATACGAATTGCTGGTTGAAGTTTTTTGTCAAATAAACAATCAATATAATTATCAAAAAGTGAAAAATGGATATTCGTACATAATTTTTGCGCCAAATCAAATGTAACAAGAGATTCATTCAATAATTTTATTTTTTCCATATAGTTAATAAGAGTTTTTGCAGAAGACTGACTGACATCTATTATAAATTCTGATGCACTTTCGTCTATTTTTATTTTTTCCACTTCTTTTATTTTCAAAAAAAGCCTGGTTAAATTTTCTTTTGAAAAGGGTTTTAATTTAACAATCATGAATCTTGATTGTAATGGTTCTATTATTTTTTGAATGTTGCTACACGATGCAATAAAATGTACTTTGCTGCTGTATTTATCAATACAATTTCGAAAGACTTGTTGACTTTGTTCGTTAATAAAATCAATGTCATCAAAAATAATTGATTTTTTTCTATTTTTTATAGAAGAGGATGTTTGACAAAACTGCTTTACATCATTGCGATAATAATGAATACCCTGGTCTTTCAAATTATTAATAGTAAGAATATTGTGTTTGTATTTGTTTTTTACGGGTTTGTGCTGTTTATCTTTGTCTGTTGTGGATGACAAAAGAGATTCATTCATAGTCATATTTAAATAATATTCATTCAAAAGTGCATGCATTATAGACGTTTTACCGGACCCTGCATCTCCAACAAATAATATATTCAAGTTATCCATTTTTAATAATACATCTAATATTTCTCTGGTTTTATCGTCCAAATAAAAATCATCTATACATTCAGGTTGATATTTTTGTGTAAACAACATTTTCTTTTCAAAATAATAACAATGAAATAAAAAATAAATTATATTATTATCAAAAATAACTATTTAAGTCTATATTTTTATATTCCTAATATATTTGTATTTATATAGAATACATGTCTCAAAAAGAAAATTTTTATAATATATTAGGTGTAAGTGAAGGTTCATCCAAAGAAGAAATAAAAAGAGCATATCGTAATCTTTCTCTCAAACATCATCCCGACAAAAATCAAGGAAATGCTGAATCGGTTTCACTTTTCCAAAAGATAAGTGAAGCGTATGAAACACTAGGCAATGATGAAAAACGTCAACAATATGATATGGAAAAAAATAATCCATTTGCAAGTATGTTTCCTGGAATGAATATGAATATGCATGGTATGTCGCCAGGAATGGGTATTCACGTTCATCATATGCATCCCGGCTCAATGCATGAAGTAAATATAGATGAAATGTTTCAGAATTTATTTGGATTTGCAAATGGTGGAGGAGGAGTCGGTATGGGCGGTTTTCCGGGATTTCCTGGAATGGGTCCAAACGTCCAAGTATTCAGAAACGGTATTCCCGTGCAACAAAAGCCTACTCCGATAATCAAGACAGTATCAATAACTATGGAAAATGTTTTGAATGGTGTGAATCTTCCAGTAGAAATAGAAAGATGGATACTAGAACATGGAAACAAGGTATTTGAAAAGGAAACGGTGTACATTCCTATTCCAAAAGGAATTGATGACAATGAAATTATTATGTTGAGAGATAAAGGTAATATTATAAATGAATATTTAAAGGGGGATATCAAGCTTTTTGTAAAAATAATAAATAATACAGAATTTAAAAGACACGGGCTTGACCTTATTTATGATAAAAAGATTTCTCTCAAAGAGGCGCTCTGTGGATTCAAATTTGAGTTAAAGTATATAAATGGTAAGTCATACACCATCAATAATAATCCAGGTTCAGTAGTTACACCTTCATATTTCAAACCTATTCCAGGAATGGGATTAACGAGAGACGGACACACTGGAAACTTAGTAATTACTTTTGAGATTGAATTTCCCGAGTCGATTGACATGGAGAAAGTTCACGCATTAAGTAAAATATTATAAAATTATAATTCATCGTAAAAATAAATTTTATAATATATACTATATGTAACTTTGATAAGTTTATCATGTATGCTTCTAAAATTTTGAGCGATTATTTATTAGAAAATAAATGGATAGTTTTAGCATATTTGATATTTGCACTACTTACATTGCCATTTCAAACAATGATTATTCCAAAAATATACAGCAGTTTTTTTAAAAAATTGGAAGAAAAAAAAATAGATAAGAGTATTTTTTCAACTTATTTAGGATATTTGTTTTTTTCACTTTTATTGATAAACATATCTTATTATGCGGCATTTCATTTAAAAATAATGATTTCTTCTGGATTATTAGAATACACAATGAATTTATTTTACCATCATTTATTATTAATTCATGAAAATAATTATGAAGATGTTGACTTGGGAAAATTATTTGCTGTAATAAATAATACGCCAGTAACTATGACAAAATTATTTCACGAATGTATCGTTGTATTGCCTAACTTGTTAACTGTTATTGTGATGAATATTTATTTTTTTATGGTTGATGTGAAATTGTTAATAGTATCAATTATTTTACTAATTTTATTTTGTTTATCACAAACCTATTATTTCAGTAAATGTTTTACTTCTTCAATTGAAAAAGAAAAAAAATTTGAAATACTGCATCAGACTATACAAGATAAAGTATCCAACTTATATAGTATATATTCATTTGGAAATATAGATGATGAAGTTCTAAAACACAACAAAAATACACTTGATTTCAGGAATAAATTCAGAGAAATGAATAAATGTGTAAATGATTCAGATTTATTAACACATGGTGTAAATTTTGTAAATTTTGTATCTCTGGCAGCCGTGTGTGTTTACTTGTATACTAGTAAAAAAATAAAAAAAGAAACACTTGTTTCACTGTTATTGATGGTTACATCTTATACACCAATAGTCCAGCATATATCTATTGGTTTTTCTAATCTAACCACTACTATTGGGGTTTTGACTGCTAAGGAAGTTTTTTTTGAAAAAATATATTCAGTAAATCCAGAATCAATGCGACAAATGAATGAAAATAAGGTAAAAAAGATAAAAGAAGGAAAAATAACTATTCATAACTTACATTTTGAGTATGAAACAAAGAAAGAACCAAATATAGAAACAGAAAAAATTACACCTTTTACAAATACAAACACAAAAAATAAAAAAATTTTTGAAAATTACTATTTAGATATTCCTGCTAAACAAAAAATTGGAATTATTGGAACGTCTGGATCAGGTAAATCGACATTGATAAAATTATTATTGGGATATTACACAATTCCAAGAGGTATGATTTTTATAGATGATGTAGACATAAATGATTATAATTTGTCAGAATTTAGAAAACAAATTTTGTTTATTAATCAAAATACCAAATTGTTTAATATGACAATATTTGAAAATATACAATATGGAAATAATATGAGTAAAGAAGAAATAATGAAAAAATGTAAAGATTTGAATCTAGATGGAATATTTACTCAACTACCAAACGGATTTGAAACAAGTGTTGGTGTTAATGGAGATCAATTATCTGGCGGACAAAAACAAGCTATACATATATTACGTAACATTACAAAACAAAATAAAATAATTATATTAGATGAACCAACATCTGCAATAGATGGAGAATACAAAGAGCATATTATGAATGCTTTGAATCAAATTGGTAAAAATAGCACTATCATATTGATTACACACGATAAAAATATATTAAATAACTGCGATAGAACAATACAACTAAAAGATGGTAAAATACTAAATGATTACACAAGATAGAGTGTAATCTGTAAAAATATTTTTTTTATAAAAAATAAATATTTTTAACCTTTATTCCTAAGACCCCCCTTTGGGTTCTGGATCTGGGACAAGTTCTGATCGGTTGCCATAAACAGTAATAGATGAAAAATAAAGTTTATGTGGAATTCCTAGATTGTACTTGTTCTCTATTCGCGGATAAATGTATTTATCCGCTAAAAGGATATAGGCAATCCGTGTTTTTGTATCTAAATGGATACAAAAACACGGATAGACCTCAAATAAGTATGATCTGGAAATAGACATTAAGAAATTCTTTTGGTAGGTATTTCCGACGATACTAAATAAATCGAGTTCTCTGTAATAATAATATACTCGGAACCACTCTTGTAAAATTTTACAATAGGACTTGTATATTCATCCTCACTCTTAACCAATAGTTTCTCACCCGATTCTCTTACACCGATAAGAGCCTTTTTCTCCAATGAAAAAGTCCAATAATCCATCATAATAGGTTTATCCTCTACAATAGCGAGCTTAGAAACATTTTTCATAGTGATTTCACCTGGTAGAGGTGTTGATGATGTATTTTTTTTTGTCGATTCAGACGATGCGTTAGATGCACCTTCTAGTCCTACTACTTGATTTTGTTTTGACATTTATATTATATTGAATAAAATAATAATACTCTTTAAATAGTTATTTTCTTTTATTTTAATTTTATAAAAGAATGAAAGGAACAAAAGAATATATATTATTATTGAGTGAATTTTGGGATTGTTATTTCAAAAATATAGTTTCTACAAATCCGACTTTGAAAAAGAATGAAAAAAGTGAATATAATCAATATGTTTTTACAAGAGGATTGGATACTATTACACATATATTTATTTATACTATGCTGACTTCAAATAATATTGAAATCGCTTATACAAATGCAGAAAAAGGAATCTATTATTACATAGAATTTATGAATCAAATGAAAGAACACAAACAAATGAATCTTTCACTAACTACTCGTGATGCTGTTCTCTATGTATACAAAAAAATAATATATTCAAAAGATGCAACACCTTTTACATATAGTTTCAGCGAAACCAACACTACACAAATATACAATTATTTTGGTATATTTTATAATAAATTACTTGAACTCTATTTAGAAACTGAAAATAATACTAAATATAAAAAAGATGTTATAGAATTATTACAAAACTAAATATGATACGTACATGTTTTATTGTAAACTGGTTCAAACAAGATTTGTAATAATTTTTCTTCTCGTTTTCATTTTTTTATCTTTTACTTTAAGTTCCTCATCTGTAAGAAGTCTAATTGCAATATTTTTGAATTCTTTTTGAAAGATATTATTCAAATAAGTATAAATAATATTTAGAATGGTTTCATCACATTTACCAACAATTAGTACACTTCCCGTGCGAAATATCATAAAAGATATATTCATCTTGTTTTTAATTGTGTCCTTTTTATTTTTTTTGTCGATAATGTTTACGACTGCATTTACATGTGAGACCGCATCATCATTTACCATAACCGTATTCGATTCCGAATTATTCGCAGTATATTTACATTGAATTCCAGGATAAGAACATCGGTCATAAATGCATTGGACGTTGTATTTATTTTTCAAAATATCAAACAGTGCATCTTGATTAATAAAGAATCCACATTGAAAATTGGAATTAATAAGAACAGTTTCTGTTGAATTTTTTCTATATTCAAGTTTTAAACTCATATACGGTTGTAATACTTGTAATACATAGGCTAAAATAGCATGAAATGCGGCATCACTTTGAATTCCAGGTATCTCAATTTTTCCAGTATTGAATATTTTTACATGGAATTCTCTGAATATTCCACCAAAATGAATACGCAGTATCAAAACAAAACAATTATAAAACGCACTTTTCTTTTTAGAACGATACGATGTTAAATCTTTTTTAGATATACCAATGCTTACTTTTCGAATATCTTTGAATTTAATTCTTCCGTTTGGATTATCGATATTCATGATAACATTTTCTTCTACATAAGACTGATCTACTAGATTTTCTTGAATTTCTGTCAGTTCTTCTGGTAACAATGAATTAAATTTCATTTGTTTTTTAATCACACCTTGTGTAGGTGTAGAATAAGGAATAACTGGTATCTTCCAAAAAATCGTTTTTAAATCAACTTCTGTATTCAAATACGAAATGTTGGTTTTTGTAGAAATATAAATGGGAGAAGGTTTAGGACACATTTCAGAATAGATATTGGCACTTACTACTCCTGATGAATTAACATGTTCGCAATTGAAATTATCATCTTCGCATATCTCATCAAGTGGAGTTTCATTCATATATTTATTTTTTTTTTTTGATAAAGATGAACCCGTTAAAAAGTGTTCCCATTCATCGTCAACATTTGAATTTAAATTTGTAAAACCAAATGCATGCTGCATTTAATTTTGATTTTTAAATCTAATTACGATATTGTCTTTAATTTGTGTTTCTTTATATTATTTATGTTTCAATTATTATTTTATATATGTATATTAAAGATGCAAAGTATAGCAACGAAACCAGTTGCAATGGCCCAAAAGCCAATTATTCAAAAAAAACAGGAGGATGAAAGTAGTCATATTCATGACCCCTTTTCATTTTCACCGCCAAATGAGTTCAAAATAAAGCTTTATGCAAGAATGAATTTGTTTCAGGTATTGGATAAAGAAAAAGAAATTAAAAAAACGGCGATAAAAGGTTAGTTAGGAGTTGATAATTAAAAAATGTAAAAGTTTAATGATTGCATAATTTACATATATGTGATTTTTTGTTCCAGTAAAATGTGAAAGCTTTTTTACAAAATGTAAAAAATCATTCGTTATAATATTTTCCTTTTTTCGAATAATATAATTTGTAAAATCTATCAAACACCGATACTTGTCATAATTATATTTTTTACAAAGTTTATCAAATAAAGTGTTAGCATTGACAAGGGTTTCTTTGGGTAACGGCAATGGTGGATATGTATTATTAGAAAGAGAAGACAACTTTTCAAACAAACTTTCCCAATGTGTTTCTTCAATAATATTGTATTTTTTATTTTCATTTACATTCGTCTGCATAAAATTTATCATACTGCGAACATCAGACTTATATATAGTTTGTATAGTTTCCAATGTTTTTTCTTTCATATTCAGTTTTTCATTGATAGAAATTTTTTTTAAAAGATCTACAATATTTTTTTGTGGAAGTTGACTGAATCTCAATTTCAAAAACTCTGTTTGCAAACTATCGTCTATGCGACTAATATAATTGCATATTAAACAAAATCGAACATTTTCAATGTATTCATACAATAAATAATGCAGCGCTTGTTGTGCACTTTTTGTCATGTAGTCCACCTCGTCCAATATTACAAACTTAGTTCCATTGTTAAATAACGGTTGAGATGTTACAAATGTATTTATTTGATTTCTTATCACATCGATTCCTCTATCATCTGAGGCATTTAAATGAATTATAAGAGATTTATTTATATTTCCCGTTTTTAGTTGATAAGAATTGATTAAATTGATAATAGTGGTTGTTTTTCCCGTTCCAGGTGGACCATAAAAAAGAAGATTGGGAAAATACCCAGTCTCTAAGATATTTTTAAAAACAGTTTTATTAATTGAATCGAGAACAATATCTTCAAAAAACTGAGGTCTGTATTTTTCCGTCCAAGGAATATGTTGCATGTTATTTCATTAAACTGAGAAATTGTATCTAATTCATTTACTTTTTATATTTAATTCATGCATAATAAATAATAAAAATAAAATATACAATTATTTTATATTTTATTTTTTATGTCATTACAAATTTTTACAGATACGATTCCACTACAATTTTTGACAGATTTATTTGAAAAATTACAATGTAAAAAAAAAGACAACTTTTATATTTTCGATAAAACCTCTTATAACAAAGGAAAGATTATGAATATTATTCCTTCTTTTCTAGAAAGTTGTAAAAAATATTATTTTTCATCAAAAGTCCATTATGTAGATAGAAAAATGACATATAATCGTTTTACGACAGTTTTGCGACAAATTTGTAATGCAAATAAAATATCATATTCAAGACAAATTACATACACTAATAACAGCGATTATATGATTGTATACAATTTTAAAATAGAAACGAATACGGATTAGTGTCAGGCAGAAAGTACCTAGAAATGATTTAGTAAAAATAAAATTATTTGAATGAAAATAATTTTATTATCATACATGCAGGCAGTTAAATAATTTTTTAGCATAATTTTTAAAATTGTTGGTTTAGGTACTTTCTGCCTGCCACTAATACGGATAATATATTTACAAAAACAACTTAAATCAAAAATTATTATATTTCAAATGCCAAGAAAAAAACAAATACCTGTGCAGCCTACATTAGAACAAAAGGATAACAATATACAAGTTGTTATTATTGATACACCGCAAACCCCAATATCACCCACATCACAAATTCAAACACCAACAGAATCACCAGAATTGGCATGTAATGCTACTGCTACGGTTGCAAAAAAACGGGGTAGAAAACCAAATGGAGGTAAAATCGTCCAAAATAATTCTTTGGATGAAAATATAAAAGAAACAAAAATAAATGTTATATTACATTTAAGATGTTTTTTCAAGGATTTGCAGGAAGATCAAAATAAAAATCACATTGAAACATTTCAAAGTTTTTCAAATAAATTGATTTATGATGAATTAAAAACAGAGTATTCTCCAATATCAACTTTTAGCGACATTACAAATGGAAATGGAAATACAACTACGAATTCGAATACAACAAATGATACCAAAGAATTGTGGAAGAAATTAAAAATATTAGAAAATAATTTACATTTCAACAATATTGGAGAGAAGAAATCGGCATGTTTTTGGTGCACGTATGATTTTGATAATCCGCCAATTTATATTCCGAAATATTTTTTGAAGAAGTTTTATCATGTTTATGGTTGTTTTTGTAGTCCTGAATGCAGTGTCGCATATTTGATGCAAGAAAATATAGACAGTTCTATAAAGTTTGAGAGATACCAGTTATTAAATCATATTTATTCTAAAATATACGACTATAAAAAGAACATTAAACCAGCGCCAAACCCATATTACATGTTGGAAAAATATTATGGTAATTTATCTATCC
>Ga0214921_10010184_pt1 | contig 11688 bp, 6 predicted proteins | sample LL1505_MetaG_FD_177992 | JGI IMG/M metagenome (GOLD analysis project Ga0214921, IMG submission 177992) | Freshwater microbial communities from Lake Lanier, Atlanta, Georgia, United States - LL-1505 | ecosystem: Environmental > Aquatic > Freshwater > Lake | place: USA: Georgia | collected 2015-05-28
GAAGTATAAATTGTGCTATCGGGTCCGGGGTCCAAATCAACAGTTTCATAGAAGTTACCAGCTACAAACAAATTTCCTTGTGGGTCAAGGTCAATGTCTTCAATAAAATCGGATTTAATTCCGCCAAAAAGTTTTTGTGAAAGTAGAGAACCATTACTATTATATTTTGCAATTACAACATCTGATTGGCCAAGACATTCAATGTAAGTTGTTAATCCTGCATTAGTATAAAAGTAAGTATGAGTATCTTCACTAGAAGCCGAACCGCCAACTGTATTAACAATTCCGCCAACAAAAATATTCCCGTTGTTATCCACTCTTACTGTTCGTGCTTCATCATATCCGTAACCACCAAAAGCGCGCGCCCAAATAAAATTACCAGCAGCACTATACTTCATTAAATATGCATCTTTAGCACCCCGCGACATCAAACTGAAGTTGCCAGATGCAGAATGGTCAAAATCTACCGTACCCTCAAAAGCACCAACAACATAAATATTTCCTTGAATATCAATAGCAATTCCATTGGCTCTGTCGTCAACCAAACCGCCTATATTGTGTTGCCAATCTAAACCTGGTTGGGCATTTATATTTGAATAAATAAGAATTACCGCTAAAAAAATTAAATAAGTTTTATTCATGATGATCACTAAATATATTAACACTCAAAAGTATTTCGGGAGGTAAAAAATGCCAATAGCATTATAGTAGTATCATAGTAAAAGCAAATTTTAGATTCAATCAACAAATTTTGAGTTTATTAATTTTATATATATTCGCCTCAAATAAATAAATCAAATAAAAATCAGGTAAGAGTTTGACGATTTAGGTATTTGAAAAGACATAAAATGATTTTATATATATATAATATATTGTTTACTTGCAATGTTAACCGCATTGTAAAACCCTTAACTAATAAATGTTTTAGCTCATAAATTAGTTCTCTTTTCAATACCTATTATCTACGTTCTTGCCATAATAAAACAACATTATGGATATATTTTCAATCGTTTTTATAATAGTTGGTGTTGCTGTAGGATACTTCATAGCTTCATCAGTATTAAAAAAACAAGCTGCAGCAGATGCAGAAAAAATTAAACAGCATGCTTTGAAATTAGAGGCAGAGGCCGAAGCGAAATTAAAAGATGCTGAAAGCAAAGGAGAAATGCTTAAACAAGAAAAGCTTTTACAAGCCAAAGAAAAATTCTTACAATTAAAAACTGAGCACGAAAAACAAATTACCGAAAAGAACAATGCTTTACAAGAACGCACACAAAAATTAGTAGTTGAAGAAAATAAGATTAAGCAAAAAGACACAACACTAGCACAAAAAATTGAGGAAGCACAAAAGAAACAAGCTGAAGCTGATTCAATTAAGCAAACCATGCAAATTCAGATTGAAAACCTGAACAAAAAGCAAGTTGAAGTTGATAAGTTTCATCAACAACAAGTAAAGCAACTAGAAACTATTTCTGGCTTGAAAGCCGAAGATGCGAAAGCACAATTAGTAGAATCCTTGAAAGGCGAGGCTAAAACAATGGCCATGAGTCACATCAAGGACATTATGGAAGAGGCTAAGCTAACAGCAAACAAAGAAGCTAAGAAAATTATAATTCAAACCATACAACGTGTTGCAACTGAGCATGCTGTTGAAAATTCAGTGACCGTATTCAACATCGAAAATGATGATGTGAAAGGGCGCGTTATTGGCCGCGAAGGACGCAACATCCGTGCCCTTGAAGCAGCAACAGGTATTGAGTTTATTGTAGATGATACGCCTGAGGCAATTATCCTTTCGGGATTTGACCCTGTGCGACGTGAAATTGCACGTTTGGCATTACACCAGTTGGTTACTGATGGCCGTATTCACCCTGCCCGTATTGAGGAGGTTGTAGAGAAAACACGCAAACAAATTGAAGAAGAAATTGTAGAAATTGGTAAACGTACCACCATTGATTTAGGTATTCATGGTTTGAACCCTGAGTTGATTCGTATGGTTGGACGTATGAAATACCGCAGTAGCTACGGACAAAACTTATTGCAACATAGTCGTGAGGTTGCCAACCTTTGTGCTACTATGGCGGCAGAGTTAGGATTGAACGTGAAGCTCGCAAAACGTGCTGGCTTATTACATGATATTGGAAAAGTGCCTGATGATGCACCTGAATTGCCACATGCTATTTTAGGTATGCAGTTAGCTGAGAAATTCAAAGAACATCCAGAAGTTATTAATGCAATAGGTGCGCATCACGATGAAATTGAGATGACTAGTATGATATCTCCAATTGTGCAAGTGTGTGATGCAATTTCAGGTGCACGCCCTGGTGCACGTCGTGAAATTGCTGAATCATATATTAAGCGATTAAAAGACTTAGAAGCATTGGCATTGAGTTATCCAGGTGTAACAAAAACGTATGCTATACAAGCAGGACGAGAATTGCGCGTATTAGTAGAAAGCGAAAGAGTAGACGATAAAACAGCCGAAGCATTATCTTTTGACATATCACAACGCATTCAAACTGAAATGACTTATCCGGGACAAATAAAAATTACTGTTATCCGCGAAACAAGAGCAGTAAATTACGCTAAGTAATAATAGAAGTCGAATCAAAAAAGCCTGAACTATCGTTTGATAGTTCAGGCTTTTTTTATTTGTTTCATTTTGTAGCTCTTGCAGGCAATCTGCATCTATATAATGCTTGATAATGTTTTATTGCGCGGTGATTTTGATGTTATCTAACTTACATATATTCCATTGAACCCACAATTTATTCTCAATTATAATTAGTCGACTCTCAAAAAGTCATTCTAAAATTTACTCTTACTCTGTTCATAGATAAAAAGTAATAACCACGAATTCCGCATAAATACCATTTGAAAACATTTTGATATGAATAAAAATCAAGGCTTCATTATTTCTTTTGTTCCTACCATGCAGGTGATTTCTTCGTTCCTCGGAACATCCTTCATGGCTTGACGCAATTTTATTGCATTGAAAAAACAGAAAGAATCAGGCCAATATAGTGCTGAATGAGTTTATTCAAAAACTTATTAGATTCACAGATTATTACTATAATAATTTGCAAATAATCAGATTTTAAAAACCAGATTTTATTGAAGTTTATACTTTTTGAGGCATGAATAGTTATTGTCAACTACTCAGAAATTAATCCTTTTAAGGCAGCATTCACTGTTTTGTCTTCTATACTCAATATCTTATAAAATGCATCGTTGCGCCAAATGCCGCGTGCAATTAATGCCTTTAATTGTAAGGCTATTATAGATTTTGATTTGGCAAATCCTTTCTCGTTTTTAGGAATTTTATTTTTGGCTGCAAAGTTTGTAAACTCAGTCATTAATGCATCAGTAACAGTAAAGCTTTTAATGTATTCATCGGCTGTTTTGTAATTCATTAATGCACTCCGATTATTATCTGCGTAAGCTACCGAAAACTGATTGATGATGCCCGATATGTAAAGCTCTGTAAGGTAATTAGAGTTTCGGGTAGTATCTAATGGCACAAAAATATCAGGCATAATGCCACCGCCGCCGTACACAACTTTTCCTTTTGGTGTTTTAAACTTAAGGCTATCAGAAAACTTAATGCTGTCCTTGTTTTCAAGTTCACCCGAACGATAACGGTGTATTTCATCCATTGCATAATCATCTGATTCGCCAAGCTTATAGGGTTTTTGAATGCAACGCCCTGTTGGTGTATAGTATCTGGCAATGGTTAAGCGCACAGCCGAACCATCACTAAAATCAGATTGCTCCTGCACCAACCCTTTGCCAAAGCTGCGGCGACCCACAATAATTCCACGATCATTATCTTGTATGGCACCAGCTAATATTTCGCTTGCCGATGCAGAACCTTCATCAATTAAAAATGCTACTTTATTTTTCTCGAAACTACCATCGCTTGTAGCATAAAAGTTTTCGCGGGTGCGTGCGCGTCCTTCGGTGTAAACAATCAACTTTTTATCTTCTAAAAACTCGTCGCACAACTTGGTTGCAATGTTTAAAAAGCCGCCTGGATTTCCGCGCAAATCAACAATTAGTTGTTTCATACCTTGTTGCCTCAAGGCATCAAACGATTTGATGTATTCATCGTAGGTTGTTTGGGCAAAGCGCCCTATTTTAATAACACCAGTTTTATTATCATTAAGCATAAAGGCTGCATCAACACTATACAAGGGTATTTTACCACGTGTAATTGAAAACGCTAATGGTATAGAATTACCTCGTCTCATAATGTTCACATTAACTTTTGTTCCACCTATGCCACGTAGTTTTTTTAGCACATCGTTATTGGCTATTTTAATGCCTGCCACATTTTTGTTTTCTATTTTAATAATTCTATCACCGGCTTTAATACCAAGCTGTTCTGATGGTCCGCCAGCCAATGCGGATACAACATAAATAGTATCATTCAAAATATTAAACTCAATACCAATACCATCAAAATTGCCTTGCAACATTTCGTTGGTTTGTGCCAATTCGCTGGCGGGTATGTATGCACTGTGCGGGTCGAGGTTTTCAAGTAATGATGTAATAGCATCATCCAACAAACGGTTTTTACTGATGGTATCCACATAATTGCGCTCAATATAATTGAGCAGTTCGTTTACTTTACTATTTTGGTTATTGCTACTAAATATTTTAGTTTGATTGGTAGATATATTAGTGGACAATTTTAACCCAAGTAGAATTCCAATAATTAAAACCAAAGAAAAATAAAACGGTTGTAATGCTTTGTGTATGGACTTTTTTTCTTGATTGTCTTCGGGTAAATTGTGCATAATATTGATGGGGAGTGTTGATTAGAATTGAGTGCTATTGAAAGCGTGGCAATGATACAAAAAAATGAGAATTTTGTTTAGTGGATAGTAGATAGTAGATTGTGGTTATTTATTAATTGTAAATAGGCAAACTAAGTTCAACAATTATTTAAAAGCCCTTATGGAGAGATACCAATAGTTTAGTTTTCACACTGCCGCATCTGCTCATGCCGCACCAATGGCTTACGGCAGGCAACTATTTTAACGCATCTTCCGCATTTATTGTTTTATTGACAGAGGCATTTGTAATAAGTGCACCTCGGCAAAGAGCCGAGATGCTGCTGAGGTTATTTCAGTTATTGTAAATACATTAAGCAATTTTCGTTATCACTTTCAAACTGTTCTATTGATGGTAATTTTTTTTCTAGTACTATAAGTAAATCTACTGTTTTTGTATTTCCACTTAACAACTGAATTACTTTTGGAGGACATCCAAATAAGCGACTCATCGCCTCAAAATCATTATATTTTGTAAGTATGATAAACGAATTGTTTTTTGCAAATTGCCAAATAGAAGCATCATCGGTATTTTTATCTAAATGGAAATCCGAGACATGTTTACAAACATCTTCCGATTTATGGAACAATGCACATACACGATAAGAAATATTATTATCAACTAGAATTCTCATTTGATAGATACAAATTTTACATGCTTTTCGCTTTCAGCTGCATACGCCAAACAGGCCTGTATATCCTCTTTTGTTAATTGTGGAAAGTCGTATATTATTTCTTCGGCACTCATACCCGAAGCTAGATAACTCAATACATCCGCCACTGTAATTCGTAAATCTCTAACGCATGCTTTACCTGAGCGCACTCCAGCATTTATTGAAATTATTTCGTTGTTTCGTTTCATCTTAATTATTTTTTTTGATTGAATTTCAAAAGTAACAATTTGCATCCACTTTACGCATATTTATAAACAAGTCCAAACTATTTTATCTAAGTAAAATTGTAAAATAATTTTGGAGAAATTACCCCTAGGCTAACACTTAATATTGTTTACCCTTAATTCGTTTTCACCATCTTCTTCGTTACCACACCTTCATCACTTTTTAGTGTTACAAAATAAACCCCCTCTGCAAGGTGGCTTACATCAATTGTTTTGGTAGTAGTGTTTTGTAGGTTATAGGTGGCTACTTGCTTGCCTGTTAGGTTGGTAATGATAATGTTTGTTTTGATGAGTTTAGGAATAGTGAGGTTAATGGTTGAGGAGGTTGGGTTGGGGTTAATCCCCAAATCCCATTTTACTGTTTGGGAGGTTGGCGAAATACCTGTAATTAATGGTGAATTAGCAGGTATTACATTTACACTAATCATTTGGTTTGCCAATGATTTGGTAATGTAAGTAGAATCGCAATAGGTGTTGGTACAGCCAGTGCTGCTATCAGTAATGGTTACACAAATGGTGTAGTTGCCAGCGGTGTTATAAGTAAAACTTGGATACGCGCCTATTGAAGTGCTATTAGCAGAATCTCCCCAGGCCCAAACATAATCTAATGAATCAGCCGACAATGAGTCTGAACCCATGCATTGGTTTACAAGATACCAATAAGATTGCAAAACAGAATCAGGAAATAAAGTATAAAAAGCAGAGCAGGGTGTTGGGTTTGAATATTTGGCAATGAACATGTCAGAACTGCCTGTAATACCTGCATTGGTTAAACTATTTGAACCAAAATTGATAGTGGGACAGCTATAATATCCCGTCATATATACATTGCCGCTGGCATCGGTTGCAACACTATTGCCAATGTCATTAGTATTAATGCCTCCAACTGACTTTGCCCAAAGCACATTGCCGTTTGCATCGTATTTGGCAATAAAAATATCATAAGAACTTCCTTCACTAGATAAGGTTGTTGAACCAAAAGTGATAGTGGAGTATGCGAATTTTCCCGTTATATATACATTGCCGCTGTTATCGATTGAAACGCAGTTTCCATACTCATAACCATTACTCCCTACTGACTTTGCCCAAAGCACGTTGCCGTTAGCGTCGTATTTGGTAATGAAAATATCGTTATTGTTATACATTATACTAGATAAGGTGATAGAACCAAAAGTGATGATGGGACTGCTAAAATATCCCGTTATATATATATTGCCACTGAAATCGGTTGCAACACTGTTGCCACCATTACTACCACTGCCAATTGCTGACTTTGCCCAAAGTACATTTCCGTTTGAATCGTATTTGGCAATAAAAATATCCGAACCTCCAGCATTGGTTAATGTAGTTGAACCAAATGTGATGGTGGAACTTCCAAAAAAGCCCGTAACATATGCATTACCACTGGCATCTGAGGATACGCTGCTGGCCCAATCTTCATAATTGCCGCCTGCTGACTTTACCCAAAGCACATTTCCGGCAGCATCGTATTTGGCAATAAAAATATCATTAAAACCTGCATTGGTTAAAGTTATAGAATCAAAGGTAATAGTGGAATTTGAGAATTTACCAGTTAAATATACATTGCCACTTGTATCTGCAGAAACGCTGCTGTCAAATTCATATGAAGTGCCACCTACTGACACAGATTTTGCCCAAAGTACATTACCACTTACATCATATTTGACAATATAAGTTTTAGCACTAACAGCATTGGTTAAGGTCGTTGAACCAAAGCTGATGGTAGGGCTACTGAATCTACCAGTTGCATATACGTTACCATTGGCGTCGGGGGAAACGCTGTTTCCAAATTCAGAGCTAGTACCGCCTGCAGACTTTGCCCAAAGTACATTGCCAGAAGCATCGTATTTGGCAATAAAAATATCAGAACTATTTCCTGAATTATCTGAATTGGTTAAAGTGGTTGAACCAAACGTGATGGTGGCGCTAGTAAAACTTCCCGTAACATATACATTCCCGCTTGCATCGGTAGAAACGCTTTGGCTATTATCAGAACCAGAACCGCCTGCACGCTTTGCCCAAAGGCAATCTTGCGCATTAAGCCTACTAATCCAAAAGGGAGAGAATAAGACTATAATGCTAAGGATGATTGTTGTGTAAAGTTTTTTGTTCATGGCAATTGTGTTTTTACTTGTTTGTTTCAGCATACAAGAAAAGAAATATTTTTAAAATTGTTGGTATAATAAGAAAGAATAAACCCCTCAATCTATAATTATAGAATGAGGGGTGTATTGTTAAATATCATAAGCTTCTAACTACGACGACCTGAAACCAACATCATGAAAACGTTTGGTGTGCGGGCCTAAGAATACACGGGCAAAAATTCGTATCAAGGCCAAGCCATCAATAATAAAACTTATGGATACCAGCACTGCCAAGAACACTTGGTTTTCGTGTATGTGGCTAAAGATTAAATCTTCGCCAATAAAGCTAGGCGTTATAGGAAAACCTGCCATGCCTAAACAACATACTAAAAACACAAAAGCCAGTTTAGGATTGCGGTATGAGTGTCCGTGAAACTCATTCATATCCAACGGACCAACAAATTGTTTGAGCTTATATAAGGTAAACAAACCAACGGCACCGCATACAAACACTCCGCTTAAATATAGCACTGTGTCTTGGTTATCGAAATGTTCGTTAAACGAAATGGCAAGCGCAATCAACACGTGGTTCATCAAAACCAAAGTCCAACTCATGTTCACATCCTTGCGTTCGGCAAACGATTTGGTAACAATCAACAACCCAAACAAGGCAAATACCACAGGCAAATAACCGTGTATTTTATTCGGAATATTTTGTTCGTAATTGAGTGCCACAACACCTAATACAAATAAAACCGAAAACAACACAATCAATGTTTTGAAGTTGAGGAAGTGCATTGATTTACCCAAACGTTTCAAAGGCATCCAGCAAAAGCGATACATAAAATTATCTAAGTTCCACTCTTTTAAACTCCACATATACACTGTATAGCTTATTTTCTTTGGCCATGAATCTTCGGCTGTTTGCGGGCGTGGCGTAAAGTTGTAAAACTGTTCGCGTATCAAATAACTCACCACCGATGGCGATACCAATAATTGGTAAGTGCGCAAAAAAGCGTTTCCTGCAAAGTGCACCAAAGCAAGGTTTTCGAAACCTGCTGCTACTTCAATAAATATCAAGCCTATTTGCGCAATAGAGCCATACGCAATTTGGCTTTTTACGGATGATTGCACGCGTGCTGTAAGCGTAGCCATGATGGCGGTTACAAATCCTACCAACCCAATCATGATACGTGCCGACAATTGGTACTCCCAGAAAGGATAAGTGCGCAACAATAAAAACACACCAATATGCACTGACAATGAACCATAAAAGATGGCGCTTGATGGCGTTGGGCCTTCCATAGCACGCGGCAACCACGATGAGAATGGAAACTGCGCCGACTTTGCTGCGGCTGATATTAATATCATCAAGGCAATGGCTGCACCAACCAAGGTGTGGTTTTGCAAATGTTCGTGTACCAAATCATAGTTCAATAGTTTATTGAAGGTAATGTTTTCGTGCCATAGGTGATGGCTCAACCAAACGGCAAGCACAATACCTACATCGCCCACACGATAAATACTAAATACTTTAAGTGCATTTTTAACTGGCAAATAGCGTGTGCGGTAAAAGCTAATCAACAAGAATGATGAGATGCCTAATATTTCCCAACCCAAAAACAAGGTTTCGAAATTGCCCGACATCACTGTAATGTTATAACCAATAAAAAAGAAAAGTATGGTGTTGAAGAAACGTTTGTATCCATCCTCGCGGTGCAAATAGTAGCGACTATAAATGGTTACTAAAAAGGTAAGAAACGAACCAACCAACAAATACACAGCAGTTATTTTATCGAAATAAAAATCAAGCATAAAGCTATCGTCGTGCGTTTTGTAAACGGTAATTTCTTTTACGTTTAGGGTTGGATGTCCGTTGAACATCCAAATAAATATGAAAAGAAGCAGTGAGAAAAAATGTACACCAGCAGTTGTAAATGCGGTTGCCGAGATGGCTTTTTCGTTTTTGCTTTTCAATATCAAGCTGATGAAAAAGCCTATATGTGGTAATATAAAAAATAGTTGAATGAAATTTTCCATGATGTTGCGATTAGTTTTTTAATAAATAAACAGGGAAATTATTTTCTGTAGTCTCAACAAGTTTGTCAATTTCAGAAACATGTTTTAAGTCTGATGTAAGTGGTGTGTAAGGTACAAACACACCATTCTTAAACACTTGCAACTCTTTAGTTTCGGGGTTTAAAGAAGTAATGTGAATCCATTCATTAATATACCATTCATACACTTCCGGAGCTTGCTGTATTGTTTTTAGCAATACATTGGGGTAGTGTTCTACAATAAGCATCAGCCTTACAGGGTCATGCACTTCAATCATTTGGCTAGGAAGTCCAGGCCTTAAATCACCATCAATGCCATTTGCAACCCCAATTAAACCCATAACATTGTGTGGCAATTTAGTGCCTGCTCCTAACTTTTGATTATCAACCCTTGAGAAATAATATTCCAAATTAATACCGCCGCAAACGGGACCAATTGGCCTTAAAATATTATATAGCAATTTACCTTCAGGGTCTATGTTGTAGTTGTACGAATTTAAAAACGAACGTCTGTCTAGGAAAATACTTTTGGTTAAATCCCTACGACCCACAATACATAAGGCATTGGTAGCATGATTCAATTCAGGACGTGGTTCGAACAATGATACCGAACGAAGCTTTACACTTTCATGAACTTTAGTTGCATCCTTTCTAGTTTCGGTCAGTACAAAGCGGCGCGAACGTTCCTTTGCATTGTCATCTAAGGCTGCACTAAAGGTCAATAAGTTTTTGCGATGCAACTCATTGTTCTTTTGCGTTAAAGCAATTTCATCATAAAACTCAATTTCATCGCGTGTGGTATCGTGCAATGCGCCAACAAACTGTGTTTCGTTGGGAATAACCAATCCGCGTTCTTTTAATATTTCGCGCACTTTCGTGTGATTAGCCATGTGCGACATCACACGAGCATTCACCGAACCTGGCCTGCCCGAACATGCACCACAATCGTAACCTGCATAGTGCGTATTGTTTACGCTACTTGCACCATGACCAACAATATAAACTAAGGGTGCAAAATCTTTTACCAAGCCAATGCTTTTCAAAAGATTCTCGACACGAGTAGCCATTTCATCAACCGTAAAACCTATTTGCAAATCACCTTCCATTTCATTTACATCGTTATTCTCAATGGTTAATTGAGCATTTTTGTTCATGTGCTTGAAAGATGTTGATGTTGCAGGACTCATGGCTGGTCTAAAAATATTAATCGCCAACCTTGCAGCAGCCCAAAAGCCTAATGTTTGTGATATTAACCAACCAGTTAATAATGAGTGCGTACGCTTAGAAAAATGCGCATCGTTGTTTTTTAAACCTTCAATATTTGTTTCCTTGATTAAGTATTTTGGAGTAACCGGTGCAGGGCAAAGTTTGGTATGAAACTTTCCATCTTTTGGTTGAAAGTAAAATTCCACGCCAAAAAAACCAGGCGTACCAAAGGTTTCGGCAGTTGGGTCGTATTTCTCAACGTATCTTCTGATAGAACATTCTCTATCATCAATACAAAACATTGCTTGGAAATTCTTAGAAGCATATTTTATACTTTCTGTTTTCGGAGTTTGAATTCCTGCCAATACTTCATCATAATAACTCCACTCAAAAGCATCCTGCCACAACGAAATTACATCTGCCAATTCAGAATAATCTATTTGCGCAAACAATGGCAACGGACTAGATTTGATAGATACGTGCAACGGCTTCCAATCCTTACCATGCACTGAATCCAAGGCATCAATTTCCATTAGCAATTCAAACAGAATAAAATCGTGAAGTTTAATATTTTTAGCATCTATCAA
>Ga0214921_10010185_pt1 | contig 11687 bp, 8 predicted proteins | sample LL1505_MetaG_FD_177992 | JGI IMG/M metagenome (GOLD analysis project Ga0214921, IMG submission 177992) | Freshwater microbial communities from Lake Lanier, Atlanta, Georgia, United States - LL-1505 | ecosystem: Environmental > Aquatic > Freshwater > Lake | place: USA: Georgia | collected 2015-05-28
TAAAGATCGCGCCGTTGTTTGTCGAGTACCCCGCGCCCGCGCTGAAGCTACCAGTGGTTGCCTCTTTGACGTTCACATCGAGATCCACCATCGCGGGATCACTCGTAGGCTGGTTGGTAATACCGACTTCATCGAAGTAGCCAAGACGCTGCAAGAGGGTCTGACTCCGCTTGATCTTCGTACCAGAATAGAGCTGCTGCTCCTCTATCTTCATTTCACGGCGAATGACATTGTCGTAGGTCTTCTCGTTGCCCGTGACGTTAATTCTATTGATGCGAACCACGTTCCCTTTCGTCGTCGTAAAGTCGAGATCCACCGTGGATTCCTGTTTATTTACCGCGGTGTTTGGTACGACGTTAGCGAATGCGTAGCCCTCATCCGAGAATTTGTCGGTAATCGTAAAGATGTCATTTCGTACATCGGTCGCGCTAAAAACCTCTCCTGCCTCACTCTTAATGCCCTCTAAGGTGTACTCAGCGGAGTCCTTGGCCAGATCACCAGAGGCGGATATCTTTCCGATCTTGTATTGCTGTCCCTCGGTAACATCGAAGGTCACATACAGCCCATCCTCACGCTTCTCAATATCCGCGTTTCCAACCGTTCCCTCAAGGTAGCCGTGGTCCATCAGATACTGGCGAAGTATCTGTTTATCGGCTTCTGTCATCTCCTCGTTCACACGCCCCGTTCCAAGAAGCCACGAGATCCACCAATTGTACTCCTTAGTCGATATCTTCGAGAGCATATCGCTCTCGTCGAGATCCTGAGCTCCCTCGATCTTTACCTCTCGAACTCGGTAGCGCTTTCCCTCCTTGGCAACGAAGGTGAGGTCAACCTCATTCTCCCCTATCGGCGTGGTCGAGTAGTCGAGCGAGGCATCGTAGTACCCTTGAGCTTGGTAGTAGACCTCTGCCTTGCGAATCATCGACTGAATCTTCGCTTTATCAACGAATCGACGGGAGTCGAACTTGAGGATCTCTGCGAGGTCGCTCTCAGACACACCGTCATTTCCCTTGATGAGAACCTTTCGAACAACAGGCTTCTCTACGAGGGTGTATTTGAGCTTTCGCTCTCCGGAGGGTGTCGTAACGACACTAACCGTTACGTCATCGAAGAATCCGGTATTGTAAATCGTTTTAACGTCATCATTAATTTCGGACGCCGTTACCCTGCCATGGGTTCCCTTGAGCTGCACTCGAATGGCATTGGTGTCGATCCGTCGATTACCTTCAATGATAACTCCACCGATCGAATATGCATCACCGATCTGAGCACACGCAGGGCTGAACACCGAAGTAAATACAACCGTTGCAACCACCGAGGACAGGATCGCAACGCTACGTGTAAGGTTGAACCTCTTCATACGGAATCTCCACTCCTAGCCGTTCGCGCCCCGTCCTTCCCCTCTTGGACAACGAGCGCACCACCGGGGTGCATCTCAACGACCATATCGAGGCTGCGAGCTAATTCATGATTGTGCGTAACTATTATCAAGGTACTCCCCTGCTCCCGATTAATATCGAGAAGGAGACGCTGAATCTCTGAGGCGGTAGCCAGATCAAGATTACCGGTCGGCTCATCCGCGAGAACAACCGCAGGACGAGCGACCAGTGCTCGTGCGATAGCAACACGCTGTTGTTCCCCACCGGAGAGCTGCGACGGAAGATGCTCCTTCCGAGCTGCTAGTCCCACCTTATCAAGGATTGCGGCCGCTCTCTCCTGCGCTTCGCCGTCGGAAACACCCGACATGATAAGAGGCAACGCCACGTTCTCTAGCGCATTGAACTCAGGGAGAAGGTGGTGGAACTGAAAGATGAAGCCGATATGCTTCGCGCGAAACGCCGCACGGTCATCGGAGCGCAACGTACTAATATTCGTGTCACCATAGGTGACGCTCCCAGATGAGGGACTATCGAGTGCTCCAAGCAGGTGCATCAGGGTGGACTTTCCGGTCCCTGAACGGCCTATGATCGCCACCGATCCTCGATCAGGAAACGAGAAGGAGAGGTTTTCGATAACCGTCAACTCTCGATCGGCATCACGATAGCGTTTCGTGAGATTAGCAACCTCAATTCGCATCTACCTTCTCATCCTCGTATAATGGCGCTTAGTCATATCGAAGCACCTCACTTGGCTCTAAACTCGCCGCTCTCCGGGCTGGATAAATGGTTGCGACAAAACAGATCGCGAATGCGGCGAGTCCGACAAGGGCGAAGTTCACAGGATCGATGGTCACGGGCAGGGTCGACATCTGGAAGATTCGCTCATCGATCGGAAATCCGTACGTCTTCAGCGCCCAACATCCAACAAACCCGAGCACGAGACCGATGATGGTCCCGAGCCCTCCGATAACTGCCCCCTGAATGCGGAAGATCCGCCCGATACTCGGCGTCGACGCACCGAGGGTTTTCATCACCGCGATGTCCTTACGCTTCTCAAGAACGATCATGATGAGCGTGGTAACGATCGAGAAGCTCGCCATGACGATAATGAGGAGCAGGACGATGAAGTACACACGCTTCTCAAGTTGAATAGCATCCCAGAGCGGCTTATTTGTGACGGTCCAATCTCTTACGGATAGCCCTGACTCAAGGCCACCGGTCGCGGCGTGGATGCGCTTTGCGATCTCCGGAGCTGAGTTAATATCCCGAACTCGTACCTCCAGACCGGTCACACCACCCTGTAGGTCGAAGAATCGCTGCGCCTCTTCGAGAGCTATGTATGCAACTCCACTCTCGTATTCAACGAGGCCGGAGCTATAGGTTCCGGCGACAACAAATCGCCGAAATGAGGGAACGAGACCAAAGGGGGTCGAGGTCACTTGCGGCGAGAGAATGGATACTGGGGTACCGGCGAACACGCCGAGGGTCTGCGCCAGCGACCGCCCTATCAGAATACCGGGAAGGGTAGCCTCTTGTTCCTCCCCATTCGCGAGGAGGACGTTGATAGGCGCAGGGTTAAAGAGACTATCAAGGGTGCGATGGGGCGGAAGATACCGCGCGACCTGTTCTGCGGAGGCGCTTCCCCTCTCGATACCTCGAATGAGAAGTCCAGATGCCCGCGAATCAGACCGAATGAGCACCTGATGATAGGTAAAGGGAGATACGGAGATCACCCCTGAGACCTGCTGAATCTTCTGAGCCGTCTCCCGCCATCCGAAGATACCGGAACCGGTCGAGCTATTGATAACGATGTGTGAGTCGGTGCCGACTATCTTCTCCCGTAGCTCATGCTCGAACCCCGTCATGACGGACATGACGATATTCAAAACCATGACTCCGATTGCGACACCGATTACTGAGATAACGGTGATAATCGAGATGAAGGCTTCGGACCTCTTACTCCATAGGTAACGCAACGCAATTTTTCGAGAAAAGGCCCACGAAGACATCCGGCGCAGGATAGCCACCTGCCACCACCGCGTCAATGAATTCGGGACGATATCAAGGTTGACGGTAAGAACTTTTACGGTCCGCAATCCCAGAGCACACGGCGGAGGTTCATCACCCGCGAAACGCTCAACGAACGAGACAAAATGTAGACACATGAGCGAACCGGGAGGGTGTGAAATTTATTCATCCCAAACTCTTCTCTCATTGACGGATCGGGCATCTTACCAGTAGTAACATGTAGATCCCCTGGGCTTTCGCTCGCCACATGTGTGAGACAGCTTGGTGAAGGTCCTTGGCACACCGCTCTTCAACTATCTTTGGTGGGCGGCCCCTGTCTAAACGCAGTTTTATACATGCCGCTCTTTCGACTTCTTCTCCTAGTCTCAGCCCTCATGCTCCCTACAGGGGGCCATGCGGATCCTGCGCCGCCATATGAAGCATCTGCACCGGCACATGAGGGACCCGCAACGGTCCAGGTCGAGGGGGTAACAGTCACAGACCCGGACGCCCCGGTGGACAAGGCCCAACCCCAGCGGGAGAAGCGGTACATCCGCAAAATTACTATCAAAGTGGGTGAGATCTTCGAAGATTCGAGCGGAGCGTATGGCTACGTAAACAGCCTCAAGATGCAGACGATGCACAGTGTTATCCGCACGGAGCTCCTCTTTCGGGAGGGAGACACCTTTGACCCCTATCTGATCAAGCAATCTGCCCGAAACCTCCGTCTACAACGGTTCCTTCGTCAGATAAAGATAACCCCTACCTTCGACGGGGACGCGGTAGACGTGATGGTCGAGGCTCGAGATTCATGGACCCTCATCCCCTTCCTCAGCTACTCCTCGGGGACGGGGCAGCGCAACCGGGGCATTGGTATCTCCGAAGGTAACTTCCTCGGGGGGGCCACTCGCATCGATACCAAATACGAGCAGAGCGCTTCACGAAATAGCTTCGGAGCGGTAGTCCAAGATCCTCAGTTCCTTGGAACCCGTCACAACTTCCTGATCGGGGCAGCGGATCGGTCCGATGGAACGACGAGCCGCTTCGCGTACGGACTCCCCTTCAGAAGCTTGATGCAGCGGGAGGCCTGGTCGTTCGACGGCTCAGCTGGGAACACAGTCGGACGATTGTGGGATGCGGGTACCGAGACCTATATCTTCCGTCAGCACATCAACAACTTTGATGCCCTCTACACCTTCGCCGGCCCGAGCGCCCACCCAGCGCAGGAGGATGATCCCTATACAGGTATCTACAAAGGACAGTGGGTACTCTCTCAAAGGTACTCTGTTGGATACAGCTACTCGGACGCGACCTTCATCCAGGCAGACGAGCAGGACTATCAGGACCTCGACCTTGACCCATCCACGGTCAGTAACAATCCAGCCGACCTCGCCACCGATCGGCGATTCAGCGGACCGCTCTTTCAGTACCAAACGATTCATCCCGAATATATCTCGATGAACTACATCGACCGATTCGACCGAGTAGAGGACTACAACCTTGGGGATGAATCACTCGTGAACATGCAGATAGCTCCTCGCTCATTAGGATCGAGAGATAACTCATTCATCACCACGGCCAATCGAAGTAAGGGCTGGAAGACATCAAACTCCGCGTTCATCCGCGGAGAGATCGGTGGGGCAACCCGCTACGACGCCACGATGGAAGAGATCCAGAACACGATCATACGCACCGAGTGGAAGGCATACTCCGTACTGGGCGACCTCTACATGGGGGAACGCTTCTTCGGTCGCCACACCTTCGCCAGCCAGTTCTTCATCGATTTCGGAGAAAATCTCGACAAGGATCGGCAACTGCTCCTCGGAGCTGATACCGGCCTTCGAGGATACGAAACGAATACGTTCGCTGGCGACAAGCGGATGGTGTTGAACCTGGAGGAGCGCTCTCACATCGCTGACGACGTATTCCAACTGGTCAGCCTCGGGACCGCGGTGTTCGTTGATGTGGGAGGGTCAACCTACAACGCGCTTGGAGATCTCATGACCACAGACCTGTACGGGGACGCCGGATTCGGACTACGTTTTTGCTTCCCACGAGCCTCCGGCGGCGGCATCGTGCGCATCGACGTAGCCGTCCCCTTCAGAGATGGCCCGGACGGCTCCAACGCCGGTGAGCCCCGAGTTATCTTCGCCGCGGGCCAGATGTTCAACGCCCGCCTCAGAAGTGAGGCCCTTGGACCGGAAAACGCCTCGCTCGGTATCGGGTTTGATCGTTAGTTCATTCATAACATGGAAAAGCGAACCTGAGGGCCCGGATCCTCATTGGCCGGGTTTGGGAAACATTGCATGGGCGTTCCGGCCCTTCAGGAGACGGGCCCCCGGGGGCGCGCCCCAATCGCGACCCATTCTAATTCCGACCATAACGGACCTGAAAGGCCCACTCCCGGTCGTTCCTCCTTCCTTAGCGGTCGCCCCTCTGATACTTACCTAAGGAAGCTCCCAGACACCCTCTGGGAGTTTGTTGTACAAACCCCTCCTTTTTCGCGGTCGATATGTCCCGAATCCGGACCCTCCTCATCTCGCTGCTCGTCCTCACCCTCTCGATGCTCGTGACGCTTCCACGCGACGCGGTAGCGGCTCCTACCCTATCAGCTCGCTTGGCATCGCTCGACCACGGAAAGGGCCAGACCGTTCACCTCACCCTCCGAACTCAAGAGGGTCTTGAGCGGTTCGTCTTTACACCTCGTGAGTCCGCGACCACCACAACCGAAGAGGTTCACCTTTCGGGATTCGCTCGCACTCGAAACTTCCAGAAGGAGCCTCTTCCCGCGGCCCTCACCATTTCGGAACATCGTGCTTGGATCTTCTACACCAGCAGACGCACCGGGAGGCCAGCTGCTGCGACCATCACCCTCTCTCGCGCTGAGTCAACCTTCCTCACACATGGAGTCAGGGTCTCTCGGGTTCCCGCCAAGACCCTTGAGTGTGGGAGCCATGTCAGCGACGAGCACGAGCGTTCTGAGCCCAACATCGCTTCAGCGAAACGGCGGATCAATCGTTCCGCGGGAGCCAAGGTGGGTGCCAAGAGAGCCGGTCTCTTTAGCCCTGCACGGGTCCTTGAGGTCGCGACGGAAGCGGACTACGAGTTCTATGAGCTTCATGGAAGGGACACCAACACCTTCATCCGGGCTGTTTTGAACGCCGTCGATGTCATCTATGCATCTGACCTCGGGGTGCGAATAAAGGTCGTAGGGCAGCGGGTCACTACAACATATCCTGGACAACGAGCACCGATCGACGCGCTCAAACTTTTAGAGAACTTCCGTCAGGGAGCCTTCGCGTCCAACTCATCGGCTGACGTACGTCACCTCTTCACGGGGCGGTCGATAGAGGGTCTCACGATCGGTATCGCCTACGTTGCAGCCGCGTGTTCACAGGGAGGGCGATACGGCGTCGGCCTCTCACGCGCCGTAAGCACTGGACTTCATCCCTTCCTGGCGGCACATGAGATCGCGCACAACCTGAGCGCGACGCATGACGGAGAGGTGAACTCGATCATGAACCCCGCCATTACAGAGGCGAACAACCGATTCACCTCACGGGCCCTCTCAAGTATCTACAACTTCGTCACGACCTCCGGCTCGTGTCTTGGAGCAGAGGCTCTTTCATCGGCGACGATTGAGCTTAATGGAACCGATCCAACAAGATTCGACGCCCGAGTAACTTTCGTATCGAACGGAGCCTCTCCATGCTCGGTCTTGTTGTACGGTTCGACTGACGGGCGGCGGTACACACCGATCTCTAGCCGAACCGCATCGGGCGCATCGGGTAGTTACGAGAGGGTTGCGGCGTTCTCTACTGACGCGCCGCCACTCGACTCGCCCCAAACCTTCTACTTCAAGGCCAAAGTTACATGCGGGAACACTCGGATGATTACGGCCCCGGCGAAGCTCCGGTACGGACTCGCCACCTCCGGCTCGACGAGCACAAGCAGCTCGGGTCGATGGTTGGAGCAGCTGCGACGGAATTTGAGGTAGGTCCGCCGCCCAGAAAAATGTGTACCGCATTAAGTCCGGAGGGACCGTGACGCCCACGGGCCGGACCTCGCACTCGAAACATTGGCAGAGCACCGGCCCGTCAGGAGACGGGCCCGGATATTCTCCATCTCTCCTGTGCCCCACTACTCAACGCCGAGAGCTGGTACCCGATATTTTAATAGAACCTCGTATCAAAACACCCTCTGAGCCAAAAAAGAAGCGGCCCTCATTCCGAAGAACGAGGGCCGCTCCCAAAAAAGACAAGAGTCAGCTTACTTCTTCTTAGCTGCCTTCTTTGTGGTCTTCTTCTTAGCTGTTGTCTTCTTTGCTGCTTTCTTCTTAGCTGCCATTTTCTTTTCTCCTGTTTGATGGCGAGTGAAATAATCTCCACTCACCGTCACGTTGGTTTACCGACCTAGCCAAACTTATTGGTCTTCGAGAGAATCTCTCAACCTCACCAAGCTTAGCTTGACCGAAATCTTTTCCCCTCCCACCTTAGAGCGGCTTTTTCTTACGAAAGAAGCCTTTTTTCCTTGGTGTGAGCGGCTTTTCTCTGCTTCATCTCTGATTGTCGTCAGACAAGCCACGAAGCTTAACGTTTACCGCTACATTGATGATCCTTTCGAATCACCGAGAACCTTTCTTTAACTTCGCCGCACCATACCTATAACTACCAACGGGCGACGGTTCTCTGCCTTCTCACGAACCTCCGTAGCGAAGGTTCTATTTGTTTTCGAAGCTCACTCACTACCCTTTCAGATAGTCAGTGAGCAACGAACGAGACCTCATTGACTGCAGGTTGACACCGCTTGCAATTCTTGACAAGCCCTTTTTTGATGACACGAGATCCCCAGATGGTTTCAAGAGAGTGAAAAATTTTTCCGCGAGCCTCTTCACTCACGATCTCACTCATCACACTCACCCTCACTCGATGATCAGATTGAGAACTCACCAACCCATCTTCCACGTACGAGAAGATCGAGGGAGTCACCGCCTTCAAGCACCGCTTGAACATCGACCTCCTCATTAGAAATCATGATATCTGTGTGCACTGAGCTCGAATTACACCCAAGGTCGGCATACTCGTCATCCGACATCTCCGCCCCACCGTGAAGGCATCCCTTGTAGGCGGAGCCCACAGCGATGTGACATGCCGCGTTCTCGTCATAGAGGATCTCCTGAAATGTCAGACCACTCTCAAACACAGGCGAGTCCACCCCAACAAGGGCCACCTCTCCAAGACGATTCGCCCCCTCGTCGCTCTTAAGATATGACTCCAGAGTCGCAGCGCCTTCGCTGCAGGAAAAGCCCGAAATAAGCCCATTTTTAAAGTTTATTACGAGATCTTTAATGAGCCTCCCGTTGACATAAAAGGGCCTTGTCGCCGTCACCACCCCCTCAGTTCGTCGCCAATCCGGTGTCGTAAAACATTCCTCCGTCGGAAGGTTTGGCTCGAACTCATGACCCGCCGGCGTTCGATCAACGCCACCCTTGAAGAGGGCCTTTGGAGAGAGTCCAACCGTGAGGTCGGTCCCCGGTCCGGTGAACCTGAGCTCTCGAATTCGGAGGCTGGTGAGACGCTCGGCCCGCCGCTTGAGCCGAAGGTCGTGCTCTCGCCATCGTTCGACGCAATCGCTCTGGTCGACTCGACAGATCTTGAAGATCTCTCCCCACAACATCTCCTCCGCGATCCGACCTTGAAGGCCCGGAAAGATCTTCTCTCCCCACGCCGGAGTAGCCGCGGCGATCACACACCAGTGAACCTTCGACCTTCCGATCCCTTCACTGTAAAACCGTTCTGCTGCGACATATGTGGCCTTCCTCACATCGTTGACCGCGACCGGATCGAGATCACAGAGGTAGTCAGGATACTCCGGCCCAAGTATCTTGAGATTGGCCGCGCTCACATCAACGAACTCAGAGAACTTGGCGGAAAAAAATGCCGGCAGCCCTCCCAGATATTCGGAACGACTGTGTAAAACGCGGCCACGAACGTGCAGGGGGTCAACCAACTCGACGTTTACGTAGCTCGCGCCACGGCGATATGCCGCCTCAACGATCAAGCCAACAAATGCGCGGTGGATGACCTCACTAGAAATGTTCACCAACTGACCGGGCTGAACGTTCAGACCGTATCCGACCACGAGATCAGCGTAGCGCTCCAAACGCTCCTTAAACCCTTGAGAATAATTATCTATATTGGTGTGCATCGCGTCTCCTTGTGGGCACTACGTCGCTCTCTACCAGGCACATAGCACGCGTCGGAGAGGGGGGCATCACCTATATATCAGATGGAAGCAAAGGAGGGGGCGTATCGTAAAAAACATTCGCGTCATGCAACCAACGTCCGGAGGGCCCGTGTCCTCACGGGCCGGAACCCGCAATCGAAACGTCCGTTCATCACCGGCCCGTCGGGAGACGGGCCCTCCGGGCAATGCGTTCAAGATAGAGAATACCTCGCATCACTGCCCAAGGCCGAAATGAGGCGCTACCTCACCAACAACGAGACCTCGAGCTTCCCATCACGGATGAAGCGGGCGAAGTTACCGGCGTTGAGCGCCGCGTTGGAGGTGTCGCCGTTGGTAGTGACACATCGAATAGAGTATCGGTATCCCTCGGGAGAGAAGTCCTTGAACACCTCATAGGTATACGGGCTCGGGCCTGCAGCGCTTGAGAGTCCGCGCCGAGACCCAACAACCTTCACGACCGCGTTACTGGGGGTGGCTCCACCTCCACCATAGTTCTCAAGGAAAAAACGGGCCCGCTCCCAGGCGAAACGGTCCTGCTCAATCGGCACAAAGAACTCGGTCGGAGCCGCGAGGATCTCATCGCGGGCCTGATCTTCTGGGGTAGCGGCTACCTCCAATTTCTCAAAGGCGTTTGCATGCGAGAGGTTCGCGATAGACCCATCACGAACTTTTTCGACCGAGCAACCTGCCAGCGCGAGCAGTGAGAGAACGATGAGAGAGGTTGGATTTTTCATGTGGCACCATCCTTGAGAACAACCGGGGGCGTCCGCGTCATGTGGCCGTCGCGGTCCTATTGTTCATGGTTATAGTACCCAGAAATAAAAACGCCAACCATCTCCCTTTCGGGCGAGGTTGGCGTTCAGCGATCTCTCTGCGAAAGATCTAGCTAAAGGAGCTCCCGCATCCGCAGGTTCGCTTAGCGTTCGGGTTCTTGAATTGAAATCCCGTTCCATTGAGGCCGGTCACATAATCAACGACCGTGCCACGGAGGTAGCCAGCGCTCACTGGATCAACCACGACCTTCACACCACTAAATTCGAGCGCAAGGTCTCCCATTCGCTCCTCTTTGTCGAAATCGAGGCCATATTGATAACCCGAGCATCCACCGCCCACGACGGAGATACGGAGGAAATCACCATCCTCTCCCTCTTCCTTGAGCGCCTTAGACACAGCATCTACAGCTGACGGCGTAAGGAGGATCGGCATCTCATCGGTAGCCGCGAAGTCGTTGTCACCTCCGGCCACATTCTTATTTCCACTGCCACTGCCACAAGAACCAGTTGATGAACACGACATAGAATATTCCTTTGAACAACGGGCGCACTCCCATGAAGGGGCAACCCTTTTATGTTACGAGTTTTACTAACTTTTATTGTACTAAGGAATAGCCCCCTTTCACAAGGATCACGCCAAGGAACTCCCCTGAAATCAGCTAGGTAGGTAGCTCCAATCAATCCGCGTGGCATTAAACCCACGTAAATACCCGATTTTTCACCCTTCTCCCCCCTTCGACTCTCTGCTCGGCGGCCCTCAACAATCCCTCATGAAAAACCGGTTATGTGCCGAACTTATCCAGCATGGGCAAGGGAAAGCGGCCCCAGATTGACAGCGCCACCCCCACCCGACGAGGCACCACAGGGCATGTTCAGATCGAAGTTATTACAGCAGGCTCCACAGATATATGCGACGGCTGCCGCTGCGCTCATCCTCGTGGGCGCTCTCTCGGTTAATCAAACCTACGCGGAGACTCAGATAGAAGAGCGCGCTCGGTACGTTCAACCCGACGAGAGCTCCCCACTCCGATTTACCCCAATCAAACTCGCAAACGGCAGTAAGCTGACCCTCATTACACCGACACGCTGGTCAGAGACAGCGTCGAGTCTGATTGCAGTGCTCAACACCACGCACGACCATTTCACCCGACTCTTTTCCGACATTCCAGCCTTCAGCACATCAATCCGGTTGATGGACGAAGAGGAGTTCTTCGATCTCACCGGCGCTCCGAAATGGACCAACGCGATGTTCTTCCGCGGTCAGATCATTCTTCCGTTAGCT
>Ga0214921_10010186_pt1 | contig 11686 bp, 5 predicted proteins | sample LL1505_MetaG_FD_177992 | JGI IMG/M metagenome (GOLD analysis project Ga0214921, IMG submission 177992) | Freshwater microbial communities from Lake Lanier, Atlanta, Georgia, United States - LL-1505 | ecosystem: Environmental > Aquatic > Freshwater > Lake | place: USA: Georgia | collected 2015-05-28
AATCTCATACTTCAATTTTTTATCAAGAGGCAATGAAAAAAACTGCTGCACCTGATCGTACTGAGCAGCAATTAACGCATCTGGAATGCCATGGTTTTTTACGGCCACAAAACCAACGGTTTCATATGCTTCCCCAAGCGCTTTTACAAAAGTGGCTTTTTTAATTGGGTCGCCACTTAAAAAATCGGCTAAATCAACTACGGGTATAGACATAAATATGTGATTATTATAAGTATAAAACGCTTATTTGACAAAGGATATTGCCGTAAAGCAGCCCATAATGGTTTAATTTTGTCTTACCTATGATGAAACATACACCCTTATATCTAGTGACAGCACTAGTTTTTACAATTTTAATGTCAAGCTGCAGTAATAGCTATCAAAAATTAGCTACCAACTACCACATTCAAGCAAATTCAAATGGGCCAAATTACGGTGATTTAACAAATTGGTCAGCACATCCAGCCATCAAAGATCCTTCTGATAGTGTGCCAGCGCCACTATTAGCTTCATACCAACCCGATACTACTGTAGACGTATTTTTTATTCACCCAACCACTTATTTAGGCACCGAAAAACCTTTTGGATACAATGCTGATATTACGGATGGTTATTTAGCAGCCAAAACAGATTATAGCCCTGTACTTTACCAAGGGAGTTTATTTAACGTTGCTGGAAGGGTATTTGCTCCACGATATAGACAAGCACATATTAGTGCCTATTACCCTGTAACAGCTACTGACACTGCTTTAGCCATTGCTGCTTTTGAGCTTGCCTATCAGGATGTAAAAGCTGCTTTCGAATATTATTTAGCACACGAAAATAAAGGAAGGCCCATTATTATAGCTTCTCATAGCCAAGGCACCACGCATGGCATAAGACTTGTGAAAGAATTTTTTGATGGAACTCCACTTCAAAAACAATTGGTTGCCGCTTATTTAGTGGGCATTCCTGTAAACCCTAATTTATATACTTCCATCAAGCCTTGCGATACACCCAATCAAACAGGTTGTATTTGTAGTTGGAGAACCTACAAAGAAGGCTATATGCCGCCATTTGTAAGCAAAGAAAAATTTGATGCGATTGTAACCAATCCGCTCACATTTACAAAGTCGATACCCAATGCCTCATGGAGTGCTAATAAAGGTGGCATATTAACCAATTTTAATAAACTCGCTAAAGGTGTTGCAGAAGCAAAAGTAGCGGACCGTATTTTATGGACAGCTCGGCCAAAAATATTTGGAAGCTTTTTAGTTAAGAATCCAAACTATCATATTGGAGATTATAATTTGTATTACACAAATGTTCGAGAAAATGTAATCGTAAGAATGAAAGCTTTTGAAAGTGAAAAGCATTAATTGCCAAATACACTCAAAAATTTAATGCGCATGATTTTGAGCTGTTCCCAGCTATAATCATTTTCACTAAGTTCTTCTTGTGCTACTTCTAATGAAGCGGTTTCACAACTTTTAAAATATTCGATAATATCTTCTTGATCATAGCTATCAAGCCATTCATCAATTGCGTAATCTAAATTTAGTTTGGTGCCACTAGCTGCAATGGTTTCCATTTCTTCGAGTAATTCATCAAGTTTTAAACCTTTGTTTTTTGCAATGGTTTCTAGCGGAATTTTTTTATCTACGTTTTGAATGATGTAAATTTTATTGTTGGCTTTGTTAGCCACACTCTTCATTACAAATTCGTCTGGCTTAACAATATCATGCTCTTCTACATAAGCTGCAATCAAGTCCACAAAAGGCTTTCCGTATTTAAGCGCCTTGCCTTTACTCACGCCTTGACATCTTTCTAGTTCTTCAAGCGTGGTTGGGAAAAGAGTAGCCATATCCTGTAATGAACTTTCCAAGAAAATTACAAATGGAGGCAAGCTCTTCTTTTTGCCCTCCGTTTGACGAAGTTCTTTAAGCATCTGAAAAAGCTTTTCATCAGCGGCCGCACCAGTTTGCGCTGCACCGTCACCATCTTCATCGTCGGCATTGGCGTCTTCAAATAAATTATTGAGTACAATTTTAAAGCTGCTCGCTTTCTTTAAAAACTTATTGCCCTTGTCCGTTAATTTTAAAAGACCATATTCTTCAATATCTTTTCTAATTAAATTTTCGAGGAGCATTTGTCTGATAAGACTGTTAAAGAAATGCGCATCTTTATCTTTCCCAATGCCAAACACGGGCAACCCATCGTGCCTAAACATTGAAATTTGTGGCGTTAAATGACCGCTCACCATATTAACTACGTAATCTGCAACAAAGCGTTCATCCAACGCTGCAATTACTTTTAATATTTTTACAACTTCTTCTTTGGCTTCAATTTGTTCTTTTGGATTTTTGCAGTTATCACAGTTGCCGCAATTTTGTGTTGGCCAATCTTCTCCAAAATAATGAAGTAAAATTTTTCTTCTACAAACACCGCTCTCTGCGTAAGCTACGGTTTCGTCAATGAGTTGATTGCCCACTTCGCGCTCGCTTAATGGCTTATCGCGCATGAGGTGTTCGATTTTTGAAACGTCCTTATGAGAATAGTACAACACACAAATGCCTTCGAGTCCATCACGTCCCGCTCTACCCGTTTCTTGGTAGTAATTTTCGATAGATTTTGGAATATTAAAGTGTATCACAAAACGGATATCTGGTTTATCGATACCCATACCAAACGCAATGGTAGCAACAATTACCTGAACATCTTCTTGTAAAAACTGATCTTGCCTGTCGGCTCTTAATTTTTGATCGAGGCCGGCGTGATAGGCAACCGCTTTAATATTATTAGCTACTAAAAGTTCAGCTAATTCTTCGGTTGTTTTTCTGTTGAGCGTATAAATAATACCACTTTTGCCTTTGTGCTGTGAAATAAATTTTACGATATGCTTGACCGTATCTTCTTTTTTTATTTTAGGTTGAATTTCATAAAATAAATTAGACCTATTAAAAGAAGAAAGAAAAATATTAGCCTCACGTAAACCTAAATTTTTAACAATGTCACTTTGTACTTTTGGTGTAGCCGTTGCAGTTAATGCAATAACAGGCACCGATGGATTGATAATATCCATCATCTCTCTTAACCGTCTGTACTCGGGTCTAAAATCGTGACCCCACTCCGAAATACAGTGCGCTTCATCTACAGCAAAAAATGAAATTTTTAGGTCACTAAAAAAATCAAGGTTTTCTTGCTTGGTTAAGGTTTCGGGCGCCACATACAATAGCTTAGTTTTGCCACCTAGCAAATCGTCTTTGACTATTTTTATTTGACCCTTATTTAAAGAAGAATTTAAAAAGTGCGCTACTTCGTCGTTTTCACTATACCCCCTTACCAGATCTACCTGATTTTTCATGAGCGCAATAAGCGGAGACACCACAATAGCGCATCCCTCTTGGAGTAACGCTGGAAGTTGGTAACAAAGGCTTTTGCCCCCACCGGTTGGCATAATTACAAAAGTGTCTTTGCCACTTAATAAACTGGTAATTGCTTGTTCCTGCGTGCCTTTAAACTCCCTGAATCCAAAGTATTTTTCGAGCCCTGCGTAAATATCAAAACTACTAGGGTCTACAAGGGTGCTAGCCTGTCTAGGGCCTTTTATTTTTGCCGGCGCCTTTTTAGGGGCTGCTTTTGAGGTGATTTTGGTGGATTTGCTGCTACTTTTTGCCATTTTTTATATGTATTTCCTTCATTTTCAGTCAAAAATGTGGAATTCTTAGTTAAATTAAGTTAAGCCTTTTTTTTGAAAGGACCGCGAAGTTAACAAAGAATGACCTGAATACACGTCCTTTCGTGTTAAAGTTTACCTTTGCAAAGCATGAAAAACGGAATCATTGAAACGGCATTACAAACCATACAATTAGAAGCAAAGTCTATTACAGACCTTGCTGCTTTTTTGGACCACTCCTTTTCAGATGCCATCCAAGAACTTCACAATTGCAAAGGCAGATTGGTTTTTAGTGGCATTGGAAAAAGTGCACTCATTGCACAAAAAATTGTGGCAACATTAAATTCTACCGGAACACCCTCTTTATTTATGCATGCCGCCGATGCCATCCATGGAGATTTAGGCGTTGTTCAAAAAGAAGACATCGTTTTAATTTTAAGTAAAAGTGGAGAGAGCCCAGAAATCAAAGCCCTTGTTCCATATATTAAAAACTTTGGCAACAAACTAATTGCAGTTGTTGGTAATACTTCAAGCTATTTAGCAAATGAAGCCAACTACATTTTAAATACCACTGTCAGCGCTGAAGCCTGTCCCAATAATTTAGCACCTACTAGCAGTACGACAGCACAACTGGTTATGGGTGATGTTATTGCCGTTTGCCTAATGCAGTTAAAAGGCTTTACCAGTGCCGATTTTGGCAAATACCACCCAGGTGGAAATTTAGGCAAGCGTATGTTTTTAAAAGTGTCTGACCTTACTAACAAAGAACTTAAACCAACAGTTGAACCCCATACGCCATTAAAAAATGTTATTTTAGAAATCACTAAAAATAGATTGGGTGTTACAGTTGTTACCGATAATAATAAAATAATAGGTGTCATAACAGATGGTGATTTAAGACGCATGCTTGAAAAAACAGTTCAAATAGAAAGCATCACCGCTGCAGATATCATGTCAAATACCCCCCACTTAATTGATCATCAAACCCTTGCTGTAGAAGCCATTGACAAGATGAAACAAAATGAAATAAGCCACTTAGTCGTTACTAAAGAAGGTAACTATTATGGAATATTGCATATTCACGAACTTATAAAAGAGGGACTTATTTAGTTATGAATAAACACCATTATGTAGCCATTATGGCGGGTGGGATTGGCAGCAGGTTTTGGCCCATGAGTAGAACTGCATACCCCAAACAATTCTTAGACATATTACACACTGGAAAATCGCTAATTCAATGGACTTTTGACAGGTATAAAGTATTTATACCGCTTGAGCATATTTTCATTGTTACTTCTGAAGAATATGTATCAATAGTTGCAGAACAATTACCTGAACTTCCCGCAGAAAATATTTTAGCAGAACCAAGCAGAAAAAATACAGCTGCTTGTATAGCTTATATTTCTTGCAAGCTTTTACAAAAAGATCCGGAAGCTTCTTTAATTGTAGCTCCTTCTGATCATATGATTTTAGACGCAGAGGCATTTAGAGAAACAACGGCTAAGGCCCTTGATTTTGTAAATCATATCAAATCGCTCGTAACACTTGGCATAAAGCCAACGCATCCAAATACCGGATACGGCTACATTCAGCACGACAGTTTAGAAGCAGGCGATGGTATTTATAAAGTAAAAACTTTTACGGAAAAGCCAGATTTGAATTTAGCTAAAACATTTATTAGTAGTGGCGACTTTTTGTGGAATGCAGGTATTTTTGTTTGGAAAGTGGCGCAAATAGTAAAAGCCTTTGAAATATTTCAACCAGAAATGTTTGAATTGTTTGAGGCGGCAAAAGACAAGTTTAATACACTTCAAGAAAAAGAAGCCATTGATAAAATATATCCGCTCTGCGTTAATATTTCTATAGATGTAGCCATCATGGAAAAAGCAGACAATGTGTATGTCATCCCATCTTCTTTTGGTTGGAGCGATTTAGGAACATGGAATAGTGCTTATGATAATTTAGAAAAAGATTATTTAGGTAATGCCGTAGCGTCTGACAATGTTATTGTAATTGATGCAACAAAATGTATGATAGCTGGGCCTTCAAACAAACTAATGGTATTACAAGGACTTGATGATTTTATTGTAGTCGATTCTGAAGACGCTTTACTCATTTGCAAAAAAGACAAAGAACAATCCATTAAAGAATACGTTGCAGAAGTAAAACGTAATAAAGGCGATAAATACTTATAACACTTCTTTTAAAAAATCGAAAGCATATGTCTAGTATAAAAACAGTAATAACAGGTTCGGGTTCATATATACCACCAACCATCAAAAAAAATACTGATTTTACCAACCAGCGTTTTTTTACTGAGCATGGAGAAGCTATCGAAACACCTTCTGCAGAAATCGTAGAAAAATTTAAAGACATTACGGGTATTGAAGAAAGACGTTATGCCACAACAAATTTAAATGCTTCTGATATGGCCACTATTGCAGCAAAAAAAGCAATTGAAGACGCCGGTATAGATCCAGAAACATTAGATCAAATTATAGTAGCACATAATTTTGGAAATGTATTAGAAAATACGATTCAAACAGACGCTGTTCCAGCTCTAGCATCTAGAGTAAAACACGATTTAGGCATTAAAAATCCAAATTGTGTAGCCTACGATATTTTATTTGGTTGCCCGGGATGGATACAAGGTGTGATTCAGGCAGACGCATTTATAAAATCGGGGATGGCTAAAAAATGCCTAGTTATAGGCGCAGAAACATTAAGCCGCGTGGTAGACGATTATGATAGAGACAGCATGATTTTTAGTGATGGTGCAGGTGCTACTATTTTAGAAGCAACTGATAATACAGCGTCTGGCATTTTAGCAGCAAGCGTTCAAAGCCATTGCTTCGATGAGGCTTATTTTTTATACATGGGCAAATCCAATAAACCAGAAAGTGATCCTAGCGTACGTTATATTAAAATGAAAGGCCGAAAAGTTTATGAATACGCTATTAAAAATGTACCACTAGCCATGAAAGAATGCTTGGATAAAGCAGGTGTTCATGTAAGTGAAGTGAAGCAGTTTTTTCTCCACCAAGCCAACGAAAAAATGGATGAAGGTTTTATTAAAGTGCTCTTTAAACTATATGGTATCAAAGAAATACCTGCGCATATTATGCCCATGAGTATTCATAAATTAGGCAATAGTTCTGTGGCCACCATTCCAACATTATACGATTTAGTAAAACACGGCGAATTAGAAAACCATTCTATGCAAAAAGGAGATATTATTTTGTTTGCTTCTGTGGGAGCCGGCATGAACATCAATGCGGTTTGTTATAGGATGTAATTAATCTCGAATCATTGTTACCATTCCTTTTCGAAGCAGTAATTTACCATCTGCATCTACACAAGCAACAGTCCATGCATAGGTTTCAAGTGGAGCTTGCTTTCCATTAACAAGTCCATCCCAACTTTTCTTTAGATCATTGGTTTCAAAAACCAACTTGCCCCATCGATCATATATTCTAAAGTAATTAAGCTTAGCAATATTTATATAAAATGGAAGTAGTACATCATTCGCTCCATCTGCATTTGGGCTAAAGGCCGTTGGAACAAATACATCTGATTTATCAAATACCCATACTTCTTGCGCGTCCTTAACTACACATCCACTAGAATCTTTAATTGTAATCGTATAATTTATTTTGTTAGGGTCGAGCAGGGTATATTTTGCTGTTGGACTTTGCTGATTAGGTCCTAACAATCCAATACTAGGTGACCATACATATGACATACCACCTGGTTGAGCTACGAGTGTTAATGCCCTATTTCTAGTAGCTTTTACAAGAGGATACACCATGGATGCTCTAGGAATTGTCACCTTAATTTGTTTGGTAATCGTATCTCTAGATTGAGAACATATATTACTTGAGACAATTAGACGAACGGTATAAGTTCCAGCTACATTATACGTATGCTGAGGATCGGATACCGTACTAAATGTACCATCCCCAAATTCCCAACCAATTACCACATAGCTGCTTTCGCCTTTGCTTGGAACCGTTTTATTGGTAAACTGTATTGGGAGATTTATACAATTATCTGAAAAATTAAAATCTGCAGCTGGTTTGCCATAAATAGTAATTGTTTTTGTTTTACTAGATAACAAACAACTACTATCACCTCTTAGTGTAAGGGTGACATTATAAACACCAGCGGCTTTATAGATATGACTTGGATTTTCAATCGTTGAACTATTACCGTCACCAAAGTCCCAGAAGATTTTAGAGAATGCTTTGCTTCCATATCCCAATTGACTATTGTTTAGGAAAAAAGTAGTTGCGCCCTCACAAGCATTTGTTGCGATAAAATCCACAATAGCTGGCCCTATTACAACTACGCGCTTGTATGCTTTTTTAGAAATAATACCATTGGCATCTTTTACATACAAAGAAACCCAATAAATTCCCGGAAGTTTATACGTATGTGATACCTGTGCACCAGTAGCAGTTACGCCATCACCAAAATCCCAGTAACGATCTACAATTGCCGCGGCTTTTGATATAGAAATATCCGTAAAGACAAATGCTGTGTTACCTGCGCAATCAACACTATCGCTTCTTGTAAAGTCTGCCACAATAGAAGGAAGTGTTTTAAATAAAATGGAGGTAGTATCCGCAGCGCAATTGAATAAGCTATTAACAATTAATTGCACAATAACACTATCGTCACTGTTTATTAGCGTGTATGGATTAATATAAAAATCATTTGTGGTAGCTAAAATAGCTCTAGAAACCGGGTGCAATACCCTCCAAGTATACGATCCATTAATAGTTGGATAATCAACTGCCAATAAATTATTTTGTCTTGCAATGTTAAAAGGTGCATCTGCAGTGGTAATACCTGCTAGTATTTTTGCCTTAGGCTTAGCGTGTACTGTAAAGCTTTGAGCAACTGAATCCAAACAACCATATTTATTGGTAACACGCAATTGCACATCATAAATACTATCTGCTGATCCCGTATTAGTAAATGTAAAGCTTGGGTTTATTCCAGAAACGATATTATACAAACTAGCTGCAGATAGTGCTTGCATGGCTCCACGCCTTGTAATAGTCCACAAATAGTTTCCAGTAGATTGTGCATCATTATCTCCAACAACAGAACTATTTTTCACTGTAAAAGACCAAGTAGCGCAACTATCAATTCTTGCATAGGTAAACTTAGCAGCAGGTTTTGGATATAAAATAAATTGGGTGATACTTGTATCTGAGCAACCAAATAGTGTTGTATCAACCACCCTTATGCGGTATTGTACAGATTGACCCGTTAAATTTTCTGGATATGAAAACTGGGCTGTATTAGCAGTAATTGTTGAAACTGGTATTGGCGCATTCAAATTTGAACTGCTGATTGTCCAGTTGTTCGTTTTTATAATTGTCGAATTTGATCCAGTTGCAGTTACAATTGTTGGACCACAACTTGCTATATTGTTTAACACAATAGAACTTTGTGGTCTAGGATGTATACGAATACTAATTGAACTATCCGAACTACATCCATCGAGGGTAGTAACCGTTAGCTTTAACTCATAAATAGAATCAATAGCCGCAAAATTATCTGGTAAAATAATTTGAGGTTGTGCGGCATTTATTGTAGATAGTTTAGCAAGTGTTGACGGTGTTGCTACATTTTTTATAGACCAGCTATATATAAGCGACCCCTTACCTACAGATGTATTTTGTAAATCAAGTATTAGATTCTTTTGTGAACAGAATACAGAACCACCAACAATATTAAATATTGGCTTTGGAACAGGTTTAATAACTACTGTTTTTTGCAGCGAATCTTTACATCCGGCAGCAGTTGATAGAATTAATTTTATAGTATAGCTTGTATCTAAAATATTTGAATTATTGGACAATACAAAAGACGGATTTGCTAATGTGCTGCTTTGAATAACCCCATTAATGAACCAACTGTAATTCAATCCTGTTACATTTTCTGCAGTACCAAAATAACTAGTATTATTAATAGCAACACTAGCAGACTTACAAATAGGCGATAAATTGTTTATTGCAAAATTAATAGTCGGATTAGGTAAAGTATTTACAATTTGTTCTGACGAATCAGATGCGCATCCAGAATTAGCATTGGCTACCAATTTAAACTTGTATGCTTGATTAGGCTTTGATAGAACTAGAGCGCTTGGAAGTTGACTTGTACTAAATAAACTGTCGTTCACATACCATTTATAGGTATCTGCATATAAACTTGTATTTGCAAAAGAAATAGTTAAAGGAATACAACCAGATGTTGGAGTGGTCGTAAAAATTGATTTTGGCGTTGGTAAAATATAAATATTTTTTGAAAGTATACTCACACACCCTGATACTGACGTTGTAGCTTCTAATGTTACAACAAACTTTTTAACTCCAATTTGACTTGGAAGGGTTGTAAAATTATGCGTATAACTTGTTGCACTAGTTGAAACTACAAGTCCATCAATAAGCCACTTATAGGTAACAGCGCCCTGACCTGCATAAGTTGTATTATTTGTAAATGTTACAGACTTGCTTGGACCGCAGTACATTGAATCGATTGGAGAAAAATTAACTAATGCAGATGTGGTTACTGTAATAGGCTTTTGTAATGTATCTGGACAACCATTTGCATGATATGCAATCATTGCAACTTTGTAGCTTCCCGGTTGCACAAAAGTAAAGCTACTATTATAACCTGCTACATTACCTATAACAACATTGTTATTATCTGTATAGTACCACCTCACAGAAGCAAAGTCTGATGGGGTGCTATAAGTATTATATACAAATGGCGCACAATTGATAGCAGAATTATTTGAAGCAAATTGCGCTTGTACGGTAGGTAAAATGGTTACCGTAATTATTTCATTTACAACACAACCTCTTGCAGTTAACGTAAAAGTATAAGGAACTACAATTGGCGCATTCGTAGTATTGATCAATATTTCTTTAATAATATTGCTATTACCACTGTTGGCAGGATTTTGAATACCAACAATGGCTGATCTTGTCCAGCTAAATGATGTATTTGCAACTGTACTTTCTGCTGCGTAATTGAACAATGAGTTAGTACAAATTGTAGGCGCAGTTGTTGCAGAACTTATATGTGGTTTAGGTTTTACTTCTACACTTATGGTAAATACATTACCCGTACAATTTCCTGACAACGGCGTAATGGTATAAACAGCAGTTTGGACTGTGTTGGTTGGATTGGTAAGTGTTCCAAAAACAAAATTCTGATTGGCACCCGTTGCTGCCCCAGTTATAGTGCCAGAAAGTGTTGGCATCGGCCAACTAAATGTAGAACCAACAGGTATAATTGTTACACCAGTAAATGTTGTTGGTGTTAAACTAAATGAACCTTCACTACAAATGGATACAACCTGATTTGGTATGGTTACTTTTGGATTAACAGTTATAGTAATTGTAAATGTATTTCCAAAACATGCTCCATTTGTACCAGAAATTGGGGTAACGGTATAAACTACCGTTTGCACTACACTGGTTAAGTTGGTAAGCACCTGCGAAATTGATGTCTGAGGAACTAGCTGATTCTGCTGTCCACTAACATTTGAATTAGCTGCAACCGTCCAAGTATATTTAGTATTTGGCGGCACAATATTTGCATTAACACCTCCATCCACAGGAATAGTAGTAAACCTTGTTTCACTACAAATTATTTCCGTAATATTTGCAACAGAAGGCACAGCGTTTACCGTATAAGTAAACTGTTTAGAACTGCCTGTACATGTTAATCCAAGATTTGAGTATTTAGGTATTATAGTGATCGTTGCAACCTGAGGTAATGTACCTGTATTGATGGTTGTAAATGATGAGATATTACCTACTCCACTTGCACTTAGTCCAATAGTAGTATTTGAATTGGTCCAATTGTAATTGGTATTTGGAACAAATCCTGTAAAAATCACTGCAGCTGTTGGTGATCCAGTACAAAGCTCTTGATTTGAAATCACATTAACAGTAGGTATTGGATTTACTGCAATACTAAATGATATTGGTGTACCCGTACAACCTAGGC
>Ga0214921_10010187_pt1 | contig 11685 bp, 12 predicted proteins | sample LL1505_MetaG_FD_177992 | JGI IMG/M metagenome (GOLD analysis project Ga0214921, IMG submission 177992) | Freshwater microbial communities from Lake Lanier, Atlanta, Georgia, United States - LL-1505 | ecosystem: Environmental > Aquatic > Freshwater > Lake | place: USA: Georgia | collected...
TTTAATTGGTATTTTATTAACATAAAATTTAATTAATTCTAAAAGAAATTTATTCATTAAATATAAAATATATTTTTTAAAAATAATTAAAATTTATAATTTTAATTATTCTACCACTTATATATATAATATTATAATATTTTAATAATTATTAAAATAAATAAAAAATGAATTAAAATATTTTATATAATTATTTTATATAAAATTTTGTTACATATGAAAATATAAATAAATATAAAGACATTGTATATAAAATGGATAATTTATGTAAAGATATAGAAAATATTAAATTAGAAGAAACCTCGTATAAATCAATTGATAATGAAATATATTCAATCATAAATAATGAATTGGAAGAACTCGGCGACTATTATTATATGTTTAAAAAAAATAGAGGAGAATTTTATTTTATGGCCGAATATAATCCTAAATTAGATATGTATTTACAGGATAAAGAATCATTCGAAAATTTAAAAAAATATTTATTTGAAGGTAGTAATGCTTTAAATATAGTTGTAAATAAAATATATGAAAAAAATCCACAAGAAATAATAAATGTTAATATAGTGAATTATTTATTAAATAATTATTATTCGAAATTTATATGTAATGATTCGTATTATTTTTAATTAAATATTGTCATATTTTTAAACATTTCAGCAATGTTCATATCTTTTATACCTTCATCTTTTTTATTAATTTTATTATTAAAAGTTTTATTTTTAATGATTTTATTCGTATTAGGGTCAATGTTATTATATTCAGTATCTATATTATTATCTGTTTCGGTATTATCGTCGTCGTCCGTATCATCATCTTTATTCTTAGAAGTGCATTTCAATTTATGATGAAAATATTTTTTTTCAATACCATAAATCCCTTTATCCATATTATATGGAACATCTACTATTTCATAACCTTTTTTCTTATAAACAGTAAATCTCTTTTTCGCCTGTCCTTCAAAAATTGAAAACTTATCAACAACATCAATAATTAGTGGTTGAATCCCTTCATGAACTACTCTACAAATCCTCCCCACGGATTGTATAATATCACTTTTGGGAGTTGATAAAACAAGACCATTTAAACTTGGTATATCAAGCCCCTCATTTGCCATGGGATATGTTCCCAATAATAATCTACAACTCTCATTCTCTTTTAATTTCTCTTTTTTCATTCCTCCTACATAATAACCGACTGATGTAAAACCGTTATCAATCGATAATTTATACATATCTTCTAAATGTTGTTTTCTATCGGATAATATAAGGAATTGTCTTTTTTCATTAAGACTCAATTCTTCAATAACTCGAGTCATTATTAATTTTGTTCTGGCTCTACAATCTGATATATTATTTAACATTGTGGGCATTTGAGCCTTACCCATATAATTTACGACTTCATGATTATAATTAGAATCAGTACTATCAATTAAATAACGAACTACTTTAACAACATTTTTTTCATCAGATTTAATAGAAAATATAATATCGCCAATATACCATTTTAGAACTTTAGTTAAACCGTCTTTACGATTCGGTGTCGCCGATAATCCAAGCATATATTTACTATTTACTTTCAAAAGAGCTTTTGAAAAAACGCGACTGGGAATACGATGGCATTCATCAATAATTACATGACCAATACTATTGAATGTATCTGACGGAAAATCTTTCATAGAAAGTGTTTGTAACATTCCTAATATAACATCATTACCTTCAATATCACACCGGTCTCCTTGAACAATACCGATTTTAGCATCTGGTAATGCAAAACGAATACGTTCAATCCATTGATTCATTAGAAATTCTTTATGAACTATAACAAGTGTTTTTTTTGATAATTGAGATATAAAGTAACAACCTAAAATTGTTTTACCAAATCCACATGGTAATGATAAAATCCCTCCACCATTTTCGTTGTAAGCCTGTATTGTTTTTTCAGCAGGTATTTTTTGTTCATTTTTTAAATTAAGATTAAATGTTACATTTATATCAGTTCCTTTGGGAAGAATATTATGTTCACTATTACCGAATTTTTCAATACCAAACTTTTTAGGAATATATAGATATTCTTTGCTTTCTAAAAATACTTTAAATGGTTCTTCTACATTCCCATAATCGCCCGGAAGATTAGGTTTAACAGTTAATTCAGCTTTAATGCTTTCTAATTCATTTGTTTGAAAATATTTTTTGTTTAATGCATATCCGCGTTTACCAATGTACGACTTTGAATTTTTTATAATATCAATTTTTGATAATTTTAAATCACTGCAACTCATTTCACAACAACTTATTTTTAGTTATTATATAACATTATCAAATTAACTATAAATCAAAATCATTTTATATTAATTTATTAAAAAAATATTAAATCTATTAAAGAATAATCATGATTACAAATCAGATGTTATAGAAATAAATTTTTGAAAAGTATATTTCCAAGCTTGATTTATAATAGATTTTTTATCATAATCTTTGCCATAATCGGTTTCGATAAAATAATTTGTATCAAAATTTATTAATAAATCACGACATATATTAGAAAAATAGTCAGAACTATCTTTCGGTAAAAGTGATGGAAGATTAGGTATTGATATAATATGGCATAAATCATTATATTTAAATAAAGGATTATCCCATGTAGTATTATTTTTATATAATCGAATTGGATTATTAGATGCAGTATTATCACAACTAATATCAATAATAAATATATTTTTATAAAATAATGAATTTTCATCAAAGAAAGTTTCCTTATAATTAGTGTCTAATAAAATACAATTATAAAAAATATCAAAATCTACAAATTTATTTTTATCAAAATTTTTGTCGATTACAGTATAAGGTAGTCCTATCATATCTAAAATATGTCTTACGCCAGTTCCACACCGCCCATTTGCCCCTATAATACCGATGGAAATATTTAATTTTTTAATAATATTAATATTCATAATATTATTTAAAGAAGATAACATGGAATCGATATTTAACCATGGTTTTAGATGGATGTCTAAATAATTATTTGAACAATTATTTGAAAAAGAATTATTATTACAATTATTTATTTCTGTCTTTATCTCTGTCTTTATTTCTGTCTTTATCTCTGTCTTTATTTCTGTCTTTATCTCTGTCTCTATCTCTAATATTTTAAAAAATATTCCTAAAAATCCACCTACAACGCCTGAATAAAAACCGAATGAAATTAATCGTTCATATTTTATACCATTAAATGTTGAAAAATATTCAAAATCAAAAATTATACTATTAGACTCTTTGAATGATTTTAAAATAAAATCAGAATTGTCCTGTTTTTTAAATGAATGTGAAAAATATAGATGTTTATGATTATTTAAATATTGATATTCATTATCAATACTTTTAATACCTATAATTAAAATATCTTTATCATTAAAGAATGGGTCATACCATTTTAAGGGGGTAATTATAGCACCTGATTTTTCATATTCTTCATCATTATAAATTCTTTTATTAGAGGATTGAACATATACAGTAAAACTATTATTATTTATTAAATATTTAACATCAATCGGAGTTAAAGGAGTTCTAAATTCAAATAAACTAATTTCATCACGAATAAATAAATTAGAAAAATTGTTTAAATATATTTCGTCAGTATTATTTTTATTAATAATATTAAAATAATTCGTCATAATAATATATTAATAATATATAAATTAAATAAAATTAAAAGTCTAATAATAATTTAGATGATTGAAAAACAAGATATACAACAAGATATACAACAAGATATACAACAAGATATACAACAAGATATACAACAAGATATACAAATTGGAAAGAATCATATATCAAAACATGAAAAATACAAAGATTATTATAAACCATCATGTATATATTGGGGTCTTGGAATAGAGAATGAAGTATATTTAGAATTTAATAAAAAGAAAAGAATAAATAAGAGAACATTTTTAAATAATCATGTAAAGGAGAGATATAGTATAGATTATTATTCTAATTATAAAAGTGAGTGTTTAATTAATGCATTTGAACATTTATCAAAATATATACCTGAAAATATGTATATACCACATTTATTAAATTCACATAGTTTTACAAAAACGGATATTAATAATGAACCAGAAATGTTATATCAGAAAATTCCCGAAATAAATCCAAAATTTAATGGTAAAACATTAATAAATGTATTAAAGGAATATGATGAATATTTTAATGATACATATGGGAATAAATGGATATTTGACGGGGATTCTATCGAATTTACAACAAATAATTTTTTTAATACTACCGTTGAAAAAGTTATAAAAGAATTAAAAAATTATAAATTCGAATTTATAGAAAAATTAAATGATGCATTTAATGAGTTGAATATTTTTAAAGAATATGGAAATGTAGATATAATGTCAAAGAATTATAATTTTGCAATATATCAAACAAATATGAATAATATTGCAATGTTTAATAATGGAACAATGCATTATAATATAACATTACCTACAGAATTAGATGATAGAGGAAATATTGTAGATAAAAATAAATTTATAAGAGACCATAAAAATGCAATAAAGATAATACAGTGGATGGAGCCGTTTATAATATCACTATATGGTTCACCCGATGTTTTTTCAAAAATGCCTAAATATAAAAATAGTCATTTATTTACACGAACATCACAACGATGTGCAATATCGAGATACATTGGAATAGGTATATATGATACGGACAATATGGAGGCGGGAAAAATATTGACATGTCCTTATTCAACACACCCATGTAATGATTTAGATTATTGGTGGTATACTAATTATTATAAGAATAATGGTTATAAAATGTTAGATGATATAGGGTATGATATAAATTTTAATAAACATTATAATCATGGAATAGAGATACGATTTTTTGACCATATAACGAATGAAACGAATTTATATGAATCATTAGAATTTATAGTATATTTAATGGACTATATATTGGATAGTAGTAATAAAGTGGAATTAGAAAATCCCATTAAAAATAAGATATGGAATAACATAGTATTAAATACAATTATATATGGTTCATCATATAATCTTAATGAGGATGAAATAGATGTATATAATAAAATCTTTAATATAAATATCAGAAGTACAACAATAGAGGATATATATTTTGAGATTTATTGGAATTTGATGTCGAAATATAATGTAATATATAATACATCAAATGTAATTAATAGAAGAGAAGATGAAATAAATATGCAAGAATTAAATATATATACGGATGAATATAATGATATGAATACGAATGAACATGATTTTACATCATACTATTTTAAACCAAAAGGTATATTTTCAGGATTAACATTAAAATCATGTAATAAAAAATTAGAATTGTTGAATCTAAACAATAATATAGTAAAAGAAATAATTAAGAATATAGAAACAATTAAAAATATTGAAATAATTAAATTACCACAATATTTATATGATAATGGTGATATAGAGAATGAAAATGACAATGATAATATAAATGATAAAACATGTTGTTGTAAAATGTTTTAATATGTTAAATAAAAAATTGATTTAAATATATAATTAATTACACGGAATTACATAAAATTATACTAAATTACATAATAATTATTTAATAAATTAAATATAAAATGTCAAATTCATCAATTAAATTTGAACAGATTATTATTAAAAATGATATTATAGGTAATATAATATCATATATGACGATTGATTCAATGAGAAATATGGTTATGTCAAGTAAAATTATATATGAATGTCGTGATGTAATTTCTATTATGAAAAGATTAATATTAAAAAAAGGATATATAATTAATAAATATATTAAAAGATATTGTAGAATAATAAAAAAAATTAAAAGTATTGAATCTAATAATGTAGAATTTCCCATTTTTGGACATGATATATTAAAAGCATTTTATTATTATAGATATTATCCTCAAATACATATTAAAGGATACTTTAACTGTGTAAAATCAAAATTACATTTTAATGACAATTTTTTTAAAGATAATAATTTATCAGATAATGACCCTAAAAGGAATGATTTATTTAATTTAATACGATTACTCCAATATGATGAAATAGCATATGTAGGATGGTAATAAGATTACATTTTATGTTTAAGAACTTATAAAAATGTCAATCTTATCAATCCATTCTTTAATTATATTTGAATCGTTCGTATAATCAATATTTGAATTTATAATCAAACATTCAAGAGAATTTTTAGATATCATCTCTTCATGATATAAATGACATTTTTTCAAATAATCAATTGAAATATTCTCTTCACCACCACGATTTCTAATAGAAATTCTTTGATGGCAAATTTCAGGTTCTGTTTTTAAATAAACTGTTTTTTGAATTTTAATTAAATCAATAAAATCATCAAACCATTTTAAATATATTTGATATTCAACTTCATTTAATTTACCATCATCATACAACATTTTGGCAAATACAAATCTATCAGTATTTAGACATCTTTCTGTAATAATTATGGCATCAGGATTTTCCTCAATACACTTTTTTAAAATACTCAAACGTGATATATAGGCCATAATTTGAAATGCAAAGGAGTATTTAACAGGATCTTCATAAAATTTCGTCAAAATATCTTTCCCTTCATTATCTTTTATTTTCATCCATTCATCTACTGGTTCTTGTAAAAAGATTATTTTTTTATCATTACAATTCATACATGATTTAAAATTAATACCCCATAAATTGTTTAATCCACATTCTATATCCGTATCTAAATGATGTTCAGTATTGTTTTCTAAATCAGTAATATAGTTTTTAAGATGTTTTAAAAGAGTTGATTTACCAGAACCAATGTTTCCTTCAATTGAAATAATTTGAGACATTATAATTGTTTTGTTTAAAATAGAATCTATAAGACGTTTAATTATAAATATTAATTTAGTTTTAAATATAATTTAAACAAACAATATTATAAAATAAATATAAATCATTTTTTTTTAATTTGTTAAAAAGAATAAATAAAAATCTTTAATAGATTAAACTGTATTATGATAAAATATTATACTATATATGGAGAGAGATGTTCTGGAACAAATTTTTTAGAATATGCCATAAAAGAAAATTTTAAATTAGAATATGTAACACATTATGGAGCAAAACATTTTTTTGGTTTTCATGTATTTAATAATAAAGAATTAGAAGATGAAACATTATTTATAGGAATTATACGAAATCCTATAACATGGATTGATAGTTTTTATAAAAAACCTCATCATATACCACTCAATAATAAAAATAATATAAATGCATTTTTAAAAAATCCATTTTATAGTTTATATGAAAATACAAATAATATTATTGAAGAAGATAAAAACATGTTATATATAAATCAAGATAAAATACCTATATATAAAAATATATTTGAATTAAGATATATTAAAAATAATTATTTAATAAATATTGTACCTAAACTTGTTAAAAATTATATTTTAATAAGATATGAGGATTTATTAAATTATTATGATACAGTATTAAATTTTTTATATAAAAAATTTGATTTAATAAAAATAGAACATATTAATCAAACTTTTAAAAGAATTGAATATTATAAAGGTAATAGAAATTATAAGTATGAAAGAAAAAATATAAATTTAAAATCTAAAATAATTAATTATATAAAAAAGAATGTAAATAAAGAACAAGAAAATAATTTGGGTTATAATATTTAATTAAACATGCACAATATATCAAAATAGAAATATATAATATTATAATATTATAATATAATAATATTATAATATAATAATATTATTATATAATACTATAATATATTATAATAATGAATATTATAAATTATATAATTAGGCAATTTATAAATAATAATAAATTTAATACAATATCTATAATAGTACTAAGTTTATTAATAAATTTCTTAAAAATTAATGTAATATCTTATATTGTAGCTAATATAATAGGTTCTATAAATAAAAAGAATGAGATTGTAACAAAACAATATTATGTATATTTTATAATAGTATCTTTATTTTATATTATAATTTACGGAATTTATAAAATAATACAGAATAATTTATTGTCTGTATTAAAGCAAGATATAAAAACGAATTTAGTTGAAATATTATTGAATAAAAATAATGAAAATATGTCAAATATTAATTTTTCCAAATTAAATACGCCTATTTTAAGAATATCGGCTTCAATATTTTATATATTTAATGAAATATTAACATTAATTATTCCAAATATAACTTTAATAATTATAATATCCATATATTTTTTTTATAAAAGTACTACTTTAGGAACAATATTTATAATTGGGAATTTAATAATATTAATATATATTATTTTATCATACCAAAATATTTCATATAAAAATAAAATATATGAAGAATCATTACATAAAAATGATTCATATATAGTTGAAATTTTAAATAATATAGATAAAATTATATTTAGAGGATATAATAATAATGAAATAGATAATTTAAAAAATTATTCAAATGAAACTATAAACGATTCATTAAAATTTTATTCAAGTGCTATATTTCACTCAATATTTTTAAATTTAATAATATTTTTAACAATATTTATATCAATATATTATTTAATAAAAATATTTTATAAGAATGAAATAACAACTACAGTATTTATAACATTTATAACAATGTTATTGTTATATAGAGATATTATATTAGTAACGATTCAAAGGGTGCCCGATATTATTGGGTTTGTAGGACGTAGTATACAAGTTATAAATATATATAAAACAGCAAATGTTACTGAAGTAAGTAATAAGGAGTATGATTTAATAAATCTTAAATATGATGAAATTCGGTTTGATAATGTAATATTTTCATATAATAATGATGGAAATATAAATGAGGAAAGCATAAATGAAGACAGAATAAATGAAGACATATATAAAGAACAAAAACATTTTAATAATAAATTAAATAATAATAAAATTCTCGATTGTTTTAATATAATAATAAATACAGAAAAACACAATAAAATTATTGGATTAACTGGTATATCTGGTTCTGGTAAAAGCACTGCAATGAAATTATTAATTAAAGCATATGATTATTATGAAGGTGATATTTATATAGATAATATTAATATTAGAAACGTTGATCCATTACAGATAAGGAAAGACATTATATATGTTAACCAAAATTCTAAATTATTTGATAAAACTGTTATAGATAATATTATATATGGTTGTAAAGATAATAAATGTGAATATCATATAAAAGAGATTATGAAATTGCCTAAATTAAAAGCATTGTTTGAAAATATATATATTAATAAAAAATGTGGATTAGGAGGTGAAAATCTTTCGGGTGGACAGAGACAAGTTATAAATATAATAAATGGACTAATAATACCATCTAAAATAGTTATTTTAGACGAACCAACAAATGCATTGGATAAAGATTTAAAAAAAGATGTAATAGAAATGATAGGATATTTTAAAAACCATAAAAAATGTATAATTGTTATAACTCATGATAAAGATGTATATGAAATATTTGATGAAAAGATAGAAATATAAATTTACCTCAAAATGATATAAAAGTATTTTATATAAATATAAATTAATATATTTGTAAAATGTTTTTATGTAAAAATAATATTTACAAAAATCATATTTACAAAAATCATATTTATAAAAATCAAATAAGAAATAATAGTTATGGATATTCATCATATCCTCCTCCTAAAAAACCTAATAATAAATCATATATAATAATTGCATTAGGAATATTTTATTTATATATAAATATAAAAAAATAAATTATTAAGGTTCAAATGCTTTAGTTATATTTTCATTTAATCTCTCATACCTGTTATTATCATTTTGAATAGATCTAATATATCCAATTTTGTATTGTTCTATTCCATTTTTAGCAATATATTCTAAAGCTCTCATGGTAAAACCCATTGAAGAACCACTATGTCCATCATTAAAATATTCGTTTACTGTATTACATAGGTTGATAATATCATTATTACGAGAAAAAATAATAGATTCTCCTTGAAAATTTCGTAATATATTCCAACCTCTCGAATCTTCAATAGCACTATATCCAGACTCAATCATATTTCTTGAATGCCTATCTCTAATCCAACTCCAATCAATTCTATTAGAAGGTGGCGGAGGTGGTAATAATTCTTCATTATACATTTTTAATAATTTTTACTTTGTATAAATTCGTATAACCATATAGTTTAATATAAGTATATATAACTAAATAAAAATATTATTCATTTTTTAATTTATTAATAATTTCATTATATAAAGGTGACCATTGTTCACACTCTTCAACTTCATTCGTAAATAAAATTGTATTATAACAATTTTCATTATTACCTTCAATAATAGATATTTCAAATGCTGTTTTTATCATAGCCATAAATTGGTCAGACCCTACTTTAAATGAAACTCCAAAAATATTATCTCTTGAATTTATCCAATACTTACACATTTCATTATTTTTATCTAAAATTTTTTTAATTTTATGTTTTATTGTATCAATGTCGAATTTAGTTTTTATGGAAGGGGATATTTTTGTAGATTTGTTTGTTAAATCATTTATATTTAGGTTATTATTAAAATTGTCTTGGTGCTGTTGCATATTCATATGCTGTTGCATATTCATTTGATGAAACATATTATAATATATTATATATAATAATATCTTTTTAAGTTATGTTTAATAAAAGAATTTATTCAAATTATGTAAATTAATAAATGTATCATTATAATCCCATACACTTAAAGAATAAGTATTTTCTAAGAACGATATATAATGTAATATATGATGATAACCATTACATTTATTATTATTGGAAATCATATTTTTCAAAGCTTCTAAATTATCAGGATAACCGAAGCCCATAACATTATTATAAACTTTCTTACGCATTTGCTCTAAATTTCTACAATGAAAATGAACTAAACAAATATTTGAAAGGATGTAATTATCTGTATGTATATGATTACCGTGGTCTATATTACCTCTATATAAATTTACTTTGAAAAATGATTTAGCTTGTTTACCATAATCAGAATATGTGCCCCATTTATTATCACGAGTTGCTTTTTCATAACCATTATTATCGGTGATTACGCTTTGAATATAATTCGCTTTATAAATACTTGACCGATTGCCTAAACTATAAATATGGTTATTAATAATATCTTTGTCGCATATAATATCTTTGTTACCATTTTCATAATATACTATAAATTCATCAATATCAAGTGGAAACGCAATATCATCGCCATGACAATTACCGTCAATAAGTTTTTTCATAAAAAATCCTTTTTCTGCATAGTTTGTTTCTCTAAAAATATGTATACCATTATTAAGAAATTCGTGCATGATTTCAAATGTTCCATCGGTTGACATATTATCAATAATAAATAAATTTTCATATCCAAAAAGATATCCATGATATAAAATCCAATCTCTTATTATATCAGATTCATCTTTTACCATAGTAAATAATCGAATCATTTTATATATTATATATTATTAAGTCATAGAAAAATAAAAAATTATAATTTATAAATTAATTATTTAATTCATAAATTTATATTAAACATAAGTATTTAATAATATGTTTAGTTTTTATTAAAATAATATAATCTATATATGTAA
>Ga0214921_10010188_pt1 | contig 11684 bp, 10 predicted proteins | sample LL1505_MetaG_FD_177992 | JGI IMG/M metagenome (GOLD analysis project Ga0214921, IMG submission 177992) | Freshwater microbial communities from Lake Lanier, Atlanta, Georgia, United States - LL-1505 | ecosystem: Environmental > Aquatic > Freshwater > Lake | place: USA: Georgia | collected...
CGCCAGTGATGCAACCTTGATCCAGCAGCGGCAGCACACCTTCTAGCAGGGGGACATGGGCCCAATCTATCTGTGTTTGCAGGTGCGCGCCGCGCGCCAACTCCAGCGCATGGCCGGCCAAGCCGAAGCCCGTCACATCGGTGAGCGCGTGCACGCCATCAATCGCGGCCAGGTCAGGCCCCGGCGTGTTCAGGCGGGTGGTGGTTTCGATCATCTGCGCGTAGCCAGCGGCGTCGAGCAGGTTTTTCTTGAGCGCGGCCGACAACACGCCCACGCCAAGCGGTTTGCCCAGCACCAGCAGATCGCCGGCGCGCGCGTCCGCATTTCGTTTGACTTGTTGGGGGTGGATCAGGCCGATGACGACCAGGCCGTAAATCGCCTCCACTGAATCGATGGTGTGACCACCCGCAATCGGGATGCCGATGCTGCGGCAGACCTGTGCGCCGCCTTCCAGAATCTTCCCTATGGTGGCGGTGGAGAGCACGTTGATCGGCATGCCCACCAGCGCCAGCGCCATGATGGGCCGCCCGCCCATGGCGTACACATCGCTGATGGCGTTGGTGGCTGCGATACGGCCAAAGTCGGTCGGGTCGTCGACGATGGGCATGAAGAAATCGGTGGTGGCGATCAGCGCCAGCTCGTCGCTGATTTGGTAAACGGCAGCGTCATCGGCCGTGCCAATGCCCACCAGCAATTCGGGCGGCACCGGCATGGCGGCCGTGCCTTTAAGAATTTCGCTTAGGACCCCGGGCGCGATTTTGCAGCCGCAGCCACCGCCGTGGGAAAGCGAGGTCAGGCGGGGTTCGGTGCTGGTGTCGGGGGTGGTCATGGGCAGGTTCTCAGGATCGGTCGGGAATGATGGCGTTGATCAACTGGCGCGGGTGCAGGCTGGAGACCATCATGCAGGCCACGAGAATCATCGCGCCGCCCAGCGCCATGGCCAGGCTGGTCGGTTCATCCAGCAGCAGCACCGACCACAACACGCCAAAGCCGGTGCTCAAAAAGTTAGCCGACATGGACGCCATGGGCGGAATGTGCTGCACGATGCGCATGAACATCCAGTACGCCAGCGCCGAAGTCGCAATCCCCAGAATGGCCACGCACAGCAAGGCCTGCGCCGTGAACTGCGCTTGCGGCAGCGCGTATAGCGCGCCCGGTGCCAGCATCAGGGCGGCAACTGCGTGCATGCCGGTGGTGGCAGCCAGCGGCTCCATGCGCTGGGTGGCGCGCTTGAGCAAGGGTGTGGCCGTGCCCGAGAGGGCCGCCGCCGCCATGCAGGTGAGCGCACCCCGCACCAAGGCGGCCGTGGGGTCCACAGGACCGAGCCGGATCAGCAAGGCCACGCCCAGCATGCCCAGCGCGCAACCGGCCCACTTGACGCGAGTGAGCTCTTCTTCTTTCAACCAGCTCGACGCAAAAGCACCGAACAGCACAGCGGTGATGGACAGCAGCGCGCCATAGCCGCCAGGCAGGGTGAGTGCCGCCCAGGAATACAAAAAATGCGGTCCGGCAACGGCCAGAAAACCCAGCAGCACCAGTTGACGCCAGTGCTGCCAAGGCCAGGGGTGTCTGAGCACGCGCATAAGGATGCTGAGCGTGATGGTGGCCAGCGCCATCCGCAAACCGGCTGACACGTTGGGCCCCACGGCCGGTGCGGCGATGCGGGTCATGATGAACGACATACCCCACAGCGCCGAGAGCGCCAGCAGCTGGAAAAAGTATTTCGCCTGCAAGTGGACGCGGCTCTGGCGGGCAGGCTATTCGGTCGGCGCGCTGAGCGCCTGCAGGGCTTGGCGCAATGGGGCGTGCTCCCCGTCGAAAGGCTCTAAGCGATCCTGCAAATCGGCCAAAGCGTCGGTACCGCGCGCTTTGAGCAGCGCAATCGATTGGCCGGCCACTTGCGGGCTGTCCAGCCCCCGGCTTTGCAGCAGCACCGCGCCTTTGGCGTCCACCAATTTGAAATAAAAGCGGCCGTCTGCTTCGCGGTATTGCTTGAGGCTGGCGGTCTCGGTTTTGGCGGCTTTGGCGGTGGTTTTGACGCTCTGCGCCAAACCGCGCAGGCCAACCGCCTGGCGCAGGCGGGTCATAAAAGGCGTGGCAACCGCGCGGGCTTTGACCGCGCCTTGCAGCAGCAGGGCCTCGACTTCCTGCGGGTGGGCCATCAGATGCTCGTAGCGCGCACGCATGGGGGCAATCTCGCGGTCTATGCGCTCAAACAGCATGTCTTTGGCCTCGCCCCAGGCAACGCCCTGCGCGAAAGCCTGCGCCAGTGCGGCGGTCTCGTCCCCACTGGCAAAGGCCTGGTAAATCTGGAACAGGGCGCTGCCTTCGGTGTCTTTGGGCTCGCCCGGCGTGCGCGAGTCGGTCTTGATGCCCGCAATCAGCTTCTTGAGTTCGGCGCGCGGCGCAAACAGCGGAATGGTGTTGTCGTAGCTCTTGCTCATCTTGCGCCCGTCCAGGCCGGGCAGGGTGGCGACCGACTCTTCAATCGCCGCCTGCGGCGGCACAAAGTGTTCGCCGTAGCGGTGGTTGAAGCTGTGCGCCATGTCGCGCGCCATCTCGATGTGCTGCACCTGGTCGCGGCCTACCGGAACGTGGTGTGCGTTGAACATCAAAATGTCCGCACCCATCAGCACCGGGTACATGAACAGGCCGGCACTGACATCGGTATCCGGGTCCAAAGCGGCGGCGTTGTTTTTGTCCACCGAGGCTTTGTAGGCATGGGCGCGGTTAAGGATTCCCTTGCCGGTCACGCAGGTCAGGAACCAGGTGAGTTCGGGGATTTCGGGAATGTCGGACTGGCGGTAAAAAACTACCCGCGCCGGGTCCAGCCCAGCGGACAGCCAGCTCGCGGCTATTTCCAAGGTGCTGCGCTGGATGCGCGCGGGGTCGTCGATTTTGATCAACGCGTGGTAGTCCGCTAAAAAGTAATAACTCTCCACGCCGTCGCGCAAGCTGGCCTGGACCGAGGGGCGGATCGAGCCGACGTAATTGCCCAGATGGGGCGTGCCGGAGGTGGTGATGCCGGTGAGGAAGCGAATAGGTACGGTCATTGGACGGGGGCCGCGTTCAAGAGTGCGGCCAAGGGGCTGAGTAAAAAGTCAAGGGCAATGAAGTTGAGGGCCATGAGCGGGCGCATCCAATAGTCGTCGATGATTTTGGTCACCACCAGCGCCATCACGATGAAGAAGCCCCAGCGCTCGATCTTGGAAAAAGCCACCGCCGCGCGGTAAGGCAAGACGCCGGTCAGCATGCGCCCGCCGTCCAGCGGGGGCAGGGGAAACAAGTTGAACACGCACATCACCACGTTAACCAAGACGCCGCCTTCACACATCTTGATAAAAAACACCTCGGTGACGCCCGCGCCCTGCAGCAGATACAGCGCCGCGCCCCAGATCAGGCCCATGGCGAAATTGGAGGCTGGCCCGGCCAACGCCACCCAGACCATGTCGCGTTTGGGGCTGCGCAAGTTGCCATATCGCACCGGCACCGGCTTGGCAAAACCGAATACCAGCGCGCCGCTGGTGGCGAAATACAGCAGCAGCGGCATGAGGATCGTGCCCATCAGATCAATATGCGGAATGGGGTTGAACGTGACCCGCCCGAGCACCCAGGCGGTGTCATCGCCGAAGTAGCGCGCGGCAAAACCATGCGCGGCTTCATGCGCCGTGATGGCAAATACCACCGGCAGCGCGTAAATCGCGACGGTTTGGATCAGATGGGCAATGTCCACAAGCGGGTCCGTTTCAGGTTCAGCCGGGACTCTACAGCCCCAGCGCGGCCAGAGGTCCGCGCCCGTGGCGCACCACCACCACATCGTCACCGCTGAGATCGACCACAGTGGTCGGCTCCATCGGGCAGGCACCGGCGTCCAGCACGGCGGCTATCTGGTGTTCCAAGCGCTCGCGGATGTCTTGCGCGTCGTTGAGCGGTTCGGTTTCACCTGGGGGAATGAGGGTGGTGGCCAGCAGCGGCGCGCCCAGCAGAGCCAGCAAGTCCTGCAGGACTTTGTGGTCCGGCAGGCGCAGGCCTATGGTTTTGCGCGCCGGGTGGCTCAGGCGGCGCGGCACCTCTTTGCTGGCCTCCAAGATGAAGGTGTAGGGGCCGGGCGTCGCACTTTTGAGTAGGCGGAACTGCCGGTTATCGACCCGGGCGTAGCTGGCCAGTTCGCTCAGGTCGCGGCACAGCAGGGTGAGGTGGTGCTTGTCGTCCACGCCACGGATGCGGCGCAAGCTGTCGGCGGCGGCCTTGTCGTCCAGATGGCAGACCAGCGCGTAGCTGGAATCGGTGGGAACCGCCAGCACATTGCCCTTTTCCAGCATGGCTACGGCTTGTTTGAGCAGGCGCGTTTGCGGGTTGTCCGGGTGGACTTCAAACAGTTGGGCCATGCCGGGCTGTGCGCTGTGGTGCGCTCAGTGGATGCGCGAAGCCAGCAACTCCCACACCGGTGTCAGCGACCCCGGCAGGTAAGGCAGGCTGCCCAGGTCGGTGTGGCTTTCATCCGGGCTGTGGAAGTCGCTGCCACGGGATGCCGCCAGGCCGTAATCGGTAGCGGCGGCTCCGTAGGTCAGGTACTCGGCGCTGGTGTGGCTGCCGGTGACCACCTCCACACCCGCGCCGCCATGGCCTTTGAATTCGGTGAACAGCGCGAATTCCTCATTGGCGCTGAACTTGTAGCGTGCCGGGTGCGCAATCACCGCCACGCCACCGGCCCCGGTGATCCAGCCCACCGCATCGCCCAAGCTGGCCCAGCGGTGCGGCACGTAGCCGGGTTTGCCTGCGGCCAGGTACTTGCGAAACACCGAATTGGTGTCCGGGCAGACTCCGGCCTCAACCAGATAGCGCGCAAAGTGCGAGCGTGAGATCAGCTCCGGGTTGCCCACGTATTTGAGCGCGCCCTCAAAAACGCCGGGAATCCCCACCCGCGCCAGTTCGGCTGCCATGGCCTGCGCCCGTGCGGTGCGCCCGCCGCGCGTGGCGGTCAGGCCTGCGCGCAGTGCGGTGTTTTCGGGGTCTACGCCCAGGCCAACGATGTGGACCGTCTGGTTCAAAAAGGTGACTGAAATCTCAACCCCGCAAACGTAGCGCATGCCGCAGGCTTTGGCGGCTGCGGCAGCCCTTTCCTGGCCGCTCACCTCGTCATGGTCGGTCAAGGCCCACAGTTCTACTCCGTTGGCGGCTGCGCGCGCGGCGAGAGCTTCGGGGGTCAGGGTGCCGTCAGAGACCACGGAGTGGCAATGCAGATCGGCGTTCAGAATGGAGTTCACTGATGGATTTTAGGCGCTAGGACTTTTAGTCCGTCTGTCGTGGGTCCACCCCCTCGCACGTCCGACCATTAAATTGAATGAAATCAAGCTGGTAATCGCGGGTGTTGTACCTGGTCAGAATAGCTTGAAGAATTTTTGTTTCCCCGATGATCCTGATGATTGTGAGCTAATGAAAATCCATTTTGAAAAAATTAAATATATCGTTATTGGATATTGTCAATCATGTTTTTCTGGAGGGCAAAATTTGTCTCCAATGCCTTCGCATTTGCTTGGAAGTTACGCTGTGCCATGATGAGGCCCACCAATTCTGTAGTTAAATCTACATTAGATCGTTCGCGGGCAGCGGATTTGATTCCACCTAATCCATTTGTTCCTGCTTCGCCGTAATTAGCTGTACCGGAAGCGCTAGTCGATTTATAGCGTGTGTCCCCCAGTTGTTGCAAGCCACCAACGTTGGCGAACTCTGCCAACATAATCGTACCGATCGTATCTTTGTAGCCATTGGAGTAGAAGGCCTCTATGACTCCATTATTTTTGATGCTGAGATCTGTCAAAATCCCTTCTGGAATACCGTCTTGTTCGAGCGAAAATTGGCGGTAAGGGTTGGAATACTGGGTAGATTTCCCTGAATTGATCGTCAACGAAGTGCTAGTACCGTAGGGTGATTTATATGTTATTGAGTTGAGATCTTTATTTATGTTGCCTTGTCTATCGAATTCAATAATTCCATCTGTGTCAGTTTGTAATTTAGTGTATTGAGGATTTAATTTGCGGGCAAAAATAAAATATTCTGTGGGTACAGTATTTTCTATTGAGGTTGACTCAACTATTTCATCCTTGTATGTTGTAACTTCTTTTTGTTCATACGTTGTTACTTCTCGATCTTCATATGTCGTAACCTCTCGCTCTTCGTATGTGGTAACTTCTTGATCTTCAATTGTGGTTATTTCTTTTGTCTCTGTATTTGACGTTGCTATTTTAACGTTATCAATTAGAAGCCTGGCTCCAACTGCCGTTCCACCTGTTGCATCATAAGAGCCTGATACAAAAACAAATTTATATGTGCCATCACTAGGTATGGTTTGACTCATGTTTTCCCATGCTGTGGTTTCACTTGCAGTGGCTGCAGTATCGTCAATAAGTTTGATGGTCTCGCCATTATCTGTATTTAGTAAATATCCGTAGACATCATATGCGTCATCGCTTCCTTGTGCTTTCCAATCAAATGATACGCTGTCTCCAGTATTTAATTTTATGGCTTCCTCGCTTATCATGTACGGCCCCCTCAATATACCGTAGGGCATATTGATCCAGGATCCATTGCTTGATAGTTGATAACTAGAAGAGCCCGATGTGGAGTAATTCGGATTTGAATTAGAAGTGAAATTTGCTTGCAGAGCTTGAACTTCATCGCCTGGAGAATTGCTTGGAATAGTTGCATCAATAGGTGTTGGGAATCCACCAATTAGTGTGTTGCCATTGAGATACGTCGTGCTATTTGATACAGCCCAACCGAGAGGGGTTCCATCACTGCTAAAGTGTTCAAAATCGCCATTTGCGAATTCTACCGGTACAGTTACATTTTTAGTTACTGGTACTTTTATAGTACTTGTTACAGCTATAATTTCAATGCTTGTTACGGGTACTTTTATTACACTGGTTACGGGTACGGTTACAGTACTTGTTACTGGTACGGTGATAGTTTTTGATACAGTGACTGTAGTTGGAATTTTTTCCAGGTTAATACGTAATGAGTTTCCATTCCGGCCATTAAAGGTTGAATCTATGCTTCCGATTGATTTTGCTTCAGACCCGTTGCCCGAGTAAACAACGTTATTAACTACAGATAAAGTATTTGGTGAAGTATCTGGCGTTATACTTTCTAAAAATCTAATATTACTGCTCAGCAAATTATCACCTGTCCACTCTAGATAATCACTCGATTGATTGACTTCCGGAGTTTCATTTGTTAAGTACTCTCGCGGGTTGGGTTGAATAATTTTTCCATCGATAGTGAGAATGGATTTCCATGTTGCTTTTTTATCTGATTGATCTGAATTCTTCACTTTTTGATAGTATATTGCACCATTCCGACTCACTCCACTATCGTCAATAAAATTTATATTTGTTTTACTGTTATATGTAGATTCATCGTTTATGTTGAGTCCACTATTGATGACCGGTGCATTTGAGGGTAAATTAAATTCCAGTTTGATATTTGTGCTCGCCTTGTGTTGACCGCTCGTCGTCTCTGGTATCTTTATATTATTTAATTCGCCAGACGAATTTAGTCGGGCTTGTAAGAATTCGCCATTCGCGTTAACTACATAATCTTGATTATTAAGTTTGAAGGCCCCATCGCGTGTATAGAGCAATTCATTACTAAAAATTGATTTTACTGAAAAGAATCCATTGCCTGAAACAGCTAGGTCTAATGTATTTAAAGAGGATGATATGTCGCCTTGTGTAAATTGCTGTGAAACAGTGTTTAGATTCACACCTTGTCCAGCTGTGACAGTTGGTTTTTGTCCTATTGTGGATGCGAATATGTCGCTAAATTCAGCTCGTGAACGCTTGAAACTGTACGTGTCGACATTAGAAATATTGTTGCTCGCAATTTTCAAATCAGTACTGGCGGCATTGAGCCCCGTTAACGACGAATAATAAGACACGATAAATCCTATTTTGCGATAATTCTTAATAAAAACTAGTCAAAATTATGACATTTGGTGTCATCCACGCAAAAAACGTGCCTTTCTTCGCTTTCGCGGTCGTTTGGTGTGTTGCCGAACGTTAGCAGCGGTAGGTTCGCTTTAGTCTCCGCGCTGCTTATCGGTGTGTGTTTGCAAGCGGCTCGGAAGCTGCATAACTAGACGGTTACGGCCAGCAGGTGGAGGTTAGTGCCGCGATATGCCAAAGTAAATGGCAATTACAGTTGCTCCACCATCATTAACAAGCACCTGCGTGACTTGGAATTTCGCACCCACATAGTCAGGCTCGCCTTGATTGACAGGCTGAAAGCCAGCAAAGATGTGCCAACCAGGTTGCGCGCAGCAGGGCTCAGCACCACACCACGGTATTGAGTTACCGTGGCTTAAAGCTAGGCGGGATGTCGGGCTCCTGGGGCCCAGTCAGATGGGCGGGCAGGACGCGTGGGCGGACGATCGCCGGCGGGGCAGGGCGTCAAATGAGTTACACACTTGGCCGTACACCATGAAGTAGTGTTGATTTATATGGATTTTTTAGGATAGAAAATTCTTGTGAAGCCCGCGTAGATCAAAACCCGGCAGCTGCCGTGAAGGCCACGCGGGCACCGGTCAGCGGATGCACAAAAGCCAGATCACGGGCGTGCAGCAGCAGGCGGGGTGTTTGGGCAGCGATATCCGGCGGCGCGTACAGCGCATCGCCCAGGATCGGGTGCCCCAAGGCCTGCATGTGTACGCGCAGCTGGTGGCTGCGACCGGTGATGGGCTGCAACTCCAATCGGCTGGCGGGAGATGGTCCCTGGGTATGCGCCACACAGCGCCAGCGCGTCTGGCTGGGCTGGCCGCAGGAATCCACGCGGCGCAAGGGGCGCGCCTCCCAATCAGCCCAGATCGGCAGGTCGATCAGCTGCCATTGCGAGCCCACGGGTATCAGTCCGTCAACCACAGCCACGTAGGTCTTATCGATCTGCCGGGCTTCAAATAATGCGCTCAGAGCCCGTTGCATGTCCGCGCCACGGGCCATCAGCATCAAACCGCTGGTCGCCATGTCCAAACGGTGGACCACCAGGGCATCGGCGTACAGCGCTTGCACTCGCGCGCTCAGGCAGTCTTGCTTATCAGCGCCACGGCCCGGCACGGCCAAAAGGCCGGGCGGTTTGTGCAGCACCAGCAGGCTGGCGTCGGCAAAGACGACGTCCACACCGCTGGTCGGCGCGGCAGGGTTCAGGGCTTGCCCAGGTAATCGCGCTTGCCGATTTCCACGCCGTTATGGCGCAGGATGGCGTAGACCATGGAGCTGTGGAAATAGACGTTGGGTAGGGCGTGGCCCAGCAAAAACTGCATGCCGGTGTAGTGGGTCTCCGTCTCACCGCGCTTGGTCACGATCGCTTTGTCTTCGGTGCCGTCGATGTGCGCGGGGGTGAAGCTGTTGACAAAAGCCACAGTCTTGGCCAAGCGCGCCTGCAGGTCGGCCAGCGTGACTTCATTGTCCTCGTAAGCAGGAATGTCAACCCCGGCGAGTCGGGCCATCACGCCTTTGGCGGTGTCTGATGCGATCTGAACCTGGCGGCTCATGGGCAGCATATCGGGGAAGAGGCGGTAATGGGTCAGCGTGGTGACGTCGATTTTTTTGGCGTCCACATGTTTTTGTGCGACGTCGAGGATATGGATGAGGTTGTTCAGGGCGTTGGCAATGCGCGGTGCGCTGGCCAGGTACATGGAAATGGTCATGGGGAGTTCTCGTTGCAGGTTGGGTGGGGGTAGACGCGCACAAGTGCCGCCGGATTGCGGGAACTGGAGCGAAGGGCATCTTAGCGCCCGGCATGTGCGCGGCACTCCCTGCGACAATGCCTGTTGTTTTGTCCAACTCTGGCGCTGCCGCCCGTCTCACCCTTATGGCCACCTCTGTTTTCGACGTCCGTCCCGCCACCAACCGCGATGCCAAAGCCATTGCCCAACTGCACAACGCCACGGTGAAAGAGGCGTTCAAAGGCATGCTAGGCGATTTAGACATTGCCATCATGCCTTTGGCCGAGCGCGAGCGCTATTGGGCCGAGGCGATTCAGTACGCCGAACCACAGGTGCAAGTGGCCTTGCACGGCGCCAAGATCATTGGTTTTGTGGGCTATGACCGCAGCCGGGACGAGGGCACCCCTGCCACCATGGGCGAAATCTGGGCCTTGTATGTCGATACCGATTTTTGGGGCCTGGGGGCTGGGCTTTCCTTATGGGACGCCGCGTTAGAGGGCCTGATTGATGAGGAATGCACCCATGTCAGCGTCTGGGTTCCGCTGTCCAACGACCGTGCCTTGCGCTTCTTTGAGCTGGCCGGTTTCAAACGCGAAATGGCCACCGCCAAGACGGTGCCGATTGGCGGCGTGAAGGTCGAAGAAATCCGCCTGCAGCGCGCCTTGGGCTAACAGCCCTCTGGCTACGCCGCGTTGAACCCATCCGCCGATACCCGGGCCCCCGTGGCCCATTCGCCCATGGCCCTGGGGCTTGCCATGGGCATGTTGGGTGCCATCGGTTTTTCGGGCAAGGCCATCATCGTCAAACTGGCCTACCGCCACGGGGTGGACACGGTCACGTTTTTAATGCTCCGCATGCTGCTGGCCCTGCCTTTTTTTATGGCCATGGTCTGGTGGACACAGCACCGCAAAGGATCGGTTGCGGTGCGTTTGAGCGTGCGCGAGTGGCTGGGTGTGGTGTGGCTGGGCTTCTGCGGCTATTACCTGGCCAGCTTTCTGGACTTTGCCGGGCTTCAGTACGTCAGCGCTTCCATGGAGCGACTGATTTTGTATTTGTATCCCACCCTGGTTTTGCTGCTGGGGATTGTGTTGTACGGAAAGCGCGCCAGCCGCCACCAGTGGATGGGTATGGCGGTGAGTTATGCCGGCGTGGTGGCGGTTTTTTTCCATGAGGTCAACCTGAGCGGCGCGGATGGAGGTGTCGTGATTGGCGCTGCTTTGGTGTTTGGCAGCGCGGTGAGCTACGCCTTGTATTTGTCCTACAGCGGGGAACTGGTGCGCCGCTTGGGTGCGTTGCGATTGGTCGGCTTGGCCAGTTGCGTGGCCTGTGTGCTGTGCGTGGGGCAGTTTGCGTTGCTGCGGCCTGTCAGTCTGGTGACGGAACTGTCTGCCGGTGTGTGGTGGCTGTCGGCGCTCAACGCCAGTTTGTGCACGGTCTTGCCGGTTGTGCTGGTGATGCTGTCCATCGAGCGCATCGGTTCGGCCCTGGCGTCGCAAGTGGGCATGGTGGGGCCTATGTCCACGCTCGTCATGGCCGCGCTGGTGCTGGACGAGCCGCTCAGCCCTTGGCTGCTGTTGGGGACTGCGCTGGTGATGTCCGGGGTTTTCATTTGTAGCCGAGGGCAGGGCCGCCCCGCCAACCGACCGTTGTCGCCGGTGGAGTAGATTCGGGCGCACGGAACCGTTTTTTGTATTCTTTTTTTGGAGTTTTTATGTCGGCTTCTCCCCAAATATCCCGCTCGGTTCAGGTTAACCAGTACGGCGGTCCCGAGCAGTTGCAAGTGGTTTCTTTAAGCGTAGGCGAACCCGGCCCCGGCGAGGTGCGTATTCGCCACCACGCCGCAGGCTTGAATTACACCGATGTGTATTTCCGCACCGGCCTGTATCCGCTGCCGGTTCCCTTGCAGCTCGGCATGGAAGGCGCAGGCGTGATCGAGGCGGTGGGCGCGGGTGTGACGCACCTG
>Ga0214921_10010189_pt1 | contig 11683 bp, 7 predicted proteins | sample LL1505_MetaG_FD_177992 | JGI IMG/M metagenome (GOLD analysis project Ga0214921, IMG submission 177992) | Freshwater microbial communities from Lake Lanier, Atlanta, Georgia, United States - LL-1505 | ecosystem: Environmental > Aquatic > Freshwater > Lake | place: USA: Georgia | collected 2015-05-28
GGGTTTGAAATGCGGCAGCCACCGCCAAGGTGATCATGGCAAAAAAGATAGCGCGCACTCGCAAAGAAAATAAGCCAATGAGCAAGGCCAATGCCAAGGTGAGCAAGAGTGCCAAGGCCACCCCCAAGCTCAAGGATGCCCACGTTGCTCCCCAATGGTTGGCCGACATGGCCACGCCATAGGCACCAATGCCAAAAAACATGGTGTGTGCAAAGCTGACAATGCCGGTGTAGCCTAAGAGCAGATCAAAGCTGGCCACCAGCACAATGAACACCAAAATTTTGGCCGCTACCGAAAGCGCTTTGACACCCGGAAATAAAAATGGCGCAAAGGCCAATCCCAACAAAACGGCGGCCAGCATCCAAGCCAACCAAGTGCTGCGGGGTAAATCATTCGACAACAAGCGTTTCAACATGGAATGTCCTTGGCTGTCAACGGTTGGCCACAGGGTACACCCCTTGTGGCCGCCAAAGCAAAATGGCTGCCATGAGTGCAATGTTGGAAAACAAGGCTAACTTGGGCAACAAGAAACCGGTGTAGTTGGCCATCAGGCCCACCATCAAAGCACCAATGAGGGCACCGCCCGTCGATCCCAAGCCGCCCATGATGATGACGATGAAGATGAGCACATTCACTTGCGCGCCAATTTGAGGCACCACGTTTTGTTGGTACAGCCCCCACATCACACCGCCCAAACCCGCCAAGCCACTGCCCACCACAAACACGCCCACAAACAAGCTGCGAATTCTGTAACCCAGGGCCTCCACCATTTCTCTGTCTTGAACGCCAGCTCGAATAAGCAAGCCCACCTTGGTTTTGCTTAAAGTCCAAGCCTGCAGTGCAAACACAGACAAGCCCACCACCACGGCCATCAGGCGGTATTTTTCTATTGAAGCATCCCCCCACAATAAAGAACCGCGCATGGCTTGGGGTAAAGGCAGTGCAATTTGCAGAGGCCCCCAAATGACTTTGATGATTTCTTCACCAATGATCATGCCACCCATGGTGATCAAAATTTGCTTCAAGTGTTGGCCGTAAACGGGGCGAACAATGAAGCGCTCAAAGGCCAAACCAATGACTGCGGCTGCCAGCATGGCCACTGCCATGGCTGAGCCCACCGCGACCACATTGCGCCAGAGCTCTTGCGATTGTGTCCAATCGACCATGCCCGACAGCACACTGGTAGCCACAAAGGCGCCGAGCGCAATGAACACACCATGCCCAAAATTGAGCACGTCCATCAAGCCAAACACCAGCGTCAAGCCAGATGCCATGATGAAAATAATCATGCCCATGGCCAAACCGGCAACACTCAAGGTGAGCCATGTGTCAACAGAGCCAATGAGAGGCAATGCCACCATGGCCAAAACAGGCACCAACAACAAGGGCTTGATGTCCAAGGAGGTTTTTATATTGCCAATCACAAAGCCAAGCCCAATAAAGATTGCTGCAAAGCAGGGTCTGCGCTAAGCGCTGCCATGCTGCCCGCATGAATCACGCGGCCATTGTCCATCACTGCAACCCTGTCGCCCAACTGTTGTGCAAAGTGGATGTTTTGCTCGACCATCAAGATGGTGACGCCACTGGCTTTCATTTTCTGAAACGCATCCATCATGTTTTGCACAATGGCAGGCGCCAGGCCTTTGCTAGGCTCGTCCACGATCAGTAAATCTCGGGGCTCCACCATGGCTCGTGCCACGGCCAGCATTTGTTTTTGCCCGCCAGACAATTTGCCAGCAGGGTGATGCCAAAACTTTTCAACAGCGGGAAACATGGCATAAATCCAAGCCAGTCGATCACTGTCCATTTGCGCTGCACGCGAGGCTTTGCGTGCAGCCAACAACATGTTTTCTTCTACGGTGAGGTCTGCAAAGATGCCCATGTTTTCTGGCACATAGGCCATGTTGAGCGACGCGATCTCGGGTGTATTCATGTCGGTGATGTTGTACCCATTGAAGTGGATCTGGCCTTGAGACGCATGCCACAAACCCATGATGGTTCTGAGGGTGGTGGTTTTGCCTGCACCATTGCGACCGAGCAACAAGGTGAGTTCACCCCGCGGTATTTGCATGTTCACGCCGTGCAAGATGTGATACGCACCAATGTGCGTATGCACATCTTTCAATTCAAGCAACACAGAAGTCGGTGCCATTACTCGCCCTTCTGTGCTGTTGCAGTTTGTGGCGCAGAAGGCTTGGCGCCCAAATACGCCTCTTGTACCACGGCCGAGGCCATCACTTCGGCTGGCTCGCCATCGGCCACCAATTGGCCGTTGTGCAAGACAATGATGCGATCTGCCAATTCGCGCACCACATCCATCTTGTGTTCAACCAACAAAATAGTTTTGGTTTTGTCGCTTTTCAATTGGCGAATCAAATTCAGAATGACTGGCGCTTCGTCTTGGCTCATGCCAGCTGTGGGTTCGTCAAACATGTAGACAGCAGGTTGAAGTGCCATGAGCAGCGCAACTTCCAATTTGCGCTGATCGCCGTGCGGCAAACTGGCCACTGTGGCATTGGCTTGCCGCACCATGGACACTTGATGCAAGATGCCTTGCGCTTGTTGGGTGAGCTTGGCATGGTCTTGCCAAATGGACCACAAATTGAGTCCCCTTAAGTGCTCGCCCTCTTCGGTGGCTTGAACGGCCAAGCGCACGTTTTCAAGCACCGTCAAATTGGGAAACAAGTTGGTCAATTGAAACGCTCGGCCCAAGCCGGCACGTGTTCTGGCAGAGGCACTTAAACCAGTCAGTTCTTGACCATCCAAATGAACTCGACCTTCACTGGCGGGCAATTGACCTGATATCAGGTTGAAATAGGTGGTCTTGCCAGCTCCGTTGGGACCAACGATGGCCGTCAAGGTGCCAGGCTCGAACCGACAAGACACCGCATTGACCGCCACATGACCACCAAAGCGGACTGTGAGGCCATGCGTTTGCAACACGCCCAAAGTAAAACCTTAGCGCTTGTTGCGAATGGGCACGTCCATTTCTTCTGGTTTGATTTCACGTATGAGCTCTGGCACACCCCAAGCAAATGCGGGGTCTACTTTGATTTTGAAGTGGTACATGCTTTGCATGGCTTGGTGATCTTCTTTGCGGAAAGTCATTTTGCCTTTGGGTGTGTCAAAGCTCATGCCTTCCATGGCCGTGATCAGCGTGTTGGCATCGGTATTGCCATTGGTTTTCTTCAACGCTGTAACCAAGGCCATGGCAGAGGCAAAGCCGCCTGCTGTGAAGAAGTCAGGGGGTGACTTGAACTGCGTGTAGTGACGCGCCACCATGGCGTCGTTGACGGTGTTCTTAGGCATGCCAAAGTAATAGTAAGCCGCGCCTTCCATACCGGGGAACTGCTTGTAGGCCACCATGGCTGGCAGAATGTTGCCGCCTGTGGCAATCTCAATGCCATAGCGCTTCAAGTCCATATCGGCAATTTTGAAAGGATTGCCACCGGCCCAAATGATGAAAATGATTTTGCGACCAGGCTGTGACTTGAGCTTGTCAATCAGGTGCTGGGCACCGGCTGTGAAATCGGTGGTGGCGGGTGGCAGATATTCTTCGTGCACCAACTTGGCTGTTTTAATCGATTCGCGAAAGGCCTTGACACCATCTCGGCCAAATGCCGAGTCTTGTGCCAGCGTTGCAATGCTGTACCCCGCTTTGTCCAAAGCCACGGCGTTTGAAATAGCATCTTGGCTGCTGTTGCGGCCTGTTCGGAAAATGTATTTGTTCCATTTGTCGCCTGTGATGGAGTCGGCCACGGCGGGTTCTACCAACAAAATCTTTTTGTATTCTTCTGCGACTGGCAACATGGCCAATGCCACGGGGGAAGCTGTAGGGCCTACGGCAATTTCAACCTTGTCGTCGCCATAAGCGGCGGCCAACAGGTTTTTACCCAAGTCGGGTTTGCCTTGATCGTCTTTCTCGATGACCACCAACTTGCGGCCACCCACTTGCATGGTACCCCCTGTGGCGTAGTCCAAGCCCATCATTAAACCGATTTGGGTTTGCTTGCCATAGGCCTCCAAGGGGCCTGTCTTGCTATAGATGTGTGCGATTTTCAGGTCTTTGGACTGGGCCAAGGCCGCCATGGGCGCGCCGAACGTAACGAAGCCTGTTAAGGCTGAAACAAGCAAAGAAAAAACCCATTGGCGTTGCATAAAAACCTCCACAACAGTTGACTCGAAATAAAAAAGAGCAAGAAAGCATTGAAACGTCACTCTCGCAAGATTGACTCGCATGGCCTGCGAACTGCAAGGTCAATTTCCATCATACCGCCACCAGAACAGTCATGACACAAATCACTGGGCGCACAGCCAAAAATCCTCACCAACGTCAGGCGGACAGCTGTTTTTGAATCGAGAGCATGCTATTATTAAATCTTACTTTGGTTTTTATTGACATTCAATTACAAAAACAAAAGCGCATACGGACTTAAATGCTTGTGTGTTTTTGCGTTGATAAGCCTGCTGCCGCTTTATTCCAACGCAAAAAATCCTGATTCTGGCTTGGTTGCACAGCCGTTCGTTTTATTTCAGTCACCCCAATTTCTCCAACGCCTGCTGCAACAGGTCACGCAGGCGCACCCTCTGGTTAAAAGCCAAATCCAAACCATGCAGTCAGCAGGTTTGGACATCCTGATTGCCCAACAAGCGTATTGGCCAACCCCCTCGGTTGCCATGGAACGCGTTCAATCCCAATCACCCGACCTCGCTTATGCGGGTGGCCCACAGGTTCTCACCTTGCGGTTGCAACAGCCACTTTGGACTGGTGGTCGCCTCACCGCACAATCGAACAAGGCTCTGGCCAACCAAATCATTGAACGTGCACGACTTGAAGAGATTCAACAATCACTGGCCTTGAAAACTTTACAAGCTTGGGCAGAGGTTGTCAGCGCGCAGCGACAGCAAAGCGCCTTGTTGCGCAGTGAAGAAATCCAGTCGCAGCTGCTCGACAAAATGATGCGTCGCGTCGGGCAAGGTATCTCCTCACAAAGCGAGGCCCATTACGCAGGCTTGAGGTTGCAGCAAGTTCAACAAGAACTTCGGAGTGCGCAACAGCTAGAAAATTTGGCCTGGATCCGTTTGAAGCAATATGTGCCCGAGGCACAAACGGCAACCGAAACAGCCGGCATTCAAAACGAACCTTCATCAGCATCACAAGCCTTAGCTCTGGCAAAAGCCCTGAGCGGCATGGATGTCTCGCAATGGGAAACTTTGAGCCTGGCCAGATCGCCCGTGATCCAGCGTTTAAAGGGTGTCCTGCAATTTCAATTAGCAGAACTTGCAGAGAAGCGTGCGGCCCTGCAACCCGAAGTTTATGTGCGTGCAGAACACCAACGCGGCAATTACGCCTACGCCAACTTGCCGCCCATCAATCGGCTTTTTGTGGGCCTGAGTGCCAGCACAGGCGCAGGTCTGAGCTTGGCCCATCAACTGGCCTCGATTCAGGCCAAACGCGATGGCACCCAGGAAGAGTTGACAGCGGCGCAACGCAACGTGCAAGAGGCCATTCAAACCGATTACTTGAATGTCGCTGCAAGGCAAAGCAAGGCCGCAGACCTGCTATTGAACTTAAAGTCTTCCCAAGAATTGCAAGCTGCTTGGGAACGTCAATTTAGCAATGGCAAAAAAACATGGATCGATGTGATGAATGCAGCCCGTGAATCTTCTCAGGCCGAACTGGCTTGGATAGACAATGAAATAGCCATGCTCCAAAGCTATTGGCGCTTGCAAATACAAGCCCATGGCGCAGACCTGAGGCTCACGCCATGAATGCTTTGTTGCCAGCCCTTCAACGCTTGGCGTTTTTGCAAAGGCAAAGTCTAGACAAGCACGCACTGCTTGCAACATTTGAAAGTCACAAGCCAGCGGTCACAACGCCTCCTCAAACCCTTCGCCATTTCAAACAACAGTTGAACTGGACATCAGTACAGTGGCTCAACCACCAACACACAGACCCTTCGGCATTGCCCTGCCTTGCTATAGACCCTCAAGGCGAGTGGCGCGTCGTCAAAAGTTTCAATGCTCAAGGGCAATGGGTGTTTGAAGGTGCCGATGGCGAAACCACCCATCACAGTTTGGGTCAGTTTGCACTGGCCAAGGTCAATTTTCGAACGCCCTTTGACCGTTCCAACAGTCCGGTCTGGCGTTTGATCAAACTGGAAGTGCTGAAGCACAAGGGGACGCTTTTAGACGCCGGCCTCAATGGGGTGATGCTGAATGTGTTGGCGCTGGGCATTTCCTTTTACAGCATGCAAATTTACGATCGCGTGGTCCCCACCGGCGCCAGCGCCACGCTGTGGGTGTTGAGTTTGGGGGTATTGGGTGCGATCGGCTTTGAATGGTTAGCGCGCACGCTTCGTTCTCACCAGAATGAAAAAATCATCGAGGCTGTTGACCAACAATTGGGCCGCGAAGTTTTCAGGCGACTGCTCAGTGTGCGCTTAGACAAACTTCCCAACAGCGTTGGCAGCCTGGCCAGTCAACTCAAGGCCTATGAAAGTGTGCGTGCATTTCTCACCAGTGCAGCCACTCAAATGCTGATCGATGCGCCCTTCGCCATCGTCTTCACTGTCACGCTGCTTGCCATTGCGGGTTCGTTGGCTCTGATTCCCCTTGTGTTTTTAACCTTGTCTGTTTGGATCGGCTTGAGAGGCCTCCAAGAAATCGAAAGTCGAAGCCATCAAGTGGCACAAGCCAACATGCGCAAAACGGGTTTGCTGGTAGAGGCCATTGAGGGCGCCGAAACCCTCAAATCAGGACAAGGGGGTTGGCGCCAATTGAGCCTGTGGCAAAGCATTTCAGACACGGCGCGTGGCGAAGAGCTTCGGTTGCGGCGCATCAGTGAATCATCGCAACATCATTTACAGGCCTACCAACAAATCGCTTATGTGGCTTTGATCGCGACAGGTGCGCTGTTGATTTCCAAAGGCGAACTCAGCATGGGCAGCTTGATCGCCTGCGCCATTTTGTCGAGCCGCATTTTGCAACCGATTGCAGCCTTGCCATCGCAGTTGATTCAATGGGGACATTGCAAATCAGCGCTGCAAGGGCTCGACCACATCTGGCAACTGCCGGATGACCATCATGGCCAGCCACCGGTGGTCATGCAAGCAGTGCAAGGCCACTATGCCCTCAAGGATGTGGTGTATGGCTATGGTCCTCAAGCAGGGCTGAAGGTGACCCAACTGAACATCCGCAGCGGCGAAAAAATTGGCATTTTGGGCCCCATTGGCGCCGGTAAAACCACTTTACTGCGATTGCTCAGTGGCATGTACAAACCACAAGGCGGCCAGATCACGCTGGACGGTGTTGACATCGCCTTCATCGCCAAACCTTTGTTGGCCGAACAGCTGGGCTACTTGCAACAAGAAGGCCGATTGTTTGAAGGCACCTTGCGCGACAACCTGCTGGTGGGCATGACCGACCCAGGCGATGAGATTTTGCAGGGCGTTGCGCAGCAAACAGGTCTGCACCATGCGGTACTGGCCAACCACCCCCTTGGCTTTGATTTACCCATTCATGAAGGCGGCCAAGGGCTTTCGGGAGGACAACGTCAATTGGTTAATTTAACGCGGGTCTTTTTGAGAAGGCCCCGCATTTGGCTCATGGACGAACCCACCGCCGCCATGGACCGCCAATTGGCCGAGCATGTCACCCATGCCATCCAGCAAGCCCTCAGGCCTCAAGACACCTTGGTCTTGGTCACGCACAAGCCTGAAATGCTCACGCTGGTTGACCGCTTGGTGGTGATCGCTAAGCAAGAGGTTTTGTTAGACGGCCCTAAAGAGCAAGTGCTCAGACAGTTGCAAGCATGACATCAGACAAAGGCACTTACCCCGCCCCTTCGACGCCCAATTGGCCAGACCGCTACCGCGCACAGGTCACGGGCACTCGGCTGTTGTTGTTAGGACTGGTGAGTTTTTTCGCTTGGGCCAGCTTGTCCAACATCGACCAAACCGTTCGCAGCAATGGCTTGGTGATTGCCGTGGCACGCAATCAAATCATCCAAGCCGCAGATGGCGGCGTACTCACACAAATTTTGGTGACTGAAGGGCAGCAAGTGCACGCGGGCCAAGTGCTTGCACATTTAGAAACCACCCGATCGGAAGCCAGTTTTCAAGAAATTCAATCCAAGCTCAGCGCACTGAAAGCCGCCTTGGCCAGGGCACAAGCAGAGTCCAAGGGTGTGTCTATGCCACTTACCTTCTCAACGCTGGCTACACCCCACAGCGCATTCCATTTTGGACAGGAACAGGTCTATCTCCAAAAAAGGCAAGGACTCGAAGATGAGTTGAAAAATTTGAATGCAGGTCTGAAACTCTCACAAGACGAGTTAAGCATGAGCCAAGCGCTGCTCAAAACTGGCGATGTCAGTCAGTTCGACTTGATGCGCGCAGAGCGCCAAGTTCAAGAGTTTCAAGGCCGTCTTGCCAGCGTGCAAAACAAATACCTGCAAGAAGCCAAACTCGATGTCATTCGCTTAGAAGAAGACATTTCAGCCCATCAGTTCAAACTCAATGAGCGGCAAAGTTTGCTTGACCACAGCATTCTCACCACGCCGGTGGATGGCACTGTCAAAGTCCTTCGGGTCAACACCGTGGGAGGGGTGCTGCGCGCTGGCGATGAGTTGATGCACATTTCACCCAGCACGGGGGGCTATGTGGTAGAGGCCAAGATCAACCCCAGCGACATTGGCGAATTGCGGATTGGTTTGCCGGTGAGTTTGAAGTTGGATGCATTCGATTACAGCGTTTACGGCATGCTGCAGGGTACGCTCAGCTACATCAGTTCTGACACCCTCACCGAAAACAGCAACACGGGCACAACACAAGCCTACTACCGCGTGCAGGTTCAATTGAATCCGAACGCATCGACTGGGCGCCTAACAGGCTTGAGCTTGAATGACCTCAAGCCCGGCATGACTGCCACCCTCGACATTCGCACACACAGCAGGTCTGTTCTGCAGTACCTGGCCAAACCTGTGCAAAAAGCATTTTCTGGCGCCCTTCACGAGCGATAAGCTTTATGACACCCAACGCATACCAATTTCAAGCCACCACACCTGAGGGTCGTGTTCAGGTACTTCAAGTTGCCAAGTTGAACGACGCAAACAGTGCAACAACGGCCCACAAGCCCTTGGTCGTCAAAACGCAAGCAGGCTTTCAGTACAAGTTGATTGACGCTGAGGCAGGCACTCACCTCAAAGGGCAAAAGCTGCTGCGTTCAGACAAGACGCTCAAAGTCCTGTTGGATGACCGTGTTGCGCTGGAATTGCAAGATTATTTTGTAGCGTCTGTGGCGCCCTTGCCCAATGCGCCCGTTTACAAACTTGAAAACCAGTCTTGCGAAGAAGTACAGGTAACCGCCAACTTGCCCAAGGAAGCGTTTGATGTGCCAGAGAGTTTGGTTTGGACAGAGCGGGACGATGCTCAAGATTGCAAAGTGGCCTTGCTCAACCCTGGCTTTGCATTGGCGTTTCTGCCTGCAGCACCTGCGGCAGCGGGACTAGGTTTGGTCGAAATCTCCGGTGGCGTGCTGGGTTTGATCGCGTTGAGTGGTGGCGGCAAAGACACGCCTGCAACACCAACACCCCCCACACCGCCAACTCCGCCACCGCCGGTGCCACCGCCCGTTGTGCCCACAGTGATCACCTCGATGGCACTGACCGACGCCACTGGCGAGATGAACCACCGCCTTAACGCCACCGACACACTCACGGCCACCGTGGTGTTTGATGGCGTTGTCAAATTGAATACAGCGGGTGGTTCACCTACGCTCATCTTGCTGGTGGGCAATCAAAGCATCCAAGCTACCTACGTCTCTGGGTCGGGCACCAACACCTTGGTCTTTACCACCACCATGGTGAGCGGCCAAATTGACCTAGATGGCGTGGCCATCGCCAGCAATGCTTTGCAACTGAACGGCGCCACGCTTCAAAATGGCTTGGGCATCGCCACTCGCAATACAGCCAATGCTGTGGCCAGCAATGCCAACTACTTGGTGGACACCACGCCGCCCATTGCCACCTTGACAGCTGGCACGCTGACCATAGCAGATGCATTGACAGCCACCGTGGTGGTTCAAAGCAACGAAGTGGGCAAAGCCTATTTGGTCCCCACCAGCAGCGCTGTCACAACGCTCGTTGACTTAGAAACCTTGAGCCCACTCATTGCACGTAGCGTGGTGATTGAAAGTGCAAGCACCAACACCGCACTTGCATTGAGCGGCTTGCCTGCTGCCAGCTATCACCTCTACAGCGCAGACTTGGCTGGCAATATTTCTTTGCTGAGTTCCGAGACTTTGGTGGTGACGGAGACACCCAACCCGCCACCACCGACGCCTCCACCTCCACCTCCACCTCCACCTCCACCTCCACCTCCACCTCCACCGCCGCCACCGCCACCGCCTTCGGACACTACGCCGCCTCAACTCATTGCCATAGCTTTGACAGGTGCCACGGGCGATGTTCACCATCGCTTGAATGCAGGCGACACACTCAGTGCCACGGTGACGTTTGACGATGTGATCACTGTCAGTGTGGCCGGCGGCATTCCCAGCTTGTCAATGCTGATTGGCAGCAGCACGGTGCAAGCCACTCATGTGTCGGGTTCTGGCAGCAACGCCTTGGTCTTCACCACCACCATCGTGTCTGGACTGAACGACAGCGATGGCGTGGCGCTGCCGCCCAATGCACTCAACCTGAACGGCGCCAACCTCTCCGATTCAGCGGGCAATCAGAGCCTCATCACCAGTGCCGCCGTCAGTGCCAATGCCAATTATTTGGTAGACACCACCGTACCCAGCGTGGTCATCGCTTCCGATGTCACAGTTTTAAAAGCGGGCGATACCGCCAACATCACCTTCACCTTGTCTGAAGACCCTGGCACCAGCTTTGTGTGGGATGGTACCGTGGGTGACATCACGGTCGCGGGCGGCACCTTGGGCACTCTCTCGGGCACCGGCCTGACACGCTCCGCCGTGTTCACGCCCACCGCCAATTTGACCAGCGGCAATGCCAGTGTGTCAGTGTCCGCCGGTGCTTTTGAAGATGAAGCTGGCAACTTGAGCACGGCAGGTGTTTCGCCTTCCTTTGCGTTGGACACCGTTGCGCCTACTTTAACCAGTGTCTCGCTGTCCAGTGCTATTGGCGCTGTCGCCAGCCCTACCGATGCCGCCGTCAATTTACTCAATGCAGGTGACACGCTGTTGACCACCGTCAACTTCAGTGAAGTGGTCTTGCTCAACCTTGCAGGGGGTTTGCCCACCTTAACGCTGCTAGTAGGCAGCAGCTCGGTACAAGCAACCTATGTCTCGGGCTCTGGCATCACAGCCTTGGTGTTCAGTACCACCATTGCCAGCGGTCAAACCGATACCGATGGTGTGGCCATTGCGCTGAATGCGCTTAGCCTGAATGGCGCCACCTTGAAAGACCCTTCAGGCAATGTGAGCGCCATCACCTCAGCCGCTGTTGCCAACAACGCGGCCTACTTGGTCGACACCACAGCGCCGACTGTTGCCGTTACCTCCAACTTGCCTTCCTTGAAAGCTGGCGATACGGCCACCATCACCTTCACATTCTCTGAAGACCCAGGCACCAGCTTTGCTTGGGATGGCACATCAGGCGACGTTGTGATCACGGGGGGGAGTCTGGGCGCAATCAGCGGTTCGGGTCTCACTCGCT
>Ga0214921_10010191_pt1 | contig 11681 bp, 9 predicted proteins | sample LL1505_MetaG_FD_177992 | JGI IMG/M metagenome (GOLD analysis project Ga0214921, IMG submission 177992) | Freshwater microbial communities from Lake Lanier, Atlanta, Georgia, United States - LL-1505 | ecosystem: Environmental > Aquatic > Freshwater > Lake | place: USA: Georgia | collected 2015-05-28
GCGAGCTCTGCTGGCTGGTGCAGACGCAGGACTTCGCCGACGCGCACGAGCTCTTCGACGGCGACTACGCGTACTTCAGCGGGTACTCGAGCACCTGGGTGGAGCATGCGCGCCGGTACGTCGAGGACATGGCGCGCGAACTCGGCCTCGGCACGCACAGCATGGTGGTCGAGGTCGCGTCGAATGACGGCTACCTGCTGCAGCACGTGCAGGCGCGCGGCATCCCGTGCTTGGGCATTGAGCCGACGGCGAGCACCGCCGCGGCCGCCCGCGCCAAGGGCATCGAGGTGGTGGGCGATTTCTTCGGCGAGGCGCTCGGCAGGCGCCTGGCGGCCGAGGGGCGGTCCGCGGACCTCATGGCCGCCAACAACGTCCTCGCGCACGTGCCGGACATCAACGACTTCCTGCGCGGCTTCGCGGCGCTCCTGCGCCCGGACGGCGTGGCGACGTTCGAGTTCCCGCACCTCCTGCGGCTCCTCGAGGGCGTGCAGTTCGATACGATCTACCACGAGCACTTCTCGTACCTGGGCATGCTGGCCGTCGAGCGCATCATGCGCGCCGCGGGGCTGGCGCCGTTCCGGGTGCAGGAACTGCCGACGCACGGCGGTAGCCTGCGGGTGTTCGCCCAGCGCGCCGACACGGGGACCCACGCCCCGGACGGCTCGGTGGAGCGGATGGTCGAGCGCGAGCGCGCCGCCGGGCTCGGGTCCGCCGCGCGCTACGCCGGCTTCCAGGCCGAGGCCGAACGCGTGCGGGTCGACCTGCTGCGGTTCCTCATCGACGCCAAGCGCGACGGCCGCACCGTCGCCGCCTACGGGGCCGCGGCGAAGGGGAACACGCTCCTCAATTTCGCGGGCGTGCGGCCCGACCTGGTCCGGTACGTTGTTGACCTGAACCCGGCCAAGCAGGGCAAGTTCATGCCAGGCAGCCGGATCCCGATCGTGGGGACCGATTTCCTCGAGTCGCGGCGCCCGGACTATCTTCTCGTCCTCCCATGGAACCTGCTCGACGAGGTACGGCGGCAGAACGCGCCACTGGCGGAACGCGGGACGCAGTTCGTCACCGCGGTGCCGAGGCTGTCGACGTCATGAAGCTGCGGATCCCCTACACCCGCCCCTCGATCACCGAGGCCGAGGTGCGCGCGGCCACCGAGGCCGCCGCCGACGGCTGGGGGGAGCGTTGCTACGAGTCGATCGCCCGCTTCGAGCGCGGGTTCGCCGAGCACCTGGGCGTCCGCCACGCGATCGCGACCAGCAGCTGCACCGGCGCCCTGCATCTGGGCATGGCCGCGCTCGGCGTCGGGCCCGGCGACGAGGTGGTGCTCGCCGACACCAACTGGATCGCGAGCGCCGCACCGATCGTCCACCTGGGCGCGACTCCCGTGTTCGTCGACATCCGGCCCGACTCCTGGTGCATCGATCCCGCGCTCGCGGAACGGGCGATCACGACCCGGACGAAGGCGATCCTGGCCGTCCACCTCTACGGCAACCTCTGTGACATGGACGCGCTGCGCGCGATCGGCGCCCGGCACGGGATCCCGGTCATCGAGGATGCCGCCGAGGCGATCGGCTCGGAGTGGCACGGGCGGCGCGCGGGCTCGATGGGACGCTTCGGCACGTTCTCCTTCCACGGCACCAAGACGATCACGACCGGCGAGGGCGGCATGTTCGTCACCGACGACGACGCGCTGTTCGAGCGAACGCTGACGCTCAGCAACCACGGCCGCGCACGCGGGCAGACGAAGCAGTTCTGGCCCGACATGCTGGGGTTCAAGTACAAGATGTCAAACGTGCAGGCCGCGATCGGCTGCGCGCAGCTGGGGCGGGTCTCGGAGCTGGTCGCGCGCAAGCGCGCGATCCTGGCGGGCTACCGCGCCCGGCTCGGCGCGCTTCCGGGCGTCTCGCTCAACCCGGAACCGGCGGGAACAGTGAACGGTGCGTGGATGCCGACTGCGGTGTTCGCGCCCTCGACCGGCGTGACCCGCGAGCGGCTGCAGCGCGCGTTCGCCGACGAGCACGTCGACGCACGGGTGTTCTTCCACCCGCTCTCGGGGCTGGCAATGTTCACCCCCTGCCCCGCCAACGTCCACGCGTGGGACATCCCTGGCCGGGCGATCAACCTGCCGAGCTACCACGATATGACCGAAGATGAGCTCGATCGTGTTGCTGCCGTTGTGCGTCGCTGCCTAGTTTCCTGACGTAACCTGAAGGGCCCAGTCCATATGTGTTGGTACCGGCCCGGGTGATGAGATGCTTCTCGCTGACGCCAAGCGGGCCGCCTCGGAGACCCGATATCCGCTCAATCGCGACGCCGGTGTCCGAAGACATGTTGCCGGATTCGAAGTGCTGCGCCGTAAACCTGGAGCGCGCGATTTCGTTAGCTCGCGCCTGGACGAGGGCCACTTCATGGTCCCAGCAGGTTGTCGATCGCATCGGCAATGTAGACTCTGTTAGAGCAGGTCGACATCCGCAGTACGTAAAGAGAGAAAATCTTGAGGAATTATCTACTCGGCGCAGCAAATCCTGAGACTCTGCGAATGATCTCCGCCATTCAGCGGGTTGACCCGGCGTTTCGGATCGACGGGTTTCTTGACAACGACACCCGAAAGACGGGCACCGATTTCTACGGCATTCCAGTCTTGGGGGGTACGGAACTTGTGTCAAGACTGGCCGGCGAGGACGCGCGTTTTACCAATCTCATTACTGGCAGCACCCGTGTTCGCCACGACACGACCAGAGACATCCTCGCCCGCGGTGGCCTTCTTGGAAATTTCATTCATCCATCCATCGACGTGCATATGACAACCCTCGGCGTTGGTTTGTACATTCAGGAGGCGGCGGTGCTCCAGGCTGCCGTTCGAATAGGCGACAACTCCAGTATCCACACCAACACCGTCATCGGTCACGAGACACAGATCGGAGAGAGCGTGTTCATAGCCCATGCAGCAAGCGTGTCAGGCTGCTGCAGCATTGGCGATGGGGCGTTCTTAGGAACGAATTGCACGATTCTTCCTCGAACGCGAGTCGGCCGATGGGCCACTATCGGTGCGGGCGCGGTCGTGACGCGCGACGTTCCAGACTTCGCCGTCGTGGTCGGGAATCCAGCGCGCGTGATTAAAGTCATTAACTCGGAGATTCCTCATGATTCATGATCCCGCCTATGTCCGACACAAGCAGGCTGTTGCGGAACATATCGCCTCGCTGGCAGCCGACTCTGTCCTCGGTGAACTATCGATCGCTTGGATGAACCGGAGTGCTATCAGCCGCTACACCTACAATTTCGAATGGTTGGGACGCCCGATCATCCAGTACCCGCAGGACGTGTTCGCGATGCAGGAGATCATCTGGGACGTCCGTCCCGACCTGATCGTCGAGACGGGGATCGCCCACGGCGGGTCCCTGGTCTTCAGCGCGGCGATGCTGGCGCTGCTCGAACTGAGCGACGCCGCGAAGGCGGGCGGCACGGTGGACCCGCGGAAGCCCGCGCGCACGGTGCTCGGCGTCGACATCGACATCCGTCCCCACAACCGGGCGGCGATCGAGGCGCATCCGATGGCATCCCGGATCGGGATGATCCAGGGATCGAGCATCGACCCTGCCGTGGTACGCCAGGTGCACGAGGCGGCCCGCGGGAAGCGGAGCGTGGTGGTGGTGCTCGACAGCAACCACACCCACGACCACGTGCTGGCGGAACTGGAGGCGTATGCGCCGCTGGTGACCGTCGGCAGCTACTGCGTCGTGTTCGACACGGTGGTCGAGCACATGCCGAAGGAACTGTTCCCCGACCGCCCGTGGGGCCCCGGCGACAACCCGAAGACGGCGGTGCACGCATGGCTGCGCGGGCATCCGGAGTTCGAGATCCACCGCCAGGTGGCGGACAAGCTGCAGCTGACCGTCGCGCCCGACGGGTACCTGCGCCGCGTCCGATGAGTGATTGCGCCCCGTGAAATCGCAGATCAAACGAAATATCGTTGCCAATTACGTCGGCCAAGGATGGTCGGCACTAGCGGGATTCCTGTTCATCCCGTTGTACGTCCGTTACCTCGGTGTCGAGGCATACGGACTCGTGGCATTGTTTGCAGCGTTGAATGTCTGGTTAAGCCTACTTGATCTCGGCATGACACCAGCCTTGGGGCGGGAGATGAGCCGTTCGACGGCAGGTGTCGTAGAGCCCGAAGCGACACGAGATCTATTGCGGAGCCTCGAATGGCTCGCGCTCGCAGCAGCCGTTCTTGTCAACGCGATCACTGCTGCGTCCGCCCGATGGATCGCCGAAGACTGGCTGCGCACGGAGAACCTCGATTCCGATGTTGTTTCGCAATCAGTGTTAATGATGGGCCTTGTCGGTTCCCTTCGACTCATCGAGGGGATCTACCGGAGTAGTCTCATTGGGCTGCAGCAGCAAGTGCTCTACAACGTCGTGAATGGTGCAGCCGTGGCACTCCGCGCGTTTGGCTCACTCGCCGTACTTGCGTGGGTCTCCCCAACGGTACCCGCCTTCCTTATCTGGCAAGGCGTAGTTTCTTTGGTGTCGGTCGCTTCTCTGGCAGCGACAACCTACTCGCAACTCCCGCCAGCCAGTCGAGGGGGGCGATTTTCACCGCACGCCGTCTCTCAGGTGCGCAAGTTCGCCGGGGGGATGGCACTGATTGCAATTTTGTCCGTTGCGCTGACACAGATTGACAAACTCATCCTCTCCAGGCTACTCGGGCTTCGCGAGTTCGCGACATACTCGATGGCAACCGCCGTCGCCGGGGCCCTCGCTCTGCTCATCGGACCCATCGCGATCACCGCCTATCCGAGGCTCTGCGGTCAGGCAGCCCGAGGGGATATGACCGAATTCGCAAAGACCTTCCACCGCGCGGCACAGGCAGTGACTGTCGTTGCCGGTAGCGTGGGTGTCGTGCTTGTAGCCCTCGCCCCGAGCATCGTCCTGCTCTGGACCCATGATGACGCATTAACGCAGGCAATTTCCCCAATCGTCCGCTGGCTTGCTGTAGGCACAATATTCAACTGCCTTGTGACGATTCCGTATCACGCCCAGCTCGCAACGGGCTGGACAAGCCTGACGGTGCGGGTGAACACCGTCGCAGTACTCGTCATCATCCCGACAATGATCGCGATCGTCCCCCATTATGGCGCGATAGGCGCAGCCTGGTCATGGGCCGCGCTCAACGCGGCCTACTTCTTGTTCAGCGCGCAGCTGATGTTCCGCCGGATCTTGATAGGGGAACGAAAGCGCTGGTACTGGTCCGACACTATCTGGCCGCTAGCAGCTGGTTTTGCAACGGTCTGTATCCTCATGTGGCTTTGGCCAAATCCCCAACCCATGATCGAACGCGCACTGCGGCTAGCTGCGCTGACCTTAGCCACAATCACAGCCGCGGCCCTTGCAGCGCCAGAGGTGCGGCGGATAGTGGCCAATCTGCTTGTCCGCAGGCATCCTCCGAAACAATCAGCGAACCGCTGATTGGGCGAGGTCCAGCAGGGACCATCCTCACCACGCCCCGCGGGGCAGAACCGGTCCAAACATCACTTCCATGGCAGCGTTGCCTTTGGCATCAGCGGAATCTAGTTTTAGGAGCCTGCGTCGGTCCAGTTTCTCGGCGAATAACGCGTTTGCGCGAGAAATCGCGGCTGGACCAGGTCGTCGAAGAGAACCACCCGGTCGTCATCGTGCTCAACATGGGAAAAGTCGGGTCCACGTCGGTTGTGCAATACATCCGCCGAAATGCTCCGGCCTTCAGAGTCCTGAGTGCGCACTACTGCAGCCGAAATGAAACCCCAATCGAACACGGGGCGGCGGTCGGGTCGGCGACCCTATTTCCCAGACCGGAAGACATGGAACTTCTGAAGCCCGCCTTGGAAGCCAGGATCAAATCGGGCAGAGATACCATGTTCATAAGCGGCGTCCGCAATCCCATCGACCGCATCCGCAGCGCATTTCTACAGAATCTGGAAAGCCATCTATTGGAGGAAAAAAGAATTCGGCTGTGGATGCTGCCGTGGAAATTCACGCTAACTGACGTCGAGCTCTCTTCGCGCCTGAACGCCTTTGAAACTGACTTTCAGCTACGGTGGTTCGAACGCGAACTGGAGCCGATCACGGGGATCGACATCTATTCGAACCGATTCGATGATAATCACGGATTCATGTCCTTCAGTGCGGGCCCCGTCAAACTCTTTCTTTACAAATTCGAAGCGCTCGGCAATGAATCGTTAACGAAAGGCCTCAACAACTGGTTACGCATTTCCTCCCAAGCCGGAGGGCGGATTCCGCGGTTGAATGAATTGAGCCCACGAATGATTCCTATTAGAGAGGCACTAATGCGCATTCCCCTCGACCCAACGGTCGACCAGAAAATCCGCGAGAGTCGGCTATTCCAGCACTTCTACGGCCAAGCGAGATGAGCAACCTGCCGGCGAGGCTCGCCTAACAATATCACCGAGAGGCCCAGTGATGAACGACTCTTCTTCCAACGACCAAACCAAGCAGCCCCTCCTGACTATAGCAATCGCGATCCGCGATCCCAACCCCCGCCGTCTGGACCGCTGCGTCGCCGCGTTTGCCGCGCTTCGTCGCGCGGAGGCCGTCGAGCTGGTGCTCGTGACATGCGGCGAGCGAATCAATCTCGACTCCAATGCGGTCGGCTCGCTCGGCAGGGTGCGAATCGTTGCCGATGCGCCGCGCGGCGTCTACCAGGCCTACAACCTCGGCTGCACAGTGGCCTCCGGTAGATACATCGGCTTTTACGGCTTTGATGACTTTCCACTGCCTGGCCTTGACAGAATTATCGACGAGGCCGAGCACGACGACGGACAGACCGTGCTCTTTGCAGGTCCATGCCTCTCTGGGTCACGCATGATGCGCCCCATGCTCCCGGTATGCACTATTGCCTACCGAAACTGGTGCCACCAAGGACTGATCTACCGCCGGTCGGCCCTCTCGCAACCACCCTTCTCCACGCAATACCGGGTACTGGCAGACCACCATGCCAACATCCGGCTCTTAGGCGACCATCCCCGTTCGGTCCGAGTATTCTCAGAACCAATAGCCTTTTTCTCCCAGGGCGGACTGTCATCAACCCAACAAGATGAACATTTCCGAGCAGAGCAGCGCCGAATGGCGCACGAGAGTTTCGGGTGGCGCGGTCTTGCGGTTGTGAATCTGGGCTTCGCGGTACACAGCGTTCGTCGAATAGTGGTGCGCGCCGCTGCTGGCATGGCTCCGCGATTCTCATAGTAAACATGCGAAAAAGCCTCACTGATTTGCCCTCGACATGGATGCGCGCACTGGATTCGGTGGGATTGTGGATCGTGCTCCTCCTCATCGTCGGCGTCTCGCTGCACTTCTCGCTTCCTCCGTGGCTGTCTCTGTACCGCGAGGTGGCGGCAGGGCTCTTCACGGTATTACTCTGCTTGCGTGGCAGCATAAGGATCTCCCGAGAGACCATCGCATTACTTGGCTACGTCGCGCTGCTGAGCTTGCTAGCAATCACGCAAGCTCCTGGCCGCTTGCTTTATGACGAATTGGGCGTGATCAGCGAATGGCAAGCTGAGCATCCGCTGCTTTCGCAGTTTCGGAGCGCGATGCTCTACGTACCGATGGTCATATACCTGTCGACACGGAGAATCAGTCACAAGGAACTAACTCGAATTGCCTGGACGATGACGGCAGCGATCCCGATCGCCCTCGGTGCCTTCATACCAGGCAGAGGGGTAGTTTCGTTAACGGAACTCTCGCGGACTGGCGGTAACGAACTTGGATATCTCGACTTCCTCCCGTTGCTCGCGTTCTACGGACTTGCAGGTTGTTACCTCTTGCAGATAAAGCAGAAACCGTTGGCGCGGTTCGTGGTGTTCACGAATCTTTGGTTGCTGGCCGCGATACTGGTAGTTTCGACTGGTCGGCAAAATGTGGTGTGGATGATCGTGGTGTTTGCAATAAACATGCTGACTACCGAGGGTAGGACGCGAAGAACGACAATCATGGCGACACTGGTCGCCGCATGCGTGATTGGGGCTGCTGCAACCATGTACGTTATGACGTACGGTGCGTCGGCGAAATTCCTCGATCGTTTCACATCTATCGATGGATTCCTCGACCTATCGCCAACGGAGCTCGAAAACGATTCGTCTCGAGCTGCCCTTGCACTCACGGGCCTGAAGATGATCAAGCCGACGGAATGGCCGCTCGGAATCGGCCTTGAGTCCTGCCCCGGCCCCGGGCCGCACTGCGATTACATTCGACAAGTCATGCGGGGGGGACTCCTGCTCGTCATCCTCGGCTATCTGCCCTGCGCGATGGCCATTCGCAGAGGCTGGAGGGCAAAGCACCGGGAGCGTCGATCACCACTATCGGCCTGGATGTGCGGAATGGCTTTTTTCCCAATTTACTTCGCACTATTCGGATTCCCACGGGAAGACGCATGCAAGGCATTTGCGTCATTCCTTGGGCTCGGCCTGTGCATCGCCTTGGACCGCTCGACTTCGATACAAAATCAAGCTGTCGCGAGGTCTTCGCGTACCCTCGCGCGAAGGAACATGCCGTCCACCTGCAATGTCTGGCCAGTCACAGGCTCGGTAAAGGCTGGGTCAATTCGCCATAGGTGAAGTCCTAAGGCCTCCATCTTATCCACCAGGGCTCGCCACATTACTTGCCCGTCGTAAAGCGGAACCAGCGACATCTCAAGCAGCAGTCCCTGGGCCTGCCACAGCGCTTGCGCTCCCCCAGCGAGCACTTCGGACTCAAATCCCTGAGTGTCTATCTTGATGAACACCGGTTCCTCCGGGCTACAGTGGCGACTTACAACCTCGTCAAGCGACCAGGAAACACAGGTTGTCGCCGCTATGGTCCGCGACTCGGGGGCAGCGGCCTCGTGCATCGGCAGCATCGGGAGCGGGGAGGAAGACACCGAATTACGTGCCACATTAATAACCAAGCTACCGCTCGAGCGGGCGACTGCGCCTCGAGGGTGCACCAACCAGTTCCTGTCTGCGCGGGCGCGGGCGGTCAGTTCCGCGTGGGCGTCGGGAAGAGGCTCGACGCTCACGATCCGTCCGCGGAAGCCGTGCTGCCTGAGCGCAGATGCGAACTGGCCGACGTTTGCCCCTATGTCAAATACGGTGCCTACGCCGCGCAAATTGAGTTCGCTCACGAGCGCGCCGTGCAGCCCAGGGGCTCGGTCGATCCGCCGAATATCGATTCCGAACCTGCGTGCGATGACCTTGATGGGATGTGATATTCGCGTCAACATAGTCCCATGATGCCTTGTATTGCCTCTCCCGCCGAAGAATGAGCATAACACCTACTTCAGACGGAGTTGGAACGCCAACGATTCGTCTCCAACATACTCTGGGCTACCGCTACCGCCTCCTGCACGTTTGCCAACCGAGATTCCGCGGTCCCGACTACTTGTCGCATCCACAGACGGCGACGTACCCCAGCCACCGCACGCTCCAATAGCGAGCGAGCGCGCAGCATGGCGTGGGCTGCCCCTCCACGCCGCCGGATTCCGTGAAGCTTCAAGTACCGTTGCTCCCAAGCGACGAAAAGCTCTGACTTCTGTAGGCAATCAACCTGTATGAGCGGGAATTGTGTTCCGAAACTGGAAGACTCGCGGCGCGGAAGGCCAAGATTTAGGCTCTGGAGATAGGACTCGAGAACCAGCAGTTGTACCGACCGCGGGCATTCTTCCAGATTTGCGACAGCGATTTCGGGGTGGAACGGAATGTTCCCCTCACCCGAATACTTGGCGAAGGCCTGACCTGACCCCCTCATGAACGAGGTGCCGTTACTGTGGACCGATGCTCCGTTCACAGCGACCGAAAATTTGCACAGCGCGAAAGTCCCAACGATCTGCGAAATCGCGACCCCCAAGTAGACGTCCGGTGTCATAGAGCCTATCAAGAATCCCGATCGCGACTTCAACTCCTGAAGTAATGCAGAATGCACAAATCCGCCAGTGTATGGAATAGGCAGGCACGTGTAACGCCTACGGCGAAGCAGCACATCGTCAAGGCACGACAATCCGTCGAGCATCACATGTGAGCCTTGGCGAGGCAGAAGTAGTTCGCCAAATCTACGACCGCCCAATCCTGGCCAAAAGTACTCCACATTTGACGTCCTGATTGCCATCGTCCCTGTAGCCGCAGCCAGAGCCGCAATCTTCGATAGGGCTCCCGGAAGCAGGCCGTCATCGTCACCTAACACGGTCACCCAACTGTCATCAACCGCTTCCAGCACTCGTTCCCAGTTTGCCGACATGGAAAGGCGGGAGTCACTCCGAAAGTAGCGAATCCGAGAATCCCGAAAGCCCTCGACAACCGCCCGTGTATCGTCCTGGCTCATATTGTCGGCGACTATCACCGAGAGCGGGGCGTAGTCCTGCCGAAGGACGGTGGACAGCGAGTGAAACAACGTATCGCAGCGCTCCCGGGTAGGAATTACCACTGTGAACGCGGGCTGTGCAGAAATGTTTTTCATGCTCGACCTCAAAGTTTGACCCGGACTCATACAGCCTCCCCGGTGCACATGTGAAATGCGAACCTAACGGGGCCATGTCGACGCTGAACTACAGCCCGCCAAACCTAGAATGGTACGGCATTGTAGATCGTTTTCGCGCTGGGTGAATGTCCACACCCCATCCGGAGCTTATCCCTGCAAATCCACGGAAGCGAAACGTGGGGCGCAGAGACGACCAAGGGTCCGGTCTGCCAGCATGGCCCCCTGATAGCTAACAACGCACCCGAGGTCACCAACGTAGGTCGCTATCTTCTAGGGAAATACGCCGGATCGCTGGAGGCCGCAGGATGCGGACTCGCGGCGCGGGGCTATGCGGAGTATCGAATGCCAGACGCTGCGATCTTGCTCTCCACCTACAACGGCGAGCGATTCCTCTCGGAGTACCTGGAGAGCCTGTCCCAGCAGTCGTTTGACCGGATTGTCCTGTACGTCCGAGACGATTGCTCAACGGACGGTACAAAATCGCTGCTTGAAAGGACGAAATTCCGATTTCCGATCATTACTGTTCCGGGCGGCGGAAGGCTCGGTCCGGCACGTAGTTTCCTCACGCTCTTGGAAGCAGCGTCCGGTAGGCACGGCAGCTATCACTTCGCTGACCAAGACGACATTTGGCTTCCGGAAAGGGTCAGGACGGCGCATGATGCAGTGATCTCACGCATCAGCCCGCTGCTCTTTCACGCGCCACCGCAGCCCGTAAATGTGGCCGGTCACCCGATAGGCGCTCAGCCAACTTCGAAGGTGCCGAGTTTCGCCAACGCCCTTGTGGAGAACTGTGTGGTCGGATGTACAAGCGCCATCAATGACTCCGCCGCAAAGCTTGTGATCCAAGGCACACCGCGACAAATCGCGATGCACGACTGGTGGAGCTATCTAATAGTCAGCAGTTTCGGTGAGATTCAAACAGGCCCCCGTCCAGAAGTCCTATACCGGCAGCATGGCGGAAATCTCGTAGGCGCGAACTTTGGCCTATCGACACGCATCACGGGAAAGATTGCCCGTCTGTGCCGGCGCGGACTTCGAGCGCCTCCGTTAATGGAACAGCTTGCAGAATTCCTTCGCATACATGGTGACTCTTTGCGATCGGATCATCGAAGTGCTGTAGAGACGATCATCGCATGCCAACATTCTTTGCATCACCGCGTCAAAGTTGCAATGCG
>Ga0214921_10010192_pt1 | contig 11679 bp, 8 predicted proteins | sample LL1505_MetaG_FD_177992 | JGI IMG/M metagenome (GOLD analysis project Ga0214921, IMG submission 177992) | Freshwater microbial communities from Lake Lanier, Atlanta, Georgia, United States - LL-1505 | ecosystem: Environmental > Aquatic > Freshwater > Lake | place: USA: Georgia | collected 2015-05-28
GAGCGAGTTAAAAACGCGTAGTTGTTAGACATATCCTTGAATACTACCATTCTATAATTTTCCGGGTGAATACCTGCTTTCATATCTTTACTAAAATTTTGGGATGCGAAAATATTGCTTTTTATCCCAAATCCAAACCCTTTTCAAAAAAAATCTTATTTTTTGGTAAAAATAATTTCTATTTAAGTATCACAGATAAAAGAGTTTAAATTTCTGAAAAGCAAAAAATAAATATAATTTGCCCTCGCTAATTAAGGAATACAAATGAAAACCCAGGTTTTAGACAGCAAGCAAATAAGCAAAATGATTAAGCGTATGGCTTACCAAATCTACGAAAGCAATTTTAGCGAAAAAGAATTGATTTTAATAGGCATTGCAGGTCAGGGTTACGAATTGGCCAAACTTATTCAATCCGAATTGGAAGAGATTTGTAATATAAAGCTTCATTTAACCCAACTTGAATTGAATAAGACGAAACCTGAAGAGAGCCAAATCACCCTTAAACCCGACAATATTAAGTTTGCCAATAAAAGCATAATCGTGGTAGATGATGTATTAAATACAGGAAAGACCCTTATTTATTCATGTTTGCCATTCTTAAAATGGCAGGTAAAAAAATTACAAGTGGCCGTTTTGGTAGATAGAAACCATAAAAACTTTCCTATTTCTGCCGATTTCATCGGCATTTCATTGAGTACTACCCTACAAGAACATATACATGTGGTAATGGAAAAGAAAAAAATAAACGTGTATTTGGAGTAGTTTTTTATTGATATGTTCAATGCTTATTGATACGTTAATTCCCTATTTTGTAAATTGAATACTCCTCGGTACTCCAAACCAATGAAGGTTTTCTGGTATCAACATAATCTTTGATGGCATTATCTGAAAGCCATTTATTGACCAAAATATAATTCAAATGATACTTTGCAATATTTGATTCTATATCATTTGCATTAGCCGTTTTCTTATTCGCAAAACCATTTCTATCTGTATACAAAGCAAGCGCTCTAGGCTTTGCAAAAAGGATATTACAATTGGTTTTGGTGTTTAGTTTTATATAATTGAAAGCATCAACAGATGCTTTGTTTTGAGGACCGAAAATTTCAACATTTCTATTTTTGTAAATGTCATTCCATTGTTCGAAATTCATATAGCAATAAAACGCAAGTGTTGGAATTACCATTACATATGGGTTCCATTTAAATTTCACAATCATCCACTTCAAACTTATCAACTGAAAATATATAACAATACCCATAATAGGTATTAAAAATCTCGTTCCTCCACCTTGATATGGATATACACATAATACACCTAAGTATAACACAAACAAGATCGGTAAAAAATAATGTCGATTTTTTATCTCAAATCCTATACCCATAAAAGCAAGCAAAATTGCCAAGGTGATACCTGTTTTTACAATCCAAAGGTTTGAATTATTGAAAAAATCAAAGTATGATTGATAATAATATGGTATGTTTTTTATTGCCGTTTCAAAGCTTTGAGCCAAAGAAAATTGACCCGTGCTGCTATTTAAAAAATCTTTAGGCATTTCAAATATCCAAAAATGAACTATATAGTAAATGATAAAAGATAGGCCAATTGATAATGCACTTTTGAATAAAAATTGTTTATTCAACTTGCCTTCTAATAATAAAGCCATGAAAACAGCCATAGGAAATACAATACCAATGCTTCTAAATAAAAGAAGAGTAGCACTTACAAGGGAGAAGAGTAAATAGAAATATTTTGATTTACCATTCACTTTTAAGTATATCATTACCCCCAAGTTTAGTATAACTGCAAAAGGCAAATCACTTAAAATCTCCATCTTGAAATTTAAAAGATAAGGCAGGTAAACAAGCATGATTGCTGTTAAAGCTGCAAATAGTTTTCTGGTTTGTGTTTGCAGTATGGCAAATAATACAAGACCATATAAGAGCAAAAAGAAACTCATTAAAAAGTTATAGGCTAAGATATTCCCATCAAAAAATGGATATACTACTGACAACAACAAAGGAAAACCCATGGTATAAGCAGGCGGGCCTAATAATGAATAATCAGGGTTGATGATATAACCTGTTTGGCTCTGAGAAATACCTTGTACAATATTCTTAGCTTGATGAAGGTATTGTGCAAAATCATCACCCCAATCATGAGTTGATTTAATATTAATAAAAAAAATACCTGCTAAAAATAGCAGTAATAAAGGAGTGAATGTTTTTTGGAATAATGCTTTCAATAGTTTGCCTCTCAAAAATAAGAAAATACCAGACTACTCCAAAACGTTAAGGCCTATTTAAAAAAGAAGCATTGGGCAATAAAATAACGACACAACAAGTATCAAGAGTAAATTGCGTTTTATTACTACATACAATTTTAAGCTTTAATATTCTATTTGGACTACGTGTAGCGGCAGTAGAAAAGGATGCAATGCTATACGCTGTTCTACCCTTGACAAAACCATTTTCCTCCATTACATAAACAGAATCTTTAAAAGCCATATGCCCTAAGTTACCAAAAAACCGAAACATATATCTACATTCAGGCTGACAATGAAGCCATGTCATAGTGTAAATTATTTTATCTTTTAGAATCTCTTTTTTAAAATTTGATAAGCTAATCGGCACTTTATAAACTGGCCCAAAACCCATATCCTTACCTTGAATCTGTTCAAAATTAATCTGGGGAACTTTTAAAGTATATTTCTTCACATGACAAGCAGTCAATGAAAACAATACTATCAAATATAAAAAAATGGAAAAGGGCTTATGTTTTCGCTTGCATTGCATAAAGCAATTTACGAAAATTTATTTTAACAGCAATACCACTGCATAGGCTACAATGCCTTCTTCGCGGCCTATAAAACCCATTTTTTCGTTGGTGGTGGCTTTAATAGAAACATCATCCATGCTTATATGGCATAGCTCTGCAATGCACTTGCGCATTTTATCGGCATAAGGCATTATCTTAGGTTGTTGCAGCACCACAGAAGAATCTATATTACCAATTCGATATCCTTTTTGTGAAATAAGCTCGATGGTTTTGCTTAATAATATTTTGCTATCAATTCCTTTAAAACTTTGGTCTGTATCAGGAAAATGTTTTCCTATATCACCCAAAGCCAAGGCACCCAAAATGGCATCACAAATAGCATGTAACAAGACATCGGCATCACTATGACCTAATATGCCTTTGGGAGCAGGAATTTTTATACCCCCTAACCAAAACTCTCTGTCTTCTGAAAGTTGGTGAACATCAAAACCGAATCCTATGCGCATCTTCTATTCTTTAGGTGCATCATCTTCGTTGTTACCATTGCTTCTTTTACTCTTTTTGTCTTCATCCTTTTGGCTCACAAAAGCATCAAAGTCGAACAACAAGGTAAAGCGTAATGTATTTTCCAATGGATGTCTTTGTTGGAAAGGCCATAAGTAAGCCACATCTAAGCCAAATACATTGTATCTTAAACCAATACCAACAGTTGCATATTGGCGGTTACCTTTAGATTGTGGCTCGTGAAAATAGCCACCACGAAGTGCAAATTGTTTCTCGTACCAATATTCCAAACCTGCTGAAATATTGATTTCATCCAACTCCTCACTTACTCCATTTGGTGCATCATAAAAGGATTGAACCATACCTTGTACAACGGGCACATTAGGGTCTTGGCCACTTTGTATAACTGGTTTTTTGTTAATGTCTAAAGAATCATAACCTTTAGCTGTTTTGAAATAAATAGGTGGTGTAGGAACTAATAATTTATTGAAATCTAATAAGAAGGCAACCGTATTATACTTGTCTATTTCTAAATTGGTATAGGTAGAAAGTCTTAAATTAATAGGAATGTAATTTTCGTATTGCGCACTTGTATAGGTTAGCTTGGATCCAATATTACTCATACTTAAACCAATACCATAATCAAACTTTTTACCTTCGTACTTAAACTTATTTTTATAGTAGGCTCCAATATCTCCTGAGAAAGATGTACCTGCATTGATCGCATTTTGAGATTGATTGAAGGCAGCCGCTAAATTTGAATAAATATATCTGAACGCGATACCTACCGAAAAGTTTTCTGATAACTTAGTTGCATATCCCAAATCAACAGCCAATTCATTAGGGGTATAATTTCCAAGTGGATTTCCAAAATTATCTGTGAAATTAATTTGACCTAGAGAGAAATAACGAAGTGAGCCGGCAAAAGCACCTCTGTCTCCATACTTACTATAAAATGAGAGGTAAGATAAGGAAATATCAGGAACTAGATTTCTCAACCATGGTGTGTAAGATAGACCAACTGCTCCTTTTTTTTCATTGAATGGAAGCTTGGCAATATTCCAATGCATGGCATTCACATCATTGGGCATAGCGCCACCAGCATCTCCTAAACCAGCACCCCTTGCATCAGGAGATATTAATAAAAAGGGGACCGCTGTGGTAATGGTATTTTGGCCACCATTTAAATTAGAAGCAGATATTTGAGCATTTGACTTTGAAATGGATATAACACACAAAACAATGGCCAATGCAATTTTTTCTATATTTTGTTTTTTCATGAATGGATGCAAAAATATTTTCTTTTTTATCTTAAACAATTAATTTAAAATGACCAATTTCTCAAATTTCTCTTCTACTTTACTGCTTGGGGTTTTCACCTTCACTTTGTAAATATACACTCCCTTACCAATTACATCACCATACTCATCTCTGCCATCCCAACTAATATCCTCAAAATGAGACTTAGCCGATAGCAAATCAGTACTAAGGGTTTTTATTAATTTACCAGAAATGGTAAAAATTTGAATTTGCACCGTTAATGGCTGATTGGCCATATTGTGATCAAAGTGGAAAGTGGTATGGTTCACAAATGGGTTGGGGTAATTTAATACATGTTGCAAAGCCAATCCCGCGTTAGACTCCACTACAAAATCTAAGGCCGACTCACTTGAATTATTAAACACATCAAATGCCCTTAATTTCATGGTATATTTTTTTCCACTGCTCAACGCCTTGATATTATATTTGATCTCACCACTTTGGTAGGAGTTGGTAGATGCTTGGTAATAATCATTTAAAATAACAGCGCTTGTAGCATTATCAGCTGATTTTTCTTCAACCCTAATAAGCGTACCAGCCAAATCCCTTCCTACGCCTCGTCCAACCGTGTTTATGCCATTCTCATCAAATAAGGTGGCAATAAAAAATGGGTTTTCATCAGTTGTTCCTCCATTTACAAACTTCTTATCATTCATAAATAATTTGATATCGGGACCCTTTGTATCTTTATTAACCACATCTGCTGTTCCACCTACTATAAACTGCTCATAATAGCCATTGGCATCCAAACTATCGTTATTGCTATAATAACTAATTTTACCATAGCCATATTGGTAGGATATATCTTTTGGAACAATGAAGGTAAAACTAAAAAAACCATTAGTGACAGTTGCCTTGCCTTTATAGATAATATTGTTTTGCATTGCAAAATCAACTTTTGGACTAGTCGCATTGTTTTGTAGGGTTTGATAAGTTGTTTTTTTATCAAAAACAGTTGGATACACAAAACCATTAAAATCATTCATCACATTTCCGCTTTCATTGGTTACACGTCCAGATATAGTTACTTTAGACAAAGCTTTAACTGTATCGGCAAAAACGGTAATAGATTTTCCGTTCATTGAATCTGTTTTTACAAAATAACGTGGAAAAGCAAGTGGCAATGCAGGGTCACCTAGTAAGGTGAAATTTCTTGTGTTTTTTGATTGATAACCGTTTTTAGTTCTTCGCATGATGTCGCCAAAATACTGAGGGGATAACTGAGATATAGAATCTATACCCAGGTTATTGTAAAATGAATTACTGAGGGCATTGTTTTCACTAATATAAACCAATCTAACTGTAGTAAATAAGGCTATACCACCTCCATTTGGATTTAGTAAAGTCATTTCACCTGCTGCATTTCTCGATGGGTCATCAAATCGACTGAACTCACATGTAGCAGTCATAAATAATGGCAAGGCATCATAATTGGACCATGAGTTAATATCATCAGTATTTAAAATACGTTTTTTACTTAATCCCACTTCACCACCATGTCCTGTATAATTAAAAACCAAGCAGCCTTTTTGAACCGATCTAACTAGGGCTGATTGTGCTTCAATATTTCTTTTACCTCCAGCACCGGTCACTTCTGGATAAGCGTCTACAAATATTTTTTGTACATTGTATTCATGGTACTTATTAATGATATTATTTGCCATCAAATTTGCTTGATTGATGTGTAAATTATCATCCTCATCATCTCCAACAAATACCAATTTATTTTGCCAATCGCCTTTACTTTCTGTAGCCTCATAGTGTATAATTTTATCAACTAAGGTTTTGGCTTCATCTATATTTTTTACTGGTAACCTACCAACACCCATATCTAACAATTCATCAGCATCATTTTGGCTATCCCAAGTTCCCTCGTTATCATCTAGTAAAGCAATATAGTCATCACTGTTATAACTATTGGTAAAATCATATGAATAATCACTCTCGTATGTAGGGACAAAATTGGTGTTTTCTGCAATTCGATATTTGAAATCATAGGAGGCTCGTCCAAATAAAGTTACAAATCTAGGCCTTTCACTTACAGAGAACTTATTATACATCATTCTCAAATAATCTCTAATGGCTGATAGATCTTGAGCTCCAGAGCCAAATTCGTTGTAAATATCTTGAATATTAACTACCGCTGCTTTTAAACCCTGCTTTTGCTTATGAAATTCAGCCAATCTATTGGCCTCATTAATAAAAGATGGATGCGTAATGATTATGTTATCCGCAGCAGCCATACCATGCAAGTTTTGATTATTGATTTTTCCAACCGCAACTGGCACATTAAAGTTATTTCCATCAAATGCCACAAAGGTTTTTAATGAATCTGAGTTTGTAGTAAAATTATATACGCCATTATCCGAATCTAAACTACCTACAATCTCACTAGGCCTGATTTGATTACTCACATCCCATAATCTTAGTCGTTGTCCAGTAGTGATGCTGTATCTTACAAATCGAGAAGTTTTAATTGACTTACTGTTACTAAAAATCAAACTTCCGCCAGAATACACCAAATTATTCAAAGCACACAATTCAATAAAATTAATCCACCCAATTGAACTAGGGTCAGGTTTATTGTAATCATAAATCAATGAAATATTTGTATTACTTGTATTAAAGGTAGCCGTTTGCGTATTGGGGCTATTGGCATAATATTCATAACTTGAAGGAACAGAACCATCAATATGGGTTAAAACAGTATTTCCGTCCACACTTACATTGAACTGACTTGGAACAAAAGAACGTGTAACTACAGATGACCTTATTTTAACCTCTGAATTGGGAACAATAAAAGGTACATTCACGCTCATGCCTTGTTGGGTGGTTTCTCTATCAAATTCCTTTCCCACCCAATTTCTTCCTGACTTTACCAAATTCTTACTTTCATCACTTACAAAGGCTAGGAAATCATAATTGGTAATGGTGGTATCATAGTTAATAGACGATGGATTGGTACTTATTCTTGCACCATTCAAACTCGAAACTGTTATAAAATAATAAGTGGTGTCGCTGTAAATATTCTTTTTTCTTAAGTATTGATTAGCGCTTGCATCATAAATCCAATTATCTTTTTGAGATTTGCCGTAAAACAAAATATAATCACCTGCATTGAACTTACCATCCGACTCACCATTAATCCAAATATAATTCTCTTCTAAATCATCAAATCTAAAAGCACTATTGGGCTGTGCCAGCATGCCTGCCCCATTTCCATACAATCTTATTTTTTTAGGGTTCAATCCTTCCAAGTTCATTCCCAATTGTTTCAAAAAATTATAATCTATCTTTTGTACACCTGAATTAACCACCCCAATTTTAAACCAATCTCCGGTGGACAAAACAGAATTTGCAGCATAGCTTGCTTTCTTTTTTAATAGCAAATTTGAATTTTGCCTAGTTCTTATAACAATATTGGCCGATTGTAATAATTCTAGTTTACTACCTGAAAGTCGGATAGGTAGAATACTAACTACCGTTTTAGGAATCCCTTTTTCATATGCCATTTGTGATTTAACAATTGCATTATTCTTAAGAATTTTAGCCCACTTACTTTCGATCAAATCTATTTGGTTGTATACCTCATCATCCAAACTTACCGAAACAATTTCATTTCCTTTGGTGTTAAAAACCTCTTTAAAAAGAGGTAAATTCTCAAATTGTTGAGAGTTATCGAAGTCTTTCAATTTTAGTAATTGCCTAAAAAAAATCTCGCCAACCTGATAGTTTTTATACTCATTCCAAACAAAATTTCGTTTAAACTCAAATTTTTGTTCATTTTGCGCTTGTAAATTGCAAATACAAACTGCCATGAAAATCAGCACTTGAGTGATTTTTTTTGCTTCTTTCAAGGTATTTTCTCTTAAAAATTGCATATAAAATATGTTTTTATTTATAATTGAAACTTCATTAGGTTTGCAAATAACGATAAGTAAAGGAAAAAAATTGCTGTGTTTATAAATAAACCTTTTGAATAATTTTTTTGATTAACGAAGTAAAAAGTAAAGCATCGCACCAGGAAAAAATGAGGGTACATAGTGCATTTAAACGGTTTTTAGGCAAAATAATGTTGCCTTTTGCGCTATGTCTTTGTGTATGCACAAACGTTTTTGCTCAAGACCCACAGTTTTCGCAATTTTATGCGAATCCTATTTATACCAACCCAGCCTTTGCTGGTAGTTCAACTGTTGGTCGTATTGTGGCCAATGTTCGTAACCAATGGCCTAGTATTGCTGGTACTTTCAGAACGGGTTCTGTATCATTTGACGAGCACTATGATGCAATTAATGGCGGATTTGGCGCCATGGCAAGTTACGATGAGCAGGGTGTAGGAAAACTCAGAACCGTAACAGCTAACGCTATCTATGCCTATCAAATTCCAATAACTAAATATATAACTATACAAGCAGCTATACAAGCCGGATTTGTTCAAAAATCTATTGATATGAGTGCTTTGAACTGGTTTGACCAATTTGAACAGCAAAATGGTATTGTTCGCGATTCAAAAGAGCCTTTAGCCAATTCAAACCCTACGGTTTCTTACCCAAATTTTTCAGCAGGTATGATTGTTTATTCAAAGTATTTTTACGCAGGATTGGCCGCACATAATCTAACTGAACCATCTCAATCACTTATGGGCGTTAAGAGTGGTTATATTAAACAAGAACGCAGGTATACTGGACACGCTGGTATGGTAGTTCCCATTATTGAAAGCAGAAATCAAAGTAGGGTATCTAACTTGTATCCCAATATTGTATACATGCAGCAAGGATTTGCATCACAAGTAAATTTAGGCTGTTACCTAAGTAGAGGTCAATTAGTAGGCGGTTTCTATTATCGTCAAATTACCGCAGGAGCACGAAACCCAGATGCTTTTATCGTTGTTTTAGGCTTAAGAACGCAAAAAGTGAAAATTGGATATAGCTATGATGCTACTATGTCTCAGGCTAACCCAGGGGCGCCTAGCTCCCATGAAGTTTCGCTTGCTTTTGAGTTGAAAAAACGCAAATACAAAAAAGTAGTTAGACCAGTTAGATGTCCTGATTTTTAAATTTCTACTTATGCTTTCACGCATAATTAAAATATTTATATTAGCTGTTGTTACCCTAGCAAATTGCTCAACTGCAAGTGCACAAGACCCTCAATTATCTCAGTTTTATGCTGCACCTGTATATACTAATCCAGCTTTTGTAGGCTCTACAAAAAAAATTCGTTTCACAGCTAGTGGTCGAAATCAATACTCTTCTTTAAATAATAACTTTCTAACCTCTGTTGCAGCTATTGATGCTTACATTAGACCTCTGCATGGAGGCATAGGATTGATGGCTCTAGCTGATAGAGCTGGTGACGGGCAGCTAACAAGAATTTCACTAAGCGGTATTTATAGTTACAACCTCAACATAAACAGAGATTGGGCTATGAATACTGCCATTCAAGGTTCATACTTTCAACAAGGCTATGATTTTAGCAGACTGATTTTCCCTGATATGATTGACGATATTAAGGGTGCAGTATTGTCAACTAATGAACCTAATAGAAATGAGAACAAAAGTTTTATGAACTTTGGAGCAGGTATCATGGCCTATAATGCCAATTTTTATGGTGGGGTCGCGGTTCATAACCTATTGGAGCCAAACCAATCTTTCTTTAATCCAAATGGGGATGCTGCAGAACTGAGACTACCTAGAAGATATACCATGCATGCGGGAATTAATATTGACTTAGTAAAATCAAGAAACGAAGCAAACAGAATTTTCCTTTCACCGAATGTTCTTTTTATGCAGCAACGAAATTTTTATCAGATGAATTTAGGCTTTTACTTAAAACGTCAAAACATAACAGTTGGGGGTTGGTTTAGGCAAACCTCACGAAATACAGATGCCCTTATTTTTCTTCTCGGACTCCGTCTACCCTCATTCCGACTGGGATATTCATATGATTTTACGGTATCAGATGCGCGCACAGCTACTGGAGGTTCGCATGAGTTATCCATTGGTTTTGAAATAAAAACAAAGGTGAGAAATAACATGAATCGATTTGGAAAACCAATAAAATGTCCAGAATTTTAAGTTCAGTTGAAATATTGTGAAAAGAATTTCGTTTATTTGAAAATTGTAAAAAACTAATTTTTTAACGATGAGAGTTTTATCGAAACTATTTATGTATGGATTTGCCGTTTCTGCTATGATGTATTCAACATCTTGTAGTAACAACAAATCAAAGACTTCGGGTTGGAAATACAACGACCCAAAATGGGGTGGCTTTGAAAAGCATAAATTCAAAGAACAAGAAACAGGTCCGGGTTTAGTGTACGTGCAAGGTGGTACCTTTGTTATGGGTGCAACTGAGCAAGACCTCACCTTCGATCGTAATAATATGAAAAGACGTGTGTCTGTTAGCAGTTTCTATATGGACGAAACTGAGGTTACTAACTTAGACTATCTTGAATATTTGCATTGGTTGAACCGAGTGTTTGGTGGCGACAATCCTGTTGTTTACTATAAAGCTTTACCAGACACGTTGGTGTGGAGAAATAAACTTTCTTACAACGAACCTTACGTTTTGTATTATTTGCGTCACCCAGCCTATCGTGAATACCCAGTTGTGGGTGTAAATTGGTTGCAAGCTGCTGAGTATTGCAAATGGAGAACGGATCGTGTTAACGAGATGATTCTTGTTCGTGAAGGCATTATGAAATTAGATATTCAAGGTGCTGTGGCCGATAATAACTTCAATACTGAGGCTTATTTATTGGGTTTATACAAACCAATTGACAAAAAATTATTAAAAGATTACTCGCCAACAGGTAACAAAAAACGTGGTGTGCGCATGGAAGATGGTATACTATTACCTAACTACCGCCTGCCGACTGAAGCTGAATGGGAATATGCATCTAGCGGATTTAAAACGGCTTCATACAATGAAAACGTTGATAACCGTAGAATTTATCCTTGGAGTGGTTTAACACTTAGAAGAAGCGATACTGAAAAATCTCGTGGACGTATGTATGCCAACTACCAGCGTGGACGCGGTGACCAAGCAGGTATTGCAGGTAACTTAAATGATGCTTCA
>Ga0214921_10010194_pt1 | contig 11676 bp, 12 predicted proteins | sample LL1505_MetaG_FD_177992 | JGI IMG/M metagenome (GOLD analysis project Ga0214921, IMG submission 177992) | Freshwater microbial communities from Lake Lanier, Atlanta, Georgia, United States - LL-1505 | ecosystem: Environmental > Aquatic > Freshwater > Lake | place: USA: Georgia | collected...
TCCGAATGATCAGGATCAGAAATTAACTTGGCGCTTTCATCATAAAACACGGATTTCGCCTCTTCAAACGAAATGCCGTGTTTTTTCAAATTGGCCGAAGCTTTTCTGGGCTCCCATTCAAATCGCTGTGAAGTTATATGTACATTGTATGTATATTAATTGAAAGAAGCAAGCCTGCCAGACCAAAAGAAAATGCCCCGCATGAGCAGGGCATTATTTGAATTTGGTGGCCCGGGGCGGAATCGACCAGAGCTCAAGATATCTAATCCAGCAAAAGCCTATATGGCGTCATCTTGGATTTCACAAAACCTTTCTTTTGATAGAAAGCCTGGGCTTTGGTATTTTCAATATCAGTTAATAAGGTAATTCGTTTACAGCCCTCTTTTTTAGCTTCGCTAATCGCATAGTCAATTAATTTAGAGCCAATGCCTTGACCTCTGGATGTAGCCAGAACGACCATATCTTCAAGAATGGCGACCTTGGAGCCAAGAGCAGTAGATTCCGTAAACAGCAGGTTAGTCATTCCTAATATTTTTTTATCATCTCTGGCAACCAAAATGATGCCAATCTTTGAATCAAGAATGATTTTGCTAAGGGCTTTTCTTTGGGCTTCTAAATTAGGCTCAAACTCTGCCTCTTGCTCAAAGAGGGTCTTTAATAACTCAACGAGTTCGGGTATATCAGAGTGAATAGCCTTGGTTAATTTCATTGGTCAATTTTAATGGGCTTGTGATCCTAACTAACGGAACCTCATCCGCCAGACCAAATGAAAATAGCCCAACAAGTAGGCTATTTAAATTCTTTGTGACCCGGGGCGGAATCGAACCACCGACACAAGGATTTTCAAATATCCTCCGATAGACCGCCTAAAAGATACTAAAAATTAAAGTCATGCACCGCAATTGAAAATATTGTGCTTATTCTGGTATTTTTTCAACGCTATAAATAAAGAGTTTAGAAGACATTTAACAATGCCTCTCAAAAAAAGATTATTTAATACGAAGCTTTCTAAAGAAAAGACCTAACCAATACTTTCTAAAAAATTCAAACTCTGATTTTAAAGATACAGCATATTCATTAGCATTATGAACATACCAAGTATTTAAACCAGTCCTAAGTAAAAACTGATAACCATTACTAATCATAAATCTGTGCTTATCTTGTGTTGTCACATGGTCCTCAAGCAAAACTAATTTCGGTCTCCATCTTCTTATATCAAAGCCCTTAAAAAGTTCTATTTCATGACCCTCTACATCGATAGATATTAAATCAAAGTTTTCTTTAATATTGTTTTCTTCTAATATTGAATCAAGCGTCCTAGTTTCGATGTAAATCACCTCTTGTTTTACTTTATTAGTGTGAATCAACTTACTTTCTAATGTTGAACAAACGCCAAACGAAATTAATGGAAGTATTTTTTTATGATTCTCTTTACTAGAGCAGGCATATGGAACAACTACTCCAGTTCTGTTTTGCCTTAGAAGCTCACACATATTTGGAAGTGGCTCTATAAGTAGTCCGTGCCAGCCTAACTTTTCTAAGTGGTAGGACTGCGATTCAATAAAAGGATCATTAGCACCAACATCGACAAATATTCCACTACTTACGTTTGAAAAAAAGGATTGAACACATTCCTGCTCAAGTTCATGCGGTATTTTATTGAAATGTATTATTTTATTTTTGAAGTCGATATATTGACTTAAAGAATTTTTCATATTTTTACGCCAACCTTTCTGTGCCTTTTTGCCGTGAACTTGATATAGTGATTTTAGTCATTTCCGTAGTATTACTTATTCTTCGTAAGCGTGTGTATAGCAGTTCTGTTTACTATAAATTAATGCAGCATAGATATGCTCCATGCTATTTAGAGTTCTTTGTCATTACGCAAAGTCGGGCAACGTGTTGCTAAAGTACGGTGAGCGTAGATTATTTTTACGCACGCAAAGAGCAAAAGTTTGTACAAGCACAAAAGAAAACACCGCAGTCTTTCGACTACGGTGTATATATGGTGGCCCGGGGCGGAATCGAACCACCGACACAAGGATTTTCAATCCTCTGCTCTACCGACTGAGCTACCAGGCCACAAAGAGTACTAATTATACGCAAACTGTTGTCCAGCTTGATAAATGTGCTGACTGTGCTCGCTCTATTGAAATGTTGACCAATCCTTGCGTGGGTGGGAGTCGGCCATCCTGCGGACGGTGTTCTAAATGGAACATCAAGTGGAGATATCAGAATCCTCTGCTCTACTGCAATGAGTTAGTTAATGGTAGACAAACTCCGCTGACCTGCAGCAATCTTCTGTCGAGCTCGTTCGGCTTTGACTGCTTGTTGTGCCCGTTTGGCTTGCGCTTGCAGGGCTTTGATGCGCTGTTGCTCGGGTGTTGCTGGTTTTTTTGCTGTTATTTCTCGAATGACCATGGCTATAACTGGGTTGGGATACCTATTACATTATTAGACCCAAATTGAGCCTGCAAGATCTTGATGGCAAAGTTAGTGTTCTCAGCGAACACAATAGTGCTGACGATCAATCCGCTGGCACGAACAGTGGCTCTAAATTGTTTCATACAAATATTTAGTTTGCTATCAGCGTCCGTTAACTAGACGCCTCAAAACATCAGTCACAAAGGTTCCTGCCAATGTGGCCCACCTTTGTGATGGGTTGCTTCGCCTCATTGCGTATTTCCAAAGCACGCCCCATGTGGGGCTGAAAATACCCAAACGCCATGACACCAAAACACGCACTGAGCGCAGTGCTGGTGTCCATGGCTTGAGCTACGCAAGGTCGTCGGGACTGGGCTGTCCCGACTATCGGGGCGCCTGCAGCGCCCTAACAAATCAACGCTTAAATCCGCTACGCAAACTAGAACTGGCAGTTTCGATTTGACTATCAAGCTCACCCGCTTCCACTGCTGCTTTAATCGCGGTCAAGGCCTTAACAAGTTCTTCGCCACTTGCAACTTCTACACTGGGTTTGCCTTTGGCCAGTTCAATGGTCCAACTACCGTATTTGACAGACACACAAACCTTACCTGCTTCACTTTGGAACCACCATGGTTTGATTCTTTTTGGCACTTCTACTTGACGACGCAAACCAGTCTCCGCATCTTTGATTGAACGATATTTCATTACCACGAAAGGCTTGCCATCAAGTTGGCTTTGTGCCAGATTGATCTGCTCCCATAACTTGGTTGCTAGCTTGTTTCGGCGAATCACAATTGCGGGCATGTTGCGTGGTTTTTTAACTGCGACCAATTTCAAACTATTTAATGTGCTCATCGTTTTCTCCTGTGTGGTTAATGGGCACATGTAGTTTGTTTTCGATCATGTATTTTGGTCGACCTCTTTTTAATATTTCCACAAAACACCTCATTTTTGCCACGAAATTGCGGGGTTTTCTTTGAGCGGACTAAATACTTTTGCGAGTTGCTTGGTTACAAAGTTGTAGTCGCTGAAATAAAGCAAGTTGCTAGTGAGTGGGTTGCAAGGGGGGTTACTGGGGTGGCAAATGAGTAACTCTGACTTAGAAACTCAACCTGCAACCAACTCCTTAGCGACATCTTTTGAGATCTACTCCTACGCGACCAAACCCAGCGACTGGCAACGAGAACTCAATCAATTTGAATAAGGAGAACGATATGAGAGAAATAGCTGTGCGTGGTTTTATCAATGAGAAGTTCAACACCACATTTGGTAAGGGATTGTTTAGGCGAGCAGTATTTAATGGTTCGGTGGAGCTACATGACCCCAATCAAAAATATTTGGTGGACTATTTTTCCTATCTGGAATGGGAAACCCAAGCCAAAACAGACGAACAACTTAAGGTTATCAATGAACTCACCAGTGTGAACTTGGGTAAAGAAACTGATTGGTTGTTTTCGTGGTTAATCCACTACGATCCGCTGACCAAATCCAAACAGCGAGTCAATGGTTACAGCATCTATTCACCCAATACACGAGAATTGTTCATCAAGATTGATGATCCCAACAATCAAACACAAGATGAGTGGACGCTGGATGTGCATTCGTGCAAATCAACAGGCGCAAATAAACCTGTCTTTGTCGCTGCAAATGTTGATTTAGTTTAAGGCTGCACTGCGCAAACCCCTCAAAAACCGCCTATGCGCTGTGATCTTGTTTAGCTACAGCGTCTCGTATTTGGACGCTTTGCAAAGCGCATACAAGTTGGATTTGAGGGGTTTCTGTTGTTTGTCGTCTAAATCCCACGATCAAGCTCCCATTTACAGAGCTTTTTACTAAATATCTAAGCTGAATTTGCCCGAAAGAAAAGTGCGCTTTTCTTTAAGTCATTGATTTTTGGAAGGTCTTTATAGCCCAAATTTCGGTCGACCTTTTTGGCAAAAGAAAACAAACTAAAGCGTATTTTTTATTTATTGAAAGGATTGTTGATGGCTCAAGCAAAAACCCTCACCCAAGCAGAACTTGATCAAGTTTTGCGGTATGTTTCAACTAAAAAATATGCGCAGCGCGATCGCGCTTTGATTCTCACAAGCTTTTGGTCTGGGATGCGGGTCGGCGAAATTGCCGCGCTCACCATGGGTGATGTAGTCAACGAGGACGGCACGATTAAAAGTGAGATTCGCTTGAGCGCTGCCCAAACCAAAGGGGGGCATGCTCGCACCGTCTTTATTCCAGCCAAGCTTCAACTTGAACTACAGAATTACTTGCTCACGCGGCACATTCGAGAAGCTCACTTACCGTTTTTTCACAGTGCTATTCGCTTGGGCTTTTCAGCAAATAGTTTGTGCCAATGGTTCTTTTGGACTTATCACAACGCCGGCATTTCAGGGGCCAGCAGTCATTCAGGTAGGCGCTCATTTCTGACCACATTAGCTAACAAAGGTATTGGTGTGCGCATTCTTGCCAGTTTGGCTGGTCATCGATCGATTGCAGTAACCATGAAATATCTGGATGCCAACGATGATATGAAACGAAACGCGGTTGAACTAATCTAACGATAAGTTGGCTTCTTTCTGCCTTCTTGCTATTTCTTGTTCAACCAGCTTTTCGAATCGTTTGCGAGCTCGCCTTTTCTTTTGTAATTGCTTCATCATTACATTTGTATAGTCATGATGCTTAATATTTTTATCTGCGGTTGACATATCCCACATATATTGAACTTCTTCAATAAACCGCTCGCGCAATAAGGTTGATAGGTTATCGAAATCAAAACGAAGCCCATAGGATGCTTTTTCTTTGGATGGAAACTTGCCCCGTGCTGCATTTTCTGCAACATCTAAGGCTTCGGCAATATTTTTGCTTACCAGCATTCCTAAATATGCTCTGGCCTTTTCATTGCTGGCAGTTAATTTTGAGTCTTCCTTGATTCCTCTTTTCCACTTGGTTTGTAAATTTGTCAGGATTGCAATTCGCCAGTGCTCTAATCCTGGATTTCCTTCTAAATATGCGCTTGCCTTTTCTTCAACCAATTGCAACTTTTCAAATAAAGAAAAAGGTTGAATTTTATTCACTTGCAAAAATGCCTTGGGCTTTTTTGATTTCTTTTGGCGTTTCTGTATCTCGCTAATTTTCAAATCAACCTGCCTTATCAGCATATCTTTAGGTTTGGTGATGTCCAAAGTAATGTTTAAGGTTGTTAGATCCGCATCTGAATAAAACAGATCGCACCCCGTTTGCTCCCACCATATTTCAAATGGCTTGGTGAAAATATCGCCAAATAAATCGTAAGTTTTTAAAACAATCTTTATATCCTTTGGCAATGTTTTGTCATCTAGGCTCAACTCACCTTTTCTAATTAAATGGGCTTTCCAGTAACTTGGACTAACAATCAAATATTGAAAAAATAGATTGTGTTCAACGGTTGGCAATTGATTGAGGTTTTTCCAACGATCCCCGAAATGAAAGCCTAATTTAGCCATTTTTCTTCAGTTTTACCTTATACGAAATAGATTCGTATTCATTTTATATATTTTACAGAGGTCATCAAAATTTCCATAATCCGTTTCATCAGTTCAGCACCTTAGGCACTTTCGCCACAACCGTTGAATTGATGTTTGATAGGAGAAGTTTGTATGAAAAATACATTTGATAAGCACTTCGTTGTGGAAGGCGAGGAGAAAATTCCGAGCATTAAGCTTGATCCGCAACGCGATACGGTCAAGGTCGAATCTAGGCAACCCAAAGCCCAGGATTCCAAACCTGTTCAACAGCCCAGTTTGAAGGTAACTCCACCGCCTGTGATCGAATACAAAAATGAGATCACATTTGTGGATTCGTTGGCACACGATCAAGAAATCAAGCCCAAAAAGCTTGAGGAATATGTGCTAGCTTTTAAACAGGGCGCGGAGAAAACTGCACGATCTACGCTGGAGATGTGTCGGGTGGTTTATGAGGCCAACCAAAGCTTGGGCGACTTGGAATTTCGTGACTTTTGCCGCTCAATTGGATTTAAGGATTACAGCAGCACCATCCGTAAGTTCATTGCAATTGGTAAGGTGTATCCGCGCTTCATTGAGTATGCCAACCAACTACCAGCCAGCTGGACCAACATCTACTTGATTACCCAAATTCCCGCCGCGGAATTTGAGAACATCATCAAAGGCAAGATCCGTGTTTCTGATCTCACGGGCTCGCGCTTGCAAAAGATGTTGGAGCGCACCAAAGACATATCGCAAATCCGCAATGCTTTGCGCTATGACAAAAAGAACTCGGGCTATGTATACGCCAAGTTACTTTTTACCAAGGTCCCAGATGACACTGATTGGCGTGCTGCTGAAAAGGCGGTCAACGAGCTTTGTGCTCGCTTACCAATCAAGTTTTTGGTTGATCAAAATGTCAGCAACATTCTCAATCAACGTAAAGATAAGCGGTATGAGCAAACCAAGAAACATTACAAGAACATTGAAATGCGTCCTGATCTTTGGGATCTTGGTGCGGAGGCCAATGCCGCTTATAAGACCGTTGAGCGGGTCAATGCAGCAGAAAACAAAACTACTGTAACGGTATAAGGATCTGCCACCGCTGCAGAGGTGGCAGTCTTTTTTTCATCAATTAACTTTATAGGAAACAACATTATGAAAAATAAATCGTCTAATGTCATTTGGGTTGATTTCAAAACAGGTCGAAAGATTGACTTAAATAATCTAGAGCGGCCGCAAAAACCCCATCCAATAATTTCGAATATGTGCAAGGGTAAGTATATTTCACGAAATAAAGTGAGGCATCAATGATTACCTACACCATTGAATACACAATTGAAATTTTAGGTAGCGTTGAAATAAAGGCTGCTTCAATAGACGAGGCTTACGAAAAATACAATGAAATCTCATGGCAGGAGTTAATTGATAGTGGGAGCAAATCTGAGCAGTATGATATTTATGAAGCCTCAGTTAAAGCTTAGGCCAAATTTAAGCCAACTTCTCAGCATTCATCATGGGAGTTAACTTGCTGTAATGACGCTCGATCATGCCCACACTAGTGCCCATTTGCCTGGCCAAAGTATGAATATCAATGCCTTTGGCCAAGGCAAGTGTGGCATAGGTGTGGCGCAGGCTATACAAGGTGCGATTTTGTCCGCTGCCATCTCGCCGTAGGTGGCTTCGCATCATTAAGTTTCGAAAGATGTTTTCCATGTTGCTGATGGGTTTACCTGTGGGCAGTCTGAAGATCAATTGATCCGACTTGGCTTCAATCGCCGCAGAGAGGCTGGAATAGGGCAACTGCTGCCATTTGATGATTTTCTCGAAAACGTTAATCACTTGGTTTTTGGCAATCAAATAGCGTGGGCCTGTCTTGCCTGATACCCAAATCCTTAAGTATTTCTTATTGCCTATCCAATGCCACTGCAAATGCTTCCAGCGCAGTGGCAATGCTTCTGTTCCATGACGAACACCCGTATTGACCAAGAACTCAATATAGAAAGAGCACAGCGTTCGCATCATGGCCGTTCTATTTGTATAAGAACTCTTTTGCCAAGTCTCTGTGTAGCTTAATAACTCCTTAATTTCTTCCGCAGTAAAAGCAGGGCGAGGCTGACTCCGCTTACCTTTGCTATCTAATAGCGGGACTGATTGGTTATGGCCAATGTAGCCACGATCTCTTGCTAGGTTAATTACACGGATATAGGCGCTGGCGTGATTACGCTTAGTGCTCGCCATGGGGATCTTGCCCATTTCACTAATACGCCAGCTTTCAAAGTCAGCCAGCAACTCTACTGTGATCTTGCCCACCTCATATTGCCCAAAAAAGGGAATTAGATATTTGTTAATGGCAAAGGCATAGTCACGATAAGTGCGTTTACCAGTCTTGTTATGCGTGGCTTGCGCCATGTTGGCAATTTCATCTAAAGCCACTTGCTTAAAGGTCTTAGTTGAAACTGCCAGTCCTGCTCCAATCTTGACTTTGACTGTTTCGTAAATAGCGATGGCTTGAGTTTGTGCCAAGTCAAAATCTTCTGTATTGGTGGATGCTGCATGCCACTGTCCATTAGCTAACTTGAAACGATATTGCCAGTTTGCACTATTGGGGCGCCGAAATAAGGTTATCTGCCCCTCGAGCAAGGAGTATGTTTTGAGCAAACTTGGTGATGCTGGATTAGAAAAAAGCTGTTGTAGATTTTGCATTGCAAGCGTCTAGTGTTTAGACGCTTAGCTTAATTTCTAATGTGGATTTGGGCGACCTAATCTTTACAGTCTAGCGTCCCGTAATTAGACGCCGAATAAATTTTATCTACTTAGAACAGACAATTACATATCCTCTATCTAGTATGGCTTGCAAGGGTCGACTAAGACCCTTAGCAGACTTTGGCAGACGTCATCTCCACACAAGCCTAAAGCCTCTTTTGAATCTTCAAGGACATTACAAGTTGAATCTAGCAGTAATGACTTTTGATTTCAGCTTAATCACTGCAATCGCTTTTGATCCTTTTGGTACGGAAAAGGCGCCTTTAAGCTCAAATCTTCCTCCTACAGGAAGCAGCTCATATTCCTTCTTATCGGATCCATTAAGAATGGTTAGCTTGGCACTACCGCCTTCAGAAGATAGAGGCTTACCATGATCAGACAAATATATAGCCAATATGTCTGGCTTAGCCACTAACTCAACATCAATATCCTTAACTTCTACTACTACCCCGCCATGAGCTGGCTTTAACTCATGACCAGCACCCCCATAGGCAAATCCAAAAAAACTTAAAAGTAAACTTGTTATCAATATTTTGATCTTCATATCTTTCTCCTCTAGTTAAAATGTTTCATTTGATTTAATGGTTCCCAATACTTTTTCGGATGCTTTTCTGCCATAAAGCCAAAAAATTGCTGGCGTTAAAAATGTATCGAGCAATGTAGAGCTAATAAGCCCTGAAAAAATAACAACCGCCACTGGGTGAAGAATTTCCGTACCAGGCCGCTCTGCTTCAAATAACAACGGCGCTAAAGCAAAGGCCGTCACTAAAGCCGTCATTAGAACTGGGCTAAGGCGCTCGATAGAGCCCCGCATAATCATTGATAAATCAAATACCTCTCCCTCCGATTGCATCAAATTAAGGTAATGACTGATCTTCAGAATTCCATTACGTACCGATATTCCTGCCAGAGTAATAAAACCAATTAGTGCTGCAATAGAGAGTGGCTGCCCCGAGATCCATAACCCAATAACAGCGCCCACCATAGCTAGCGGGATATTGAGCATGATCATTAAAGATAGTTGCGCCGATCGATAGCGGCTATTCAAAACAGCAAATATCAATAAAAGCGAACCTACAGAGAGCAAACCAATTAGTTTAGAAGCCTCTTCTTGCGCCTTAAATTGGCCATCCAAGGTAATAAAGTAGCCCTCTGGCAAACTTTGATTTGCAAGCACACTCCTAATGTCAGCGACTACATCCGATAAAGCGCGTTTTGAGGTATTGGCTGATAGGACAATTCTTCTTTTGCCGCCGTCTCTACTGATTTGATTTGGGCCATCACCATCTTCAATCGTTGCAATTTTGGAAAGTGGGATTTTTCCATTTGGTGTATCAATCAAAATATCTGCAAGGCCTTCAAAATTTCTAGCAGAATCTGGCAGCTTGATCACTAAAGCAAAGCGTCGATTACCTTCAATAATCTGTGAAATCCGCTCCCCTTCAACCATGCCTTGCAAGGAGGACATCACCTGTGATGCCGAGATCCCATATTGCGCAGTCCGGTCATAGTCAATGCGAACTTTGATCTGCGGCGCCAGTACTTGCTTTTCAATCTCTAAATCAACCAGGCCTTCAATCCCTGCTAATTTTGATCTTAATAAGTCTGCCTGACTTCGCAGCTGATCTAAGTCGTCACCGAAAATCTTGATCGCAATTTGGGACCTAACGCCTGAGAGCATATGGTCAATTCGATGAGAAATGGGCTGCCCAATCGCAATAGCAGCCGGCAAATTGACCAGTCTTGACCGAATATCAGCTTGAATCTCAGCCATTGAGCGATCTAGTTCACCTGCCGGTTTAATGCCGACATCAAGCTCACTGACATGCACCCCTTCGGCGTGCTCATCTAGCTCTGCCCTACCGCTTCTTCGGCCCACATAGGTCACTTCGGGAACTTGTCTGACAAGCTTCTCGGCTTGACTTGCTACGCTAGCAGACTCCGAAAGAGAAACACCAGGATTGAGACGAAGGCCGATGAGTAATGTTCCCTCATTAAACGGCGGTAAAAATGAGCTCGCCATAAAAGGAATGCTCGCGCCCGCCAATAAGACCGATGCAAATGCATACACTAAAGGTTTTTTTGGGGCTGCCAATAACCTAGATAACTGAACCTTGTAATGACTTTTTAACCAAGTAACGATTTTTGTATCGTGATCACCAAGTGACTTCATCGATGGCAGCAAATAAAAGCAAAGTACTGGGGTGATCGTGACTGACACTAAAAGCGATGCCAAGGTAGAGACAATAAATGCGATACCCAAAGGAACAAATAGGCGACCCTCAATACCCGGTAACGCAAATAGTGGAATAAACACTAAAACAATAATTGCAGTTGCATAGATGATTCCTGTCCTTACCTCTAATGAGGCTGCTCGCACAATTGCTAGCGGAGATAATTGATTGACCTTATCCCCATCAAGATTTTCTCGCAGACGCCGAATCACATTTTCTACGTCCACTACAGCATCATCCACTAAGCCACCAATCGCAATGGCTAAACCTCCTAATGTCATCGTGTTGATCGATAGGCCAAAATATTTAAAAACTAAGGCTGTCAATAAAATAGAAACGGGAATTGCAGTTAAAGAAATGATGACTGGGCGTATCGTTCCTAAAAACAAATACAGCACTATCGCTACAAAGATCGAGGCACCGATGAGCTTACCTTCCAAGGTGCTAATGGAAGCATCGATAAAACTCGCCTGTCTAAATGTCACTTTTGGGGTATTCATGCCCACTGGAAGGCCTTGTTTTAACTCAGATATTGCAGCCTCAATTTTCTTGGTTAATTCCACCGTATCCGCTGAGGGTTGCTTTTGAACACCCAGTATTACCGCTGGACCAGCCTCATAACCAGCATCTCCTCGTCTTACGGCTGGCGCAAATTTGACATCAGCTACCTGCTTTAAGAGTATTGGCTGGCCATTTCGGCTTGAAACAGCAATATTTTTCAAATCCTCCAAGCTAGAAGTGCGTCCTATATGACGAATCAAGTACTCGCGATTATTCGA
>Ga0214921_10010195_pt1 | contig 11675 bp, 13 predicted proteins | sample LL1505_MetaG_FD_177992 | JGI IMG/M metagenome (GOLD analysis project Ga0214921, IMG submission 177992) | Freshwater microbial communities from Lake Lanier, Atlanta, Georgia, United States - LL-1505 | ecosystem: Environmental > Aquatic > Freshwater > Lake | place: USA: Georgia | collected...
CCGCGTACACCGAGAAACTGGATCTCGGGAGCACCCTTCGCAATATCGATCAGTATCTGTCCACCCTTGTTCTCGTTGAGGTTACTTAACGTCACATACTGCGGTTGTGCCGTATTATGATGGACCTCATATTCACGCCAGTCTACCGGTGGCCTCAAAATATGATAACGGTCCTCCGCCATGTGGCTATGAGCCTCCTGTAGAGAAGTGCTGTTGAATACGGCCCAGTACCGCTTATCTGTCTGATCATACCCGTTCTTACGTGCGTTTGCCGTGAAGGTCCCTCCATGAAACCAGTCTATATAGGCGGCTCCGTAGCGTTTAGCCAATGAGATGCACTTATCGCGATAGGAGTGTGTTGATATCACGTCAGCATGGGTCATCAATCTGTGGAGCATTACACGATTATTCATGTCGAATATATGGACCCCCTGATACATTTTGTAAGGGTAACCGGGGACTCCTACCCAGACTTCGTGACCGCTTTTGGCCAACAGGCGATTGACGGTGTGTGCACAGACCTCTGAACCCGCATTCCAGAAGGGGACGTACGCGTGCAGCAACATAACACTGCGGGATTTGCCTGTCGGCAGTGCCGAGGCTTTCTGCTGATTGTAGTCGGCCCAGGTATCGTAATTGGTGAGGGCTCGTGTCTCCTTGTCGATAACCACCGCGTGGGTGGCCTTGGCGTCGTAATAGATCAACGCGGCGATGACAGTGAGAATTACTAGCGTCGTGGCTGTTGCCCATAGTGGCTGTTTTACCACCATCCCTGTTATCTGTTTCGATTAACAAATTTTGAGAGCCAGATTTTGAACCAGTGTGCGTGGACGGTCAACATCAGGGCGGCAACAGTGGCTTTTAGTGGGTCTGTACGAAGAACAGCGATTACGTAGAGGTTGTAGAGAACGCGGAAAAGGAGGAAGGTGATGCCGAATGGCATGGTGAGACGCTTCTTTGGGTCCATGCGATTGAGATTCATCAGGACGGTGGGGATCTCGAACGGGAGGCAGAGGTAGATCAGGTTAGACTGCTCTGTGTAACGGAGGTAGATCAGGATCAGAGCATATGCACTGTGGTGGATGTAGCCTGTTACGAGTTCCATATTGGGACGGTCCATCACGTGGCCTACGACTAAGTCTGTGATGAAGTGTGCTGTAATAGAGTCATTCAGAAGGGTCTGTTCAGGAGTGGCGAGCAGAAGAGCGGGCTGCGGTAGACCACTCTGATATGTGGTGTAGAGGCTGAGGAGGCTGAGAGCGATTGTGTTCAGAAGGGCGATCATCTCGCGTGATTTCGTGGGACTCATAAAGTAGAGAGAGCTCACGGCGTGGGCTGATCCATAGAGAGCTAGTTGCGTCGATAGACCCATTGGATTTAGTAGAGTGAGTGGGCTCTAGGTGGCGTCTTTTACAGCCGAAGGGATTCTTAAATCTACAAGACGTTAGGATGGGGGTGCTGGTTTTTTAGCTTTATATACTAATGACAGATTTACGTCCACTCCGATATCATCGTAGAACTCGTCATCTTTTCTCTCTGTGAAATGCTGTAGTAGTATGGGATTCCATTTCCTGTTATCCTCTTCGGATCGCCATTCAAACACACCGTCGTCGTTCATTTTAATCAGATAAGAGAGATCCACATCAATCTCCTTGAATATGAAATTCCTATCCCAGTACTTGCGGTTAGTGAGAGAACCGTGGTAGAGATGATAGACGGTCAGATCAACATGACCGTAAGAGGTCGGTTTAGGCTTAGCAGTGTATTCGGCATAGGTCTCTTTGTGCAATCTGGTAATAATGCTGTTGGTATTGTCCAGTTTCTTAGAGGTGAAGTGGACGGCTGATAAGAGATCTCCATTACCGATCACACAATGATCGAAAAACCCACATCTCTTATAGTAGTCGCGAGTCATTGCCCACGCCATTCCTACTTGATACCGCACATCATGCTTATCGCCGCTATTCTGTGCACATGACTCAATAGACTGAATGATCTCTTTGTAGGAGAGGTCAAGATAATGCACTATTTTGTAGGGTTGCACAACCTCGTGTCTGTCTAGAGATTTAGTGATAACCTCGTACCAATCTGCCTCCTCATAGAAGAGATCGGCATCGATAAAAAGCAGCTTAGTGTATTTAGGTGGTACGAACTTCTCTAGAATTCTGTAGAGCCGTTCCTTATGAAAGAAATACGACTTTGTTCTGACTTGAACAATGTTCTCGAACCCTATAGAGGGATTTTGCCCAGGGAATAGACACTCTATAGCGTAGACGGGTCGTTTAGCAGCTTTCAGCATATTGAACGTATAGAGAAAGTTCATCAATATCCGTTTGGAGTTACACGGATTGAAGAAATTCAGTAGAATAGCCATTTCCTTTTTCTCAGGCATTTTCACTTATCCTATTTAGGAGGTCACTCTTATATGGTTTTAGGGCGTCTATCAATCTACAGAATCCAGAGGGCATGTCTACTTGAGCTGCTTCGTAATAGTCCTTCATAGTATTGGCTGCGAAGACCATTATGAGGAGATCGACCAGAGCCCATTCAAGAGTCCCTTTATCAGGCAGATAGTGGAGGGTCTCGGTAGGAATCATTGCAAAATCGGTCGAGAACGTATTGGCGACTTCGGCAAGAATTCTCTTTTTCAGAAGTGTATCGTCTGTGCCTATAAAGAGAGGATGTTGCGTGGGCTCTAGTTTAGCCATCAGAGCTGCACTATCAACCTTCATATCTGTATGCCGGATATGGATAGCATTGTAGTGGGAAGGGTGATTCTCTGTGGCTGCTCTGAAAAAGGCTCTCATCTTGGCGGTGAACTCAATATGTTTAAAGAACTGAACTGACTCCAGGCCGCCGCCGCAGGAGTCATGCAATAGAAGTTCCTCACTGTCGTATGTTGTATTCTTGTCGAACACGCGTGTATAATGTGTAACCAACTCTCCGATAATGGCCATATTATTAGGCTTATCTCTAAAGAGCGCAACGTAGTCTTCGCAATTGGCGGGTACTACTGAGCTATATGCGATAGCTTTCAGATGGTCGATGGGGTAGACTTTGACAGGGTAGTTGCTGAAATCAAAGACGTCGAAGAGGTCGGATCCGAAATAGGACCAATGTGTGAGGATGATAGCACGATTATGCTTGACGGCGTACTCGGTGCACTTCCAGATCTGGCAGGTGATATCGTTTATGCCCCCCTGAGCTTGACAGAGAATGTAGCCCTGTTGCGGCATTGATCTATAATAGAGACATGCATTTAAGCACGATGCGACCCCCTAAGTTATGATCGAGTACTTATTTAAATCTAGTATCATAGTAATGCAGAGCTATTCGCAATTGGGTCAGGATCTTGCTGTTCTAGAACACTTTGGAGATATCAGTGGAGGGTACTTTGTCGATATTGGAGCAAATGATGGCATCACACTATCTAATACCTATCTACTTGAGACCCAATATGCCTGGAATGGGATCTGTATTGAACCCCAGAATGAGACTTATAACCGACTGGAAAAGAATCGTAAGTGTATATGCGTTGATAAGGCAGCATACAGTGTTAGCGGGCTCAATCTAGAATTTGTGGAGAAATACGATTGGTTGCTCTCCGGTCTAAAAGACCACTTTGATTTTGAATTCTTTAAGGAGGCACCGATAAAAGGTATTGTCTCTGTTCAGACCTCTACATTGACGGATATACTTGATGCACATGGGGCACCCAACTATATCAATTATCTATCGATCGATACCGAAGGTTCCGAGATCGCTATTTTGAAAGGGATTGACTTCAATAAATACCGGTTTGGTTTTATCAGTATCGAGCACGCTCACAGGGTTAAGGATCGTGCTGAACAGAGAGCTATATTAGAGGCCAACGGTTACACGTTTCTAAAACAAGCCGATTTTGATGACTATTATATTGGGCCTTATAACCAGCCCGGCTTGTGACTTGGCGGTAACGTCTTGTACCGAATTTAAGAACTCCCTTCTTGGGGAGTTCTAAGATTTACGATACAATAGTAACCAAGCCTGTACCGAAGTTAAGCACCCCTAGGGGTGCTTAACTTCGGTACTTAGCGGTACTGATTATTCACATCGGCGATCGCTGGCAGATCCAGATCTGATCGCGGAGTGAAGCGAAACGCTTATTCAGATACGTAGGGTCCTCCGTATTGGGATGGATCACTCTCTCGAAACCTATAGAGGCCATGTAGGTGTCGATCTTATCAACAGAGCTGTCAGAGTTCATATACTGATATCCATCGGCTTCAAGAGTCAGATAGACGACGTGCTCCTGAATCGCCTTCATACCAGACCGTACGATACTGAGGTCCGCTCCCTGTGCATCGATCTTGATATACTCGATCTGAAGGTTTTGGGGGAGACGATCAAGAAACTCCTGCAGAGTGAAGCTGGGGACGGTGATTTTCTCCGTCTGGAACTTGTAATGATCCAGGAAGGCCTGGGTGGGTATGTAGAGACTCGACGACTCACTTGCGGGGGTTGTTACGTAGAAATCTAGGGACGAGTTCGACGTCTCGGAAAGGGCGATGGGTAAGACAAAGAGATTTCGGCCTATTTGCTCCTTCGTTATGATCCAGTTCATGTGGATGTTTTTGAGAGCGTCAGGGCAGGGCTCGAATCCGAAGATCAGCGTATCGGGTTCCTTTTTGAGCCACTCTCTGGAGTAGATGGGGAAACGGCCCATTCCGATGTCGATCTTGACGTGTTTCACCCAGTCGGGGATGACAATCGTACCGTTCTCAACTGTGAGACCCGCTGCTTTGCAGATCTCTTCCATATGGGGTTTGTTTCTTGGCCGGCTTTATACTCTGTTACTGCCAAGTACCGAAGGCAGACACTGAAATCCTAAAAATTGAAATCACGCCACCCACTGACTTCAGTATCAAGGAACAAGATGACAATGGAATACGTCAAGAACGCCAAGGGTGAGTTTGTCTGCCAGGAGAAGGATTGTGGCAAGTGCTTCGCACGTCAGAACACCATGTACTATCACATGAAGAGGCATATGCAGGACTTCACCTACACGTGCGAACACTGCAAGAAGGGGTTCGTTCAGAAGTCGGCCTTTCTTCACCACGTGGCCGCCGCCCACCCTGAGACCAATGAGGTCCAGGTGACCTCCAGTGACAATATGATCGATGAGAAGGTCATCAACCCATATGCGGGGGTCTGTTTCAAGTGCCCCGTTACGGGTTGCCCATTTGAGACACGGACGAAGGCAAATGCCCTTGTCCACTATGCACGTCTACACGCTAAGGACTGGATCCCAGCCTTTAGTAAGGAGACGGGTTGCACACAGTGCAAGAAGACGTTCGGCTCCGCTGCGGCCTACCTCTATCACTGCACTGGGTGTGTTCCTGCTAATCGCGTTCACCGCGATATGGTCTCACGCATCACCGTCAAGGAGTGATAACCGAATGCGGCGAAACCCAACATTAACAGAATCTCAAAATACTTTCGATTCGCGGTTTTTCGGTAGAGGCCCAGTATGATCAAGAGCGGGGCCACGGCAAAGATGTGGATGTAGTTGATCCACGGGCTCTGGCCCGCCATCAGTTTGGTGTAGGCTCTGTAGCCGTGGTAGATGGCGATCACCAGACCGATAGCCCCCATGGAATAGAAGACGGCATCGGGGGTCTGCTCTCTGGCAAGACCCACATAGATGAAAAGTGGGGCTATTATAAGAACATGGAACAGTGCTAATTGGAAATGGTGGTCCATCTTACTGATTGGGGTGGCGTTAATTTTTAGTGCCTAAGAGGGACCCGTAGTTGGTATTGCAATGAGTTTCTGGGAACGGCAACCGCTAGCTGTGGCGTCGTCGGCGGTGCGCCAGATTTTGCCAGCAGACGAATTACTGAGCAGGATTGCAGTCGAATTAGATAGATCCAAGATCAAATTAGACTACCGCACAGTAATTGGGGTACCAGAGGAGCCAGCTGTACTGGAATTCATCAACACTAATTATCTGGAATCGGCTCAGGCACGACTGCAGTACAGCAGTAGTCTAGTCTCGTTCTTTCTGCACGATGCTATCACTGCGATCTTTCACGTTAAGGGTGCACCGGAGCGGATAATTGGAATTATCTGCGGAGCTCGGACTACCTTGACGGTCGCTGGTCTCGGTGAGGTGGCTTCTCTCAATGTGAGTTTCCTCTGCTTGACACCTAAGCTGCGATCGATGCATCTGGCCCCCTATATGATTAGTGTGTTGACAAAAGAGTGCGTCGAACGGTTCAATATCTGTGTAGCCCACTACACAATTGGGGGTGTAATTAAGGCTCCTAAATTCGGTCGCAAGCAGATCTACCACCGCCCGTTGCACATTCGGAGCCTGGTAGCTGGGGGGTTTTTCGACGTTGATGTGAAGCAGTACGAGCGAGTCTACAACACCTTTGCACGGGTGAGACCCGTGCAGCATATTCACAGTATTGGGGACGAGGCCGTTGGGCCGTTGGCAACAGAGATGCAAAATGCCCACGCGGTCTATTCTGCTAAGGCATACGACGTATACGAGGTACCGCCCTTTGAACGGATCCTGACGTCGACGGCCTTTCACACGTTCCTCTTTAGAGATGATGCTGGTAAGCTGACCGACTTCTTGACCTTCTATCGACTGGACTCACGCGGTAGCAGGGGCAGCTATCGCAACGGCTATCTCTACGCATCAGTAATTAGCGATACACGTAATCTCTATCTAGGGACTATTGTCGAGACCGTAGCTTCTCATTCCATGAAATTCAATGTATTTGATCTGCTGACCGTGGCGGACGTCTTACCCGTGAAGGACTACGGGTCGTTGAAGTTTATGAAGGGGACCGGGTCGTTGAACTACTATATGTTCAATATGGCACTGCCTGCCGTAGAGAATAAGAGGAATGGGCTAGTGGCTGTTTAAAGCCGCGGCGGTGAGTACTGTAAAATGGGGAATTCCGAGTCTATGCCACTCGGCCTTGATAAGCCCGAACCGTTGATGGAGGAGGCCCAGCGAAATATAGCTATGGGATTCCACGATGCTGCTGTCGTCAAGTATCGGCGTGCTTACGAGTTGCTGAAGGAGGCTGGTGCCCTGGCTGGGGCAGCACGGGCTCTGCGTCTGGCGGCTGAATCGGGTCTACTGGCAGCCGCACCCGATTTTGATCTGGCGGCCAAGGCGTTTGAGGAGGTGGGTCTATTGTACCTGAAGAACGAGTTGACGGCGTTCAGTGCTGGAGCTGCACTGGCTAACGCCGTATTTTGTCTGCTGGCAGCAGGGCGGGCAACAACGGCACGTGAGAAGTTTGATGAGTTCAAACGTGCGTCAGGGTCTCTGGAGACGTCGTGCGACGGGGTCGCCGCGAAGGTGATTCTAGAGGCCTTTGTGCTGGGAAATAAGAACCAGGTGAAGGACCTTGAACTAAGCTATCGCGAGGCAACTGTGGCATGGCCTGCCTGGCGGTCTGCGATCTTCAAGAGAATTATAGAGCGCCTCTCATAGGGATGGTACGCCTCACTCGTAAAGGCAGTCGCAAGGGGCCAGGGACCCGTAAAGGGCCTGGGACCCGTAAAGGGCCAAAGCGCTACTATACTGGTCTATCGACTAGAAAGCAGAAAGAACGAGCTGAAGAGATCAAGCACTTCGGTTCACTTGATTCGAAGGATCCGGCGGCCTATGTTGGATTTAAGACAGACAAGGGCGTGAAGACCAAAAAGTCCGGTTATACGGCTCAGTGGTATCGTCTCTTTCCCGAGGCGAAGTCCATGGAGGCAAAGGCTGCAGCAACAGGTGTTCCCTTGAAGTATCTGAAAGAGTGCTATAATCGTGGCATGGCGGCGTGGCGGACGGGTCATCGGCCTGGGGCTACAGAGCAACAGTGGGGCTACGCACGTGTTCACTCGATGCTGGTCTGTGGGAAGACCTATCATACGACCGACGCGGATATTGTGAAGCGGGCAGTGGCTGCGTCAGCGGGGGCCAAGAAGTGGTGGAGTCGGTGCCGCTGATCTCTTATTTACCGCCAAGTACAGAAGTTATATGCACTCCGTGCACATAACTTTGGTATTTGACAGTACGTTCAGTGGTCCCACTGCGTGTAGAACGTGATGTAGATTATAGTAGATGCACCACCACCAGTTGGAGTAGCTGTTGCAGAGAGGATCAGCGGCGAGTCAAAAAGATACGACGATCCGTACTGGATGAAGTTTGTCGGTCTACTGGTGGAGACTCTGAAGGAGGCCGCCTCTACATTAGCAGGGAGATTCTGCCATCCTAGTTGCTGAACCAGTGTCGCTGTGCCGTTTTGTATTACGCTAATTGAACCAGTAGAGGCTACTATGTAGGAGACAGCAGGTGAGGCAACAGCGTCAGTCCATACAGTGTTCTTAATATAGTTCTTAAAATTGTCACCTATCTTCTGAACAAGAACACTACCACCTAGACGCCGTATGAAGGTCCCTGCATTGCCTGGGGCGATGCAGAGCGTAGCTGTGCCGCCTTGGCCGCCGTAGAAATTAGCTGGGAGCTCTAGTGTACCGCTGCTTAAGGTAAAGGGAAAGAGAACAGCTCGAGTGCCATTGTTATACGTCGGACCACCTGCAAAACGAACGTCAGGGTTGCTCATTCTATTGATCAGTACGAAAATTAAGTGCACTTGGCGGTAAATTTGGTCACTGTTCAACGGTCCCAACTGCTGAAAAAGGTGACATAGACTGTTTGGGCAGGAGAGGCGGTAAACGGACTGACAGCTAGACTCGGTATAGCAGTAGCCGTGATCACTAGAGGCTTATTGAACGCGTAGGTCACGCCAAAATTCTGTAAGGGTGAGACGAATCCTTCCGTTGGTGTATCGGTTGAGAGAACATACGCGTCGCCTGCACCTGTACCTGGATTTATAGACGTAGGGAGATTAGTAATATTGTCTAATTGCTGAACGCGAGAGACCACCCCAGGCGTATAGACAGAGATTGTGGCTTCGCTTGTTATGTTATAATTGTTTGTATTGTCTTTGTTCTTCCAAGTGCAGTTTTTGATATACGTCTTAAAATTAGGGCCTATGTACTGAACCAGATTCAGCCCACCGTGTAACCTCACTAGACCGCCATCGGCTGCCGATCCACCGCTACCGAAGTTAAGCGGTGTTACTCCGGAAGTCAGACTGAACCCATTGATCAGGTTGATCTCCAGAATACCGTTCTTAAAAGTGAAAGGAAAGAGGAGCTTTCGACTCGACGCGTCATTGTAATAAGGGCCGCCTACAAAATGTATAAGCTGCTTCTCATCATTGATACTGGTCGTCTTAGTCAGGGACGTCATCCTGATGTCATTGGCGAAAATTGTTGCGGTTGGTAAAAATTGAAATCCCTCGTCTTGGTAGAGGGACTATCAAGACGACAAGAATGAACGGTCCTTTCAGTTATTATGCCTGGGGCGATGCCTACGAGACGATGCACGAGACGATGTACCGTATGAAGAACAGGGACCCCTCACCGTCCTCTGTTAGCGACGACCAGCTTGCGGCGATGTGGGAACGGGCCTACGAGGCCTACCAGACCACGCTTGGTGTCTGGACGACGATTGCTGGTACGGAGGCACGGCTGCAGGAGCGGCTGGCCGAGGTCCGTGAGACTGAGGATCGGGCGGCCGAGACCGACCTTCTGGAGCGGCTCGCGGCAGTGATGATGACGGCGGAGGCTGAGACGGCACTGGAGGCACGTCTTGAGCGCCAGGTCGAGTGGCTGGAGACGATCGACGCCGAGTACGAGCGTCGGCCGTGGCTCAGCGCCGCCACCGCAGATCCCTGGGCGATCAAGGAGGACACGGCCGGCTGGTCGGAGGTCCGCTGACGCATGGGTCCGCTGACGCATGGGTCCGCTGACGCCGCAAAAAACCCATACCCGTTGCGGGGGTCGAACCCGCGACCCTGTGGTTAAAAGCCACATGCTCTACCAGCTGAGCTAAACGGATTGCACCAGACTCCTAGAACCGGTTTTTTGCTGTCAATTTTTGACCAAAAACCCTTAAAGTCTTCGCGGGTTTTCTCTCTAACCTATAGAATGGCCGATGTTGTGCAGGTCCCGACTGTCCAAAGCATCAATAAGGCCATGCGAAATCTGATCAAAGATCTCTATATGGTCGGCTCTTACGGCAGCCAGCAAGCGACCATTGAAGAGGCAGGATATGATCGATTTGCCGGATTAGTATCCAGTGAGGCGATTTTGACCAAAGCTGTGGCGATAGTTATCGCTCTCTATCTAGAGACAGCCGACGAACCCGCACACACACAATTACAGGGGTTGATCCGAGATCTCATCGCCCTAAATCCACCGCTTGTTAGCAGTTTCAACCCCCCAGGTGAGGACCTACTGGTCCGACCCGAGTTTACCGAGGCTGTGGCGGCTCGCATGGCGACAGCTGGTCCTCTAGCCCGCGTCGATGAGCCGATGCGTGACGCATTTCTTGACGCCCGCCTTGATTATGTCCATCGTGCGGCCGATGTGCGGGCGGCCGCTGCTGGACCAGTTGCACCAGTTGCACTTACTGAGGAGGATGTTGAGGCCGAGGCCCGTGCGGCCGCTGCTGGTGATGCCTGGCGCGCTCGACACCCTGATGGTAACAACGGCGATGACGGTAACGGCGACGACGGTAACGACGGCGATGACGGTAACGACGCTGACGGTAACGACGCTGACGGTAACGACGCTGACAGGTTCTTGCCCCCGTACGCTCCGGTGGACCTCGTGATCAAGATCGTCGCTTCCGAGAGCGTGGCCGGTGCTGTAACCGAGAGTGGTAAGGTCTACGTCTGGGGATCCTGGGCAAATGGTGAGGCCAGTGTAGTACCGCCCGACGATCTTGCTGACGTTGCGGATCTGGCTTTGAGTTATGACGGGGCTATTGCAGTAAAAGGGGACGGATCTGTTGTGGCCTGGGGCGGCGACAATGGGACAGCCGAAGTGGTGATTCCAGCTGGACTCAGACTGAAAGCCGTCTACGGATCAGAAGGCGGATTTTATGGTATCGGTATGGACAACAAAATTCTCTATCTGCCCACCACTTATAATGAAGTGGCTGTTGACGTGCCCGATATAGAGGTTAAGGGACTGGCTCTGGCTGAGAATCAGGCCTGGGGCGTAGCAATCGGTCTAGATGATTCTGCCGTTGCCTTCGGTCCCTCCGCAATAGCTATACCCACTGCTATAAAAATTAAGAAGGCTGTTCTGGGCAGCGACTTCGGTCTAGCTATTCTTACAAACGATCGCCTCTATGCGTGGGGCGACAGAAATCTCAACTTTGTCACACAGGACAACTGGCATGTTCTTGATGTTGCTTTTGCTGCTGGAAGTCTCTGGGTATTGAAAGACACAGGTCTTGTAAGTCAATACAATCCCCGTACCTCTACTGTAACTCCACATGATACTACAGGACTCACGGCGCTCGCGGGGTCCACCGAGCATCTTCTCATGCTGGATAGTAGTGGCCGCGTCTCTATCTACAACCCGCGGCATCGAGCACCACTGGCTGTACCAGAGGAGATTCGCGACCCTAGAGCTGAAGTGGTGGGCGTCGTTGATGATGCAGACGCAGACGCAGACGCAGACGCAGACGCAGACGCAGACGCAGACGCAGACGCAGACGCAGACGCAGACGCAGACGCAGACGCAGACGCAGACGCAGA
>Ga0214921_10010196_pt1 | contig 11672 bp, 8 predicted proteins | sample LL1505_MetaG_FD_177992 | JGI IMG/M metagenome (GOLD analysis project Ga0214921, IMG submission 177992) | Freshwater microbial communities from Lake Lanier, Atlanta, Georgia, United States - LL-1505 | ecosystem: Environmental > Aquatic > Freshwater > Lake | place: USA: Georgia | collected 2015-05-28
CTGATATATCACTCTAGCATCACCAAAGAAAACCCAATTCTTCTCACATCCTTTATTCCAACGGGTTTCTACCACTTTATAATCTAGCTGTTGTTCTCCCGGGGTATAAACACCATATCCAATAGCAATGTTACCAGTTCGAGGTGATTGGACCGTTCCTAGATACGGCCATTTGCCCCCCTGTGGGAAAGGTTTCCAATCTTCAATACCCACATATCGCAAATCATTCCTAGCCGGAATGAGGGTGGTAGGTTTCCCAACTCTCTCTAGCGTATCCGGATCTAAATTCCAAATTTGATTAACTGTCGTAATCTTACCATCATCTACTGGGAAATGATAACTACCATTATAGTTCAGATGATAATTAACCATTCGAATATTTATCATATATTTATCCTTCCCCTCACCATCTGATACTTTAAAAATACACGGATTTGACCCAGACATCTCATATTCCGTACCACATACCGCAATCTTCTCTTTAACGGGCACACCACCCACTTTTTTACCAAGGCAAGATGCAAGCTTAGGATAACAAAACTTATAATTGGAAAGCAAGTTGTCCCACATATGCGGCATCTTATTCATCAACCGATGTATAATCTTATTTAAATTAGGATATGCATTATAATATCCAAGAATACTGAGCTCATAATCCAGTCCAGTCTCATATACATCATTATGGATGAATAAAGTATCATTCTTAGGATATGGAATCTGCTTTCCAAGCAGAGCAAAGGCCATACCAATCTTTGTTTTACCCTTTTCACGATAGTATTTAGCAATTTCATATATTGTTTCAGCTCGGGCAGGATGAACGTTGTATCCATTCATCCACGTACAAATAGCCATTTCATCCTGTCCGGCTTTCATATAAGCGTGTCCTAGATTCAGATGTGAGTAAAATACTTCTTCACTCCATCCACCTAGTTCAATCCGGCGTTTGTAATATGGAATACTCTCCGAATGCCGACCCGTGTTGAAATAGGAATTTGCTAGATAGAAATAATATCGGTCGTTATCTGGTTCTTCCTCAATCCCAGCTTTCAGCAACCGGATATCACGTTCGAACTTATCAGCTTTGGAACCACCATCACCAATATCAGCAATCCAAATTGTATCTAGCTTCTCTGACCTAGCACCGGCGGGGAGGTCATAATATTCGTGTGTGGGGCCTATACATTTAGAATCAATATCTAGGCGGATTAGCCGGGTATTATGATATGAAAGGGAACCGCCCTTCTGAATTATTAAATATGAATCCGCGGTTAATGCCTGCTTATCAAATCCGGGTTCAATCTTAAAAATCATATCTGCATCTAGCAGGAGGGCATATGTGGCAAGTCCACGCGCGGCTCGGAGAGCATGAGTCCTATTATACCCGAAATTCTTAAAAGGTTTATGAATAACCTCACCTGGAATACCCTTACTATCGAAAAATGTCTTGATAATATCGGGTGTCCCATCAGTGGAACCGGTATCACAAATGAGATAAGTATCAATTATGGATAATACGGATTCCATCAAGCGGGTGATAATACGGGATTCATTCTTAACTATCATATTAAGACAAAGCGTGACACGCTTAGAAGATGTGATTGATGCCATTTTTGTTGCTATTCTCAATATCTATATCTAGTAGGGGTATTTGGAAATTTATTTTAACCCTAGCTAGAATAATTTTAAGCCAATAAAAAATATTGTTATTTTATAGAATATTTCATATTTCAAAAAGTATAAAATAAAATAGAAACTTGACAAATGCTAGATAAAATAGATTTAAGCAATTCTAGAACTGTTACTATCTTGGTTATCGTTTGTATGTTAATATTTGCGTGTATTTATGTAATGGTGAATAAACAAAATAATCTAGAAGGGTTTGCAGAGTCAGTTCTTGAATCTAATGATACCGTGCGGTTGAAGGATGGTTTGAAATCAGTTATTCTAGGAACTACTGGTACAAATAATGCAAATGATTATATTAATTCATTAATACCGGCAATGTCTGTAATTGCATATAATGGTGATACAGCACCAACAGGATGGCAAATTTGTGATGGTAAACCTCTTAAACATACAAATGGAGATTCAGTATTAACTGCTGATGGTAACAGTTTTATTAACACGCCTAATCTGAAGGGGCGAGCTATTATAGGTGTTAACCCAAGTATTGATGCAACTAATGGTATATCTGTTCGTAGATTAGGTGAGACTGGAGGTGCAGAACAACACACATTATTATTACAGGAAATGCCATCACATAATCATAATATGTATGATTGGACTTATACTGATGGAAGCGGGTGGGGTGGTGGATTAAGAGTCGGAAATGGTGGTATAAATAATGGATTGTCAACTAATGCATTACAAGGTGAAAATAAACCACACAACAATATGCAACCTTATTATGTCCTAAATTATATTATTAAGCAACCTATTAAACCTTAACACCTCAATATTCAATCTGTCTACTTAGGAATAGATTTTGGAATTCTAGTTCTCTTTGGTACGGGTTTTGTATATTCACCATCTTTATTTAGAGTAAAACCTTCTGCAAGCAGTTCTTCGTGCGTTTTCTGTCTAGTGTATGTAGGATGTGTCATATCTTGATGTTGTTTTTGTGTATTTACCAATGTTCGCTCAGGTATATTATATGATTTTGATTCAACATTTGGAATAGGTTCAGGTTCATCAAAATCTAGCTTATCATCTAGTCCTAATTCATCATCTATATCTAAATCGTTAGAATTATTTTCTAGATATTCTGGTTCTTCACTTTTTATTAACTTAATAGTTTTAATTTCATCCATCAATCTATTAAATGTATCATTAATCATCACATTCATTATATTTTCCATAATTGTATTTTTTATTTCAGTTGTAATATCTACATATTTTGTATCTAGAATCATAATTTCTTGTTTTTTTCTTTCCAAAAGTATTAGACGATATTTATATAAATTACCAATAGATATACCATGCTCTCTAAAATATGAAAATTCTTCATCTTGTCGTTCCTTAATGAATTTATAGCGTTGGGTGGATTCAAATCTATATATTACTAAATCATTATATTGTGCGTCAGGGTCAGTTTCCGGACATTTGAATTCTCTAGACCATATTTCTTCTTGTAAAAATTCATCTGTGATTGTTGAATTATTGAAATCTTTGTAAATCTTGGATATCTTTTTTCGTAAATCTTTTATTTGTTTTAATCCTTCTTGCCTAAGATTGGAATTCTGAGCTAATTTTTCATAATAATTTTTGAGAAATGTTTTTTGTATTTTCTTTTGAAAATTAGCATCTAGGTATGATGATATATCAGTAAAATCTTGCTTATCAAGATATATGCTACGTAAATCTTCAATATTTAATAATATTGCTAGTTGATGGTCGAATATCATTCGTGGTTGATATTTATGTAATAAACATTCTAAGAAATTTATTGTACCATCAGCTAATTTTCTATAAAATTCTTGCGATTTATATGTTTTGATTTCTAAATCGCTTTCCAAAACAGTAATTATATCCTTATTCGCATTATTTCTAATAAAATTATGGTTATGAGGCTGTGAATAAATTTTTTCAATAATAGGAATTATATTTTTTGTAATTTTTAGTATTTTTACACATTCAGAATCAGGTAATGAATCAATGTTTTCATATCCAAAAGGATAAATTACTAGTTTGTCAATATTAATATTGTTATTAATAGTATTATTTATAGAATTATCATTGTTTGTAGTATCATGGCTATCAATATTATTAGTAATAGTATTTTGGGTATTATTAGAATTATTAGTATTCCCGTTATTACTATTTAGAATTTTTGGAATTAAATTTTGTAAAGTAAGTAAAGATTCATTATCAATGTTATTTCCATTAATATTATTATGAAGACATTCTATAATAGATTTAAATATATTCATTTCATTTTCTCTAGCAGTACATTTATGGTTAGCAAAATAATATTTACTAGAATAAAATTTATTACAATCAGAACATTTAATTTTTTCATCTACAGGTTTACACGTTCTTCTACTATTTTTATGTCGTTCTAGAAGATAAGGTATATTAAATTCTTTGTTACAAATATTACAAATATTAGAATTTGTCTTATTTACCGGCTCACTCATTATAGAATAATATTCATTATATTATAACTAGATTATTAATAAAATATTAAAACGAATTAAAAATTTTAAAAAAAATGTAATTTATTTATCTAGATAGTTTGATAAACTTATATTATAATATGTCGGTTTGATAACTAGTATATTTTTTAATATGTCTTATTCATATAATAGAAAAGTATTATCACTTAATTTACTAAATTTTATTTACATTTTTAAAATATGTAGTTTATGGAAAAGTTCTTTTATTCCAATATGTCTTTGCATACATTTAAAAGTATGATGCGCTCAAAAGAGTATCTAGTAATAAGACATATTTGCAAAAAATACATATTTTAACAAATAGGAAGTGGAGATTGTTTATCATAAAAAAATTTTGGTAAAAAAATTAATCGTTTTTTTTTTCACCACCACTCGCCCACACAATTTGTAAATTTATATAAAATCTTTTTCTGATAAATCATTAAGAGAATCCTTATATTTTCTGAAGAAAAAGCTATTTATATTTTTGCAATTTTAGAGATGTCTAATATTTTATAATAAAATATTACTTGTAATGTCTTATTAGAATTTGGTAATATTCTTTTACATCTTGACAAATATATTACTCCTCTACTTTACTTTGCTTTAATAGTTCAACTAAATTATTGAAATCATCATAAATCTTAGTATTCATATCTTGTAATTCGCGAACCTTATCTAATCCATTCTGTTTACAATTATTATTACTACATAATTCATTAAAATATTTCTTAAAAGCTGTTTTTTTCAATGAATTACGAAAAGTAGTATCTAGATATATTTTAATTTCTTTAATTGTATATTTATCATTCTTTTTGTATTTATTATATAAATACTCAATATTTTTTAGAGCTACTATTTGTTCTTTTATCGTCATATTTTCTCGCATCCTTACTAGCAAACGTTTTAGAAAATTTATAATTATTTCTATCAGCATATCATAAAAGTCTGCAAATTTACAGGTAGATATATCAATATTTTCATCTAATCGTGTTATGATATCCTTATTAACATTATTTCTAATAAAGTTGCAATTATTTAGATGTGAATAAATTTTGTCAATAATTGGTGTGATATCATACCTAACTGACAATAATTCCAAGCATTCTTCATCATCCATAAAACTATCATCTTCATATCCAAATGGGAGTATCAATTCCTCATTTGTAATTAATTTATTATTATTATTCTTAATATCTTTTGAATTAATTTTATTCATAGTATCTGACATATTATTATTAAAGAATTATATATATATCTTTTAAACTTAATATTATATTAGATTTCTAGCATTTCTAGCATTCCTAGAAATCCAAAATCTTCTTCTTACATCCTAACTAAAAATATGTCTATATCATAATAATTCTTAAAAAATGCATCATACACAATCCAACCATACACAAACTAATCATTATGTGGTTATGTTTCTTATAATGGTAATATCTGGCTTGTTGTCTACAATGAACGTATGGGTAGATAAGCTCGATGATATAAGAATTAGTTTGAACGATGTATATATGATATTACTTATGAGCGGATGGATGCTCTTATTTATGGGAATAGTTTATAAATCGATGAGTGCCTTTTTGTTTGGTCTAGCATTAGTAATTTGCAATATATGGTGTATTCGTACTCAATTCTTAATTAGTGAATCACAATATAAGGTTGGTATGATACCACATCATTCTATGGCAGTTCATATGAGTAAAAAATTATTAGAAAAAGAAAACACTATAATACCATTTCTCAATAACTTAATACAAACACAAGAAAACGAGATTGTATTTTTGAAGAAATAGAGTATCTAGAGTATCTAGATTATCTAGAATATCTAGATTATTAAAATATTAGGTTTTTTATTTTTTTCATATTACTACTACTTTGCATAATTACTTGCAAACTTGCTTAAAAGTATTTTTTTAGATGAAAATATATTTTGCATCTCTAGAAGTCATTTTCAGATTAAAATGACGCTAATTAAAATACTACATATTACCAATCATCATGGTACTATCCAGAATATTAATCAAATGGCTACATATATAAATACAGCCACACCAATTCCAAATTCTGGAATTGAACTAGAGATAAATACACATCAATGGCATTATGGATATTACATAAACAAATCACAGGCGGATGAGATATTTCAGTATTTCCGAGATATCATTGAAAGTTATGATATGATTTTACTAACTGATACAAGTATGTATGCCCGGCCTTTTTTACAGAATCTAGAAAGGCATCATTGTGGCATTGTAATATATATTACTAATCGTTTTGATTGGGGAATGCAAGAAATACACGACCTTAGAGAAAACGCCGAATATTATGACCTATTCACACAGGTTTCTAAAACTGTAGGAAATCGGGTGCAGATAATTGCGGATAATCAATACGACCAGTACTATACGCAACATAAGGCAGGAGTGCGATTCGCTTTTCCAGAATGCGTTCGGCTCACTCCGCTAGTATCAGATTCAACATCCACACTGGCAACAACACCGACACCCACACCCACACCGCCACCCACCAATGCTAATAAATTCTTTATACAAAACCGTGGCACTAATGTATTTAACTATGTAGGTATTCTAGACAAGCTAGGTATCAGTTATGATGTATACGATATTAATCATCGCTATCGGGATAAGACACATATAGCCGAGTATCTAGGTGTTCTGCACTTGCCGTATCAAGTTAATATACAATCTCTTATGGAAAATCTAGGTGCTGGGTTGATACACTTCTTACCTAGCAAAACATTTTTTAACCACTTACTAGTATCAGAAGGATGGTATTATTGGGAAGAGCGACATCGTGGTGAGCACCTTCTAGAAAAGAGTATCAATCTAGCGGAATGGTATTCTCCCGTTTTATCAGGTTGCTTCATATATTTCGATAGTTGGGAAGACTTGAAAACTAAATATGACTATTACATTTCACTTGATTGCAATAGTAATAGTAATGTGCAAACGGAACTTCTAGATAAGAAAAAATATATCAACACTTTAGTCCAATCCTTAAACCAAGAGAATATTTCAAAATGGATAACTCTATTGCAAAGGTTTCTAGCAGCACGTCCTACTGTAATCACGATGTTTTATAATGTTCGACGGATGGATGGTGACATATCCGATTGGCATCGGGCGGAAAACACTTATTACAAATTGGCAAGCGAATTCATTTTGAGACTGCGGATACCGCTAGTAATATGTATGGAACCAGAAAATACTGCACTAGCGGAGTTAGTAATGGAAACTCGTACTGGATTAGGGCTAGGGCATATTACGCATATCCACTACGAACGGTTTGAAGATACCTATTTCCATAAATATATACCCCGGCTAGAAGAACTGCGGGGGCAATATGTGATATACAATGGTAATCCACGACACGAGACACCCCGATATATCACTCTCAACAATAATAAGTTTCATTTTCTAGAAGGTGCTATTCGGGAGAATAAGTTTGGTAGCGATAGGTACATTTGGATGGATATGGGTATTAACCACGTCGCTCAAAAACCGATGCATATCTTACATTGGATGTATAAGATACCCCCTCTAGTTCGGCAGATGTGTATTAATCCCTATCTAGAGCCGGATAAACCCCGAGATTTATTCCGAAATATATTTCATCATACAGCAGGCGGATTGATTACTGGGTCCGCCACCAATCTACTAAAATACATAGATTTATACAAAGCAAAATGGGCAGCCATTCTAGACGAAGGATGGTATCAGATTGATGAGGCAGTTATGAGTATGGTGCAACGAGAAAATAGGAATATGTTCCTTTATTACTATGGGGATTATGAAGGTATAATCGCGAATTATCAAGAGCCTGACCTATCTATGAATTTGATTATGCAAGCGGTTGAGAAAACCGTGCGATATAACCGACTAAATGAAACCTTCGCGATAATGGTATATTTACGACCATATTTTCAATTGGAATGGAATCAATACTCCGGGCATTTCTATCAATATATTCAATATAATATAATTTGTAATTGGTATGGGAATGGGGAAGCACTGCTAGATGATGTTATTGGATTGATAAATAAAAAGATAAATAATGGTGATTGGTATATACGGAACGTTCTAGAGAATCATAGAGATGTATTGCAGAGATATCGGAACTACAGTTTCATCCAAACTAATATTTAGAATCCTATCATACAACCACCCCACGGCAAAGGACGGCCTAGTGAGGATATTATGCTAACACCTACGTGTTTCAAGCGTTTAGCTATGATGTCTAGAACTGCCAAGGCGGAAGAGGTGCGAGAATATTTTTTGAAGATTGAAGCACATCTAGATAAATATAAGAATCACATTATAAATGCTATGAATAAGAAAATTGAAAAGTATGAAAAGGAATTAAAACCACAACCAGAGATTAAATCTGAGGGTGTTATTTATGTTTTGAAGACGAATGAAAATATTGAAGGAGTTTATAAAATAGGTCGCACCCGAGACTTCCAAGCTAGAATAAAAACACATCAATCATCACATCCTGATAAGCTAGAAATTGCATATGTATATGAAACCGAGAATATAGAACACGTTGAAAAATGTCTTAAAGACTTATTAAAAGACAAAGCATATCGTAAACGGAAAGAATTCTATGAAATTGACCCCGATATATTGAAACAACTTATTACACTATGCGATTGTTTGCATTTGACTATTAGGAAAAAGCCCGGGCAAATAAGAAATCCGCATTGTCGATACATTATAAATATTCATAAGAAATATTCAACACCAAAAACTAATAAGCAAATCCTGCTAGATAAATTATAATTCCTTTTGACATATCTTTTAACCTGTTTTGATTCTCAAACCCGACTATTCGGATAGTACTTATAAAATTGATTTTTATTGATACATCATTCAACATCATTCAACATCATTCAACATCATTCAACATCATTCATCATCATACATCATACATCATATATCATATATCAACAACAATTATATAATTTTTAATTTAGATTGGTAAATAGAACAATTTCGACTGGTATCCTATGTGCATTCGGATGTGTGTGTTTTATGGCATCTAGTAAATCTGCAAATAACGCTAATAACGCTAATAAAATGTCATATGATATTAAATTGAGAGAAAAGCTTCAGAAAGACCATATTGCTAAGATGTTGCTAGATGTAGTGTAAAATAATGCGTTCTATTTTTATTAGCTTTTTATGTTTATTTTCTAAATATATCTAGCCATATCTAGCCATATCTAGAGAACTTGACAATTCTAGAAATGGATTCACCAAATGATTCGACAGGTGATGCTAGGATGAGAAGGGTTGGTACCCGTGAAGAAGTTTTTAAAGGTTTAGCTGCTCGGACTGCAGGTGGATTGAAAAAAGAAGATATAATAGCTAAACAATTTGGCACTAAAACACTATATATAAGCAAGCGACTAAGTGATAGAATGCGCGAAAATTTTCAGCAAGCCAATAATTTCAGAAAACGTGCTCGCAAAACTCTAGTGGCAACTAACAATCCTCATAATCCTGATCTGAAACTAGCAGGTACCGAGGTAAAATCACCGCATGGCAAAACTCTGAAATTCAAAGTTAATGATAACACCGTGAAGAATGTGTATTACAAGGAACTGCAGGGTATGAATTTGAAAAAATTAAAAGATGAATTAAAACAAGAAGAATCAGAAGAAGATCTAGGTATTCAGTCAGGAACAACTGAACCTAGAAGTAGAGAATTCAAAATTGAAGATGTTCCAGAAATTTCCCTAGATAATCTAGAATGAGTTTTATCTGGTTTGTTAGTTGTTAGTTGTTTGTAGTTACATTATCTAATTTATCAATAACGCTAATTGTTTTGCCTAAAATAGCTACAGGCCACATTAAACCGGAAAGCAATCCTACTGCAAATCCGAGTCCGCACCGCCCACTATATCTAATAAATTCACTTATTTGTGGTTCAACAATATCTGGATCTTGCGCTCGTTCATTTGTTTTCTCATTTTCAAAATCCTTGGCAGATAAATATGTACCGTATAAACCACTTGCAACAACTCCTCCGAAATAGGTTGAATATGCAATTCTAGCTAGCATTTTTAAGTATTTTTAGCACTAGCTTTATAGAAAGCTTTATCTTTACGTTAAGAAATTCAATTCAATAATTCTGTAATTTTATCCATAATCTTGCAATATGATTTGTCTAGAATATATTTTGCAGCATCTGGATTATCTGTTTTACGTTTTGCCTTATTGCCCCCACTAGATACTTTTATTAAATCGCTATTATCATTTTGAAAACGTTTTAAATCATAATACAAACTGGGAATATCTCCTTCAAATGATGTAAGGAAATCCGTGTTTAGGAGTTTCCTATTACCTACTTGTTCTTGCCGCATAAAATTATATTGGGTATGATGCCCTAGTTTAAATTCTCGAATATTAGCACCTGCACTATTAGCTTGGTTTATAATATTTGCAGGTGTGGCTACACTAAATATATCAAAATAATCTAGAAGCTCCCAATTTTTATCTATAAATATGGAATTATTCATTAAATCCGCATTTCTTATTGATTGATATGATTTTACTAGATTCTTATAAGCTTTTAAAAAAGTATCTTTATTTTTCGTTTCTTTTGTTTTTTCCTGGATTTTAGATAAAACTGGTATAACATTATTATAAAAATTCATAAAATACAGATTAGAATCACCCGAACAAAAGTATCGGATTATATCTATATTGGTATTATTAGTTAGAAAATAATTAATCTTATCTAGTGGTGTTTCACCGACATCATTAATTGTTCTTATGAGAGCTTGACGTGCGTTATCTTCTTGACGATGAATATCTATTTCCGGACAGGGAATGGAAAGTTCCTTAGATGGAACTATTTGCAACTTATTATAATAAGCATAACATAAATGAATAACTTGCCTATAATCGCCATTTGCAGTCGTTATTATATCATCTCTAGCAGTATTATCTAATTGAAAACCCTCCGCTTTAGTTATACGTGTAATTAATTTATTTAAATCGTTGGATGCTGGTTTGTCAATATGCAATAAAATCCCATATCGGAGTAATGCCTGCATTTTTTTTTCTTTTATACTATTGCTAGTGCAAATTACAGGACAGACCCATTTAATTTTATCCTTATCATTACCTTTATCCCTTGCAGTCGGACTGGATTTCTTACCTTTTTGCCGGGTTGTCGCTGGTTTGGATATCACTATATCAATTAATTCTTGAATACCTGATGATTCGGTTATTCCGTTCAAACCATCTATTTCATCCATTATAATTGCAGTCTTTTTAAAGCGATTTTTATTATCAACAGCAACACTAACTCCCGATATACCACCAATCATATCCCGGATCTGCTTCTTACTGCGGGTATCGCTTGCATTACATTCTATTATTTCATAACCATATTTTTGCAATATTAGATGTGCTAGAGTAGTTTTTCCAACACCAGCTGTTCCATAAAGAATTAGAAAAGGTTTAGGATCCGCATCCGACT
>Ga0214921_10010197_pt1 | contig 11672 bp, 11 predicted proteins | sample LL1505_MetaG_FD_177992 | JGI IMG/M metagenome (GOLD analysis project Ga0214921, IMG submission 177992) | Freshwater microbial communities from Lake Lanier, Atlanta, Georgia, United States - LL-1505 | ecosystem: Environmental > Aquatic > Freshwater > Lake | place: USA: Georgia | collected...
CAACCAGGAGCTGTTGATGCCTTGCTAAGGGCCTACGATGTAAATCCTGACTATACTGTTTATTATGGTTTATGTAGCACCATCGATTCCGAAGGTAAAGAAATATCCAAACCAAAAGGTGGAAACTTACACTATGATGATTTGTTAAAAAAAGGGATGTTACCTGCCATATTTCAGCCTGCTTGCTTCTTTAATGTACGTAAAATAAACAGAACCTATGTACTTGATGAAAACTACCCGCTAGCCTTCGATTACGAATTATTATTATATCTCCTTAAACAAGGTAATTTCTTATTTTTATATAGCCATTTCGCAAGCTATCGAGTTCATAATGCTAGTAAGAGCAATGCATTGAAAAGAGAGCATTATTTAGATAAATTAAGGGTGCAAGAGCATTATTCTAAAAAGTATTGGTTGTTATGGAAATACCGCAGGCTTAAGATGGAAATTGCTATAAAGCTTGGGAAGTTTTGATTTTTTAATGCCAAGTAGACATAGCTTATTTATAGAAGCCTCATAAAGAACCTATTTAGGTATTTCAAAACTCGAAAATGCGAAATTACAATAGCAGGCTATAATAGATCAACTTTTTCAGGTGAAATTAACATTTCAATTTTGGTTAAATATATTATTGCATTTGAGAATATTTCTCACTAGTTACCAAACCACTAATTTATACTAGAGGGTATTTTATGGAGTAGTGTTTTTTGGTATAGATGTCAAATGCATGTTTCGACTAAAATCATTATCTCTATCATGTTTTCGGGAGTTATTTGTCATATAATGTCAAAATTTATTGGACTAACTTTGTTCAACTAAATTAAAATAAGATATGGAAAAGCACGATTTGAGACACGAATTTCCTCAATTTGAACAAAAAATTACTGACCTTAAAATGAGTAATAAACACTTCAAAGGTTTATTTGACCAATACCATGATGTAAACAATCAAATATATCGAATTGAGTCGAATACTGAAGTACATAGTGATGAGTTCCTAAACGAGTTACGACATAAAAGAGTTAATATCAAGGACCAGATTTATGCCATACTATGTAATTAACTTCTTAAATTTTGAATGGCAAGGTCAATCCTTTACTATGCAAGTTATTGACCTTGTTTTGATTTACCTATTTTATCATCAAAATAAACCATAAATTGCGAATGGTATATTATAATTTCGCCCTATGCCTAAGTCAAGTTTATATTTCTTAATTGCCATACTTTTAATAGTTTCATGCAAACAAAAAGTTGAAAAAACGAAGCCTGTAGTGTCTGATATCTCAGAGTCTGTCTATGCTTCTGGTATTATTAAAAGTAAAAATCAATACCAAGCCTTTGCCACTGTTAATGGAATCATTGAAAATATTTTTGTTTCTGAAGGAGATTCGGTGAATGTGGGTACACCAATATTATCGTTATCAAATGTTGTACAAAGGCTAGGGAAAGAGAATGCTGAATTATCGGCTCGTTTCTCAGATTTTAGTAACAACCAAGATAGATTAAACGAAGCTAAATTATTAATAGATTTGGCTTCAAGTAAATTTAAAAATGATTCTGCTCTTTATTTTCGTCAATTGGCTTTATGGCAACAGCAAGTGGGTAGCAAAGTAGATTTAGAGCAAAGAGAATTGGCTTTTCAAAACTCCAAAACGTCATACTATTCCGCTAAGGTAAGGTACCAAGATTTAAAACGTCAACTTGATTTTAGCTCGTCTCAATCAAAGAATAATTTACTTATATCAAGTAAACTTGAAAGTGATTATACTTTGAAAAGTGAAATAGATGGTGTGGTTTATGATATATTAAAAGAAAAAGGTGAACAAGTAGGACTGCAAACCCCTTTGGCTGTATTAGGAAATAGAGAGCATTTTATATTAGAAATGCAGGTGGATGAGTATGATATTTTTAAAGTACAAAAAGGCTTAAAAGTTTTAGTGAATATGGATAGTTATAAGGGACAGGTGTTTGAAGCCATTGTTTCTAAAATATATCCAATTATGAATGAGCGCAGCAAAACATTTTTAGTGGAAGCTGAATTTGTGCAAAGGCCACAAACGATTTATCCAAATGTTACCTTTGAGGCCAACATCATTTTACAAAGCAAAAAGCAAGCTATATTAATACCGAGAAACTATTTGATAAATGATTCATTGGTAATTAAAGGCGATGGACAAAAAGTTATTGTCAAAACTGGATTGAGAGATTTTCAAAAAATTGAAATAGTATCTGGTATTAGTGCTGAAGAGGAATTATTAAAACCGATAGAATGAATTTTAAATTAATAAATTCTATCGCGGTATCCTTGCTTGTGGCCAGATGGAAGCAAACCCTTGTAGCTGCCATTGGTGTAACATTTAGTATCACTATGTTTATTGCTTTGCTCAGTTTTATGTCTGGTTTAAATGATATGTTAGATGGTTTAATAGTGAACCGTACACCTCATATTCGTTTATATAACGAAATTCAAGCATCCAAGAATCAACCCATTGATTTATCAAAAGAGTATAAAGGTCATTACAATTTTATTCGATCTGTAAAGCCTAAAAATGAAAGGGCTCAAATTCATAATTGTCCTGCCATGATCAAGGCTTTAGATAATGATGACCGTGTTTTAGGTTATGCTCCCAAAATTGTAGCACAAGTTTTTTACAATGTGGGCGATATAGATTTAACAGGGGTTATAAATGGCGTTAATGTAGATGAAGAGGCACGCTTATTTAAATTCAAAGATTATGTGACTGCCGGTAATTATATAGATTTGAAAAATATACCAAATAGTATTATTTTAGGTAAAGGCGCTGCTGAGAAAATGTTGGCCAACATTGGAGATGTGGTGCAAGTTACCACTAGTAAAGGAGAGCGTATGCAACTTAAAGTGGTTGGATACTTTCAATCCGGTATTCAAGAAGTTGATAAAGTCCAAAGTTATGCCTCTATTAGCACGGCTCAGAAGTTATTAGGTGAATCAAAGAATTATATAACGGATATTCAAGTAAAGTTGAAAGACATTGCTTGGGCACCTAAAATGGCAAAAGAATACGCCAATTTATTTGACATAGAAGCTGTTGATATACAAACTGCCAATTCACAGTTTGAAACAGGCAGTTCTATACGCACACTTATTTCCTATGCCGTTGGAATTACGCTGTTAATTGTTGCAGGATTCGGCATCTATAATATTCTAAACATGATGATTTATGAAAAGATGGATTCCATTGCTATTCTGAAAGCTACTGGATTCTCAGGAAATGATGTGAACCGTATCTTCATTACCATTGCTTTAAGTATAGGCTTTTTTGGTGGGGGTATGGGGCTTTTTCTTGGCTTTGGACTGTCAAACATAATTGATAATGTTCCATTTAATACTGCTTCATTACCTACCATTAAAACTTTTCCAATTAATTATAATCCAAAGTTCTATTTCATAGGCGCTGTTTTTTCACTAGTCACTACTTATTTAGCAGGATATTTTCCATCTCGTAAGGCAAGTAAAATAGATCCTGTAGTAATTATTAGAGGAAAATAAGATGGAATCAATCATACTTCAGGCAAATACCATATCAAAGTATTTTCATGATCCTAGCACTATTCAAGTGCTAAAGGAAATTACGTTCTCTCTAAATAAAGGGGAGTTTACCTCAATTATTGGTAAATCAGGTTGTGGCAAATCTACATTGCTTTATATCCTCTCAACCATGGATACTGATTATACAGGAGATTTGAGGATAGATGGCGTAGGTATGCGAGACAAAAAAGAAGGAGAGTTAGCAAGGGTTAGAAATGAAAAAATTGGTTTCGTATTTCAGTTTCATTATCTATTAAATGAATTCAATGTATTGCGGAATGTTATGTTGCCAGGCCTGAAACTTGGCAAGTATTCTGAAAAGGAAGTGGAGGAGAGAGCTTATCAAAAATTAAAAATTCTTGGTATCGAAAAAGAGGCATTAAAAATTCCTAACCAACTTTCAGGTGGGCAAAAACAAAGGGTTGCAATTGCCCGTGCCATGGTGAACGATCCTTTAATAATTATGGGAGATGAGCCCACGGGTAATTTAGATAAAAAGAATACTGAAATTGTATTTGATATCTTTAAGGAGCTCTCGGATGCGTATAATCAAACCCTTCTTATTGTTACTCATGACAATGAATTTGCTAATCGCACCCATCGCATCATAGAGATGGAGGATGGTAGGATTATTAGAATGTAGTGAATATGATTTTGTGCTAAGCAAAAAGTTCTTCTATTATTCTACTATTTGAGATTTATTATCTTCTGCTCGTAAGCGATAATAGTTAATTTGAAATTATTTTGACGTTACTAAAAACGTAAAAACGATTAAAAGTCACTCCAATAAAGGGCTTGTGGAAATTGAAATTGTTTCTATTTGGACTTTTTGCACAATAAATTTTCTTCCTTTTGCCTATTTCCAAATATATGAAATTTGCAATTTGTTGTTTTTGTATAGTTTCTAGTTCGAAAACTAATAAATTAACATAGTATATTGATAAGAGAGATTTTATTTAAAGTGTAGCTATTTTGTGTGAATTGATGTTTAATTGTATTGAGTGCAGAATTGGCTTTGCATTCGCTTTAATCGTTGTTTTAAGAGGGTGTATTACTAAAATTAGTGATTTACTTTTGAGCAAAAATAACAACGAAAGATGATGAAAAAGTACTTATTGCTAATGCCACTGTTTATTTTGTTTTTAATGGCATCATGCGTGAAAAGTGAAAGTGATGTGGTTGGACCTAGTTGCAAACCAAATTTATTACCTGAACAAATTAGAAGTGTGAGTATAGTTGACCCTAAAAATACTGCAACTAACAGTCCCACAATAGCATTATTTAGGTTCTCTCAATTATTGCAATCATATCAAGGAACTCAATGTGAAAATAGGATACCAAATTGTACGGTCAATTTAATCGTTAAAAACACAACTAGTAAAAAAATTCAGTTTGATTATACGGTAAATTATGTATGCGGTATCAATACGTGGGATTATCAAGGTTATTCTATTATTGAACCAAATGGCGTTGATAGTGTTGGCAATATTTCTCGTAATTGTGGTTGGATTACTGCTGGTACCGTAGTTATTTCCACTGGAAACATTTATTACCCATAAACATTAATAGGCAATTCCTATTTTTTTATACAAATAGGCTAAAAGCCAAGCTGGCCCTATTAATAAATACTGAATATCTTTTAGAAATGAAGGTTTCTTTCCTTCAATTTTATGTCCGTAAAATTGAATAATCCATGCCACAACAAAAATAGCTGTGGCTGATTGCCATAATGGAAATGATAATTTACTTAGTTGCAATGAAAACCAATATAATATAAGATATAGGCAAATGATACCGAATGCCAATTTAGGTGAAAGTCTTGCATAAAAAATAGCTACAAATATCAATGCATAACTAGCTAAGTTATTATTTGCCGGAATTGGTACCAATGATAAGAAACAGATAATACTAAAAAATATGGCAGGAACGCAAATCCAATGAATGACTTTATTTGTTTTGTTTTGGTGGCTCTCGGAATATTCGTCAAGCCATTGATGAATGCTCTTTTTTTGCATGAATAATAATTGTGGTGGATTATATGGTAATTTATACCAGAATTGAATCTAATTTGAATTTGATAACTTGTGCTTTGGTTGTTCCATTATATTGAATTACAATATCAAATTGTCCTTTAAAGATTTTATTTTCTGTTTCCCAGAGTTCAAAATCAAAATCAATAGGTAGGATAACAAATCGAAATTTATGGTGGTTTAATTTGAACTTATCAATCAATCTAATTTTATCAACCATTTCATATTCCTCATGGTAAAGAATTTTTGGTTTTACTTTATGTTGCAAAAAATAATCGACTGCTATGAGTTGAGGAATAATTGGGTCATTAGGATATTCTGAGACTGCAAAATCAAATATAATATCATAAACATCTACCAAAGCATACTTATGAAAATGTTTTCGAGTTTTAAAGAGGTTGCCGAGTCCTAGCAAGAAATCAAATAGGCTATAATGTTTTGCGATATATTTTAAGGTGTGTAGGGTCCTTTTTTTATTCCAATATATTTCAAGGGCCTCTTCAAGTATGGTAACTTCGTATAATTCTTCTTTTGATAAATAATTGCTTTCTATTATTTGATAAGGTGGCAACGGGTCAAATACATATCCGTGTTGTTTATAGCTATCTCTTACTGGAGTTCCTTTCAAGAATTTAAGAAATCCTAATTGTAATTCAGGTGGATAAAGCTTAAAAACTTCTTCAATACTGTATTTTATGTCAGCCCAATAATCAAGAGGCAAGCCAACAATTAGGTCAAGGTGCATTTCAATTTTGTTATCTAAAGTTTTAATAACCGCACTGGTTTTCTCAAAATTTTGTTTACGACTTACCTCTAAATTTGCTTTTTGATTTACTGTTTGAATGCCAATTTCAAATCTAAATAATCCTCTAGGGACATGGTCTTGAATAAACTGAACAATGTCGGGATGAACAATATCTGCTGTAATCTCAAACTGAAAAACATTTTCAGGTTGATGATGCTCAAGAATAAACTTAAACATATCAATCGTGAAATCTTTTTTTACATTGAATGTCCTGTCGAGAAATTTAATGACCCGACCATGCTTCATTAGATATAGTAAATTTGATTTTATATCTTCAATTGGCAGATATCGTACTTTGTTATCTAAGCTAGCCAAGCAAAATCCACATTTATATGGACAACCTCTGGAAGTTTCAACATAGCAAACTTTGTTATATAAGTCTTCTGGTTTATCGTCTATATAAGGATTAAAGTTTGTGTATTTAGTTAAATCAAACATTTGAGCCATTGGGTTTTCAATAACCACGTTATTTGACTTGTAAACCAAACTTGGCACCTTTTCAATATTTGGATAGCTATTTAAAAATTCAGCAAAGGGTGTTTCTCCTTCACCTAAAATAATGTAATCGACCTCATCTCTTGAGATAATATCATAATATTCATAACTAACTTCAGGGCCCCCAAGTAATATTTTTGTGTTCGGATTTATTTGTTTGATCAGTTTTGCCACTTCAAGAGTTTGGGTAATATTCCAAATATAGCAGCTAAATGCAATCACATCAAAGTCTTTGCAGTAGTCAGCAATACCTTCTTTGGGTTCTTTTATAGTAAATTCTTTCCATGCAAGTCCATCATGATCTTTATTCAATTGGTATAACAATCGAATGGCAAGATTGATATGTATGTATTTTGCATTAAGCGTTGTAAGTAAAATACGCATTTTTGTTCTTAGTTGCTAGCAATAATAGGGGAATGTACAGAAATATAACAAAAAAGGCTATCATTTCTGATAGCCTTTGTGATCCAGCTGGGACTCGAACCCAGGACCCCTACATTAAAAGTGTAATGCTCTACCAACTGAGCTACTGAATCTTGTTTAGTTTAAACTAAACGGGCTGCAAAAATAATTTTATTTTGTAATTAGGCAAATCAATTCGCCAATATATTATCAAAAATAAGCAAATATTCTTCCAATTGTCTTTATTTGAGCAAAATAAAAAACAAGATAATTTCTTTTTTACTGGATAGAAAAATCAATATGTATCACACATGAGTTTAGTTTGACCCACTTGCAATAAATTTAGATTGTTAAGAAAAGGTATTCTATATTTACCTTATATGATAAATGGACAAAAATGAATAACATAATTCTTTTTTAATTCAGTAAAGTTCGATTTATTTGAATTCATTATTAATCACAAAATGGAAATCAAAAATTCTCCTTATCAAATGGCCATGAGATATGGCTTCTATTATTCATTAGCATCTATCATTGTTGATGTAACTTTTTTTCTTTTGGATTTAGGTGCAAAAATGAATTGGCTAAATGGAACACTCAAGTTTGTGATTGGGGTGGCTATCATTTATTTGGGAATGAAGGCCAGGAGAGACGAAGAGCTGGGAGGATATATGTCATACAGCAAAGCCCTTGGTTTTGGAAGTATTATGGTATTGTTTTCAGCTTTGGTACTTTCAGTATATGCCTATGTTCACATGACGTTTGTCGACCCTGAAGGTATTGATAGGGTTATGAAAGAAGTTAAAGAACAAATGATTCTTAAAAACAACAGCGAGGAAGAAATTGAAATGTCTTTGAGCATGATGAGAAAAATGAAATCACCTGCCTTTTCGGTTCCAATGTCATTCGTTGGAGGTTTTGTTTGGGGCTTTATTTTGAGTTTAATCATTGCGATTTTTGTTCGTAAAAACGACCCCAATGAGGAATATAATTCATTAAATTCTTAATATGCACCAAAATATTTTAATGAATCCTCAAATATCCGTAGTAATACCCTTTTTAAATGAAGAAGAATCTTTGCCTGAATTGTTGGCTTGGATTGAGCGTGTGATGAACGAAAATAAATTCAGCTACGAGGTACTGATGATTGATGATGGCAGCACAGATGGGTCTTGGAAGGTGGTTGAATCACTTAGGATACAAAATCCTAACATAAAAGGAATTAAATTTAGAAGGAATTATGGCAAATCAGCTGCATTAAATGTGGCTTTTCATGCTTGTATTGGTAATGTAATCATTACAATGGACGCTGATATGCAAGATAGTCCTGACGAAATACCAGCTCTTTATAAGATGATTGTTGAAGAGGATTATGACTTAGTGAGTGGATGGAAGAAAAGAAGATTTGATCCAATTACTAAAACCATTCCTACCAAATTCTTCAATGCAGCTACCAGAGCCATATCAGGTATACAATTAAATGATTTCAATTGCGGATTAAAAGCCTATAAACAAGAAGTGGTAAAATCAATCGAGATATATAATGAAATGCATCGCTATATTCCTGTATTGGCAAAGTGGAGTGGCTTTTACAAAATTGCAGAAAAAGAAGTACAGCATCGTGCCCGTAAATATGGTACTACCAAGTTTGGAATAGAAAGATTTATTAATGGATTTCTTGATTTATTAACCATTTTTTTTGTTTCCAGATTTGGAAAACGTCCGATGCATTTTTTTGGTGTTTTAGGCACCCTTACTTTTATGATAGGTTTTATAATTACATCTTATATCATTGGTGCTAAGTTGTTTCATGTGGCAATGGGAGATACCCTGCCTCGCAATATTACAGATCAACCCCTCTTCTATATAGCTTTGGTGCTTTCTATAATTGGTGTACAGCTTTTTTTAGCAGGTTTCATTGGTGAGATGATAAGTCGCAATGCTTCTGAAAGAAACGTATATGGAATTACCAAACGTATAGGTATTGATGAGTAAGAAAAAAATTCTAATTGTTGGTCCTGCTTGGCCACTTAGAGGCGGCTTAGCTACTTATAATGAGCGCCTTTGCCGAGAATTTATAGCCCAAGGTCATTCTTGTCAAATTTTGAGTTTTAGTTTACAATACCCTTCCATTTTGTTTCCAGGTAAAACCCAATTTTCATCGGACCCACAACCCAATGACATTGAAATACTGCCTCATATAAATTCAATCTATCCATTGAATTGGAGGAGTGTTGGAAATTCTATGGCTGATAAAGATTATGATGTGGTTATTTTTAGGTATTGGATGAGTTTTATGGCTCCTGCTTTTGGCACCATTGCTCGAATAATAAAAAGAAAAAGCAAAGCAAAAATATTAGCCATAACGGACAATATTATTCCTCATGAAAAGAAGTTTTTCGATTCAACATTCACCAATTATTTTCTGAATTCTTGTGATGGATTTTTGAGTATGAGTCGTTCCGTTTATGAGCAAGTAAGCGAATTACAGCCCACTAAACCTCGGTCCTATGTGCCACATCCCATGTATGATATGTTTGGTGAAAAGCTCTCAAAATCTATAGCTAAGCAGGCGTTAGGTTTAGATAGCGATACGCATTATTTATTGTTTTTTGGATTTATTAGAAAATATAAAGGGCTGCAATTGTTACTTGAAAGTTTTGCAGATGAAAGACTAAAAGCATTCCCCATAAAACTCATCATTGCTGGGGAATTTTATGAGGATAGAAAGCCTTATGATGAGTTGATATCTCAATTGGGTCTTGAAAGCAGATTGGTTTTAGCAACCGATTTTATTCCCAATAATGATGTGAGTAAATACTTTAGTGCTGCCGATATGGTAGTTCAAACTTATTTAAATGCAACGCAAAGCGGTGTTACACAAATAGCTTACTACTATGATAAACCAATGCTGGTGACGAATGTAGGGGGCCTGGCCGAACTTGTTCCACATAATAAAGTTGGATATATTTCAGGCATAGATAAAAAACAAATTGCAGACTACATTCTTGATTTTTTTTCAAATGGAAAAGAGAATGAATTCTCAGATAATATTAAAATAGAAAAACAAAAATTCACTTGGAATTATCTCACCCAAGCATTGTTAAATTTAGTGCCAAAAGCATAACTTACATATAAAAAAAAGACTTGCGCAAGTTGGGGCAAGTCTATTACTTTTCAGTATATGTGTTCTATATTTTAATCTATTGAAATGTTATAGCATTAAGCCGGTCTATTTTTATTATTTCTAAAATTGCGATAATTTCCATTACCTCCATTACTTCCATTTCCTGTATTACCGCCACCATTATTTCTATTGTTGGGGTTATTTGAATTATTTGGATTTCGGTTCCTGTTTTCTCCTCCGCTATTATTGTTGCGATTTTGGTTATTGTTTCTAAAATTGCGGTTTTGGTTGTTATTTCTATTATTAGGGTTGTGTTGTGTTTTTGCCCTTTGCTGTGATGCATTAAACTGGTGTTCGTCTCCATTTTCACTCATCACAATTTTGCCACCCGATATACCTTTTAAATGATTCCAAATTTGATCATCTGTTAGCATTTCATCATTCCATGTGCGGCAACTGCTTTTCATAAATGAGCCAATCTGATTAATGAAGAAAGTTTTCATCGGACCATCTTCTAATTCAGTGGCTTTTTTTATCATCTGTTCAATATTTTTACCATAAAATCTAAAATTGATTTTACTTTGGTTATATGGAACAACGTCAGGCTTGGCTGCACGTGTTTCTGGTGTTGGTTTAGGGTAAGGAGATTCAATATCTAATTTGTAATCACTAATGATAAATAAGTGGTCATAAATTTTATGTTTATAATCTGCTATGTCTCTTAAGTGGGGATTTAGCTGACCCATAAGTGTAATCAACTCATTGGCTATGTTGTTTCTTTTATCCACTTCCTCTTGATCAGTCGCATGTTCAATCATTTTTTGGATGTTTCTTCCATATTCTGATATGACCAGTTTATTTCGTCCTGTATTGTACTCTAAATCTAACATTGGGTGCAATTTATATTTTTTATCTTTTCTATGCTAATGTAATCTTAACGAAAGCGAAATAGATTATTTTCCATCACCATCGATAATGGTTTTGATGGTATAAATCAATATACGGATGTCAACGGCAAGGCTTCTATTTTCGATGTATAAAATATCAAATTTAAGTCTTTCGACCATTTGTTCTACGTTTTCTGCATAGCCATATTTTACTTGGCCCCAGCTTGTAATGCCTGGCTTAACGCGGTGCAAATGCTTGTAGTGAGGAGCTAATGTTAGTATTTGATTTATGAAAAATTCTCTTTCGGGCCTCGGACCAACCAAACTCATTTCACCTATTAATACATTGTAAAATTGA
>Ga0214921_10010198_pt1 | contig 11671 bp, 12 predicted proteins | sample LL1505_MetaG_FD_177992 | JGI IMG/M metagenome (GOLD analysis project Ga0214921, IMG submission 177992) | Freshwater microbial communities from Lake Lanier, Atlanta, Georgia, United States - LL-1505 | ecosystem: Environmental > Aquatic > Freshwater > Lake | place: USA: Georgia | collected...
CGGGGGTTGTGACGAGTGGTTTTAGCTTTTCAATGCTGGTTTTCACACCAACAACCGAGGGGGCTGTATAGGCAACCTTCTCATGGGATGCACACCCTGCCAGCAACAGGGCGGCTAGGATGGCGATACGCTTCATTTTAGGAGCCGCTTAACTCCAATATAGATGGCGATAAGACCAGCGATGAGGGATACCAGAAGCGTCATGTTCTGCAACCACACATGGGTGGAGTTGAAGAAAGAGACGACGAGAGTCACCAACGAGACAATGGCACTTGTTGAGCCTACTTCAGCGTTGGAGACCACATGGTTGCTCATGACTTCTTGCCTTTAGAAACTGGCTTTGGCTGTGCCTCAACCTTGGGGGTCGATCCCTTGGGGAACAAAGCGGTGAGGGAAGCGGCGATGTCGGCTCCAAGGAGTTCAGCAACGCGGGCATCAACATCCTTGTCGGTAAACTGACCAGCCTGTGCATAGGTTGGTGTCGTGGTGGCATCCCAAAGGCGAAGATAAACATTGGCTCCCTTGATAAAGGCCGTGGCAGACTTATCATCGTAGCTCACGATCCAGTCAATCTGGTTAAGAACGATGGGAGCAATGGCCTTGCCATTGACGGGGGCGGGAGTGATGGTGATGGGAGATTTAAGTGAAATCATGATGTTAGATGTTAATAAACCAAGGAAGGTTAAGCAAGCGAGAAATTAGCACATCCCCACCTTCAGAGATGGACACTTGGAATCCGGTAGATCCATATGCCATAGGAGTTGAGTTTAGATTAACAAGAGAGTTATCGCTCCAAGCATATTGAATACCCTTGGATGAAGTATATTTAGCTGTTCCATGAATAACTCCCTCTGAATTATATGATCCAGAGTTAAAAGTAACATTGCCATAAACAACAGCTTGGTACATTCCCCATGAGTCGCCACCAAATGTTGCTCCGTTGCTAATTGTGATTGAGATATAAACAAGCTCCGCATTGTTAGCAGTAAGCGAGTTAATTAGTGGTTCCGTTCCTGTGTTGGCATAGATTGCACGAGAAGGAGCAATTACTACATCAGTTGAGGCATTTGGAATCTGTTGAGTTCCAACAGAATTGATAGGGCGAACATTGTAATTATCGTCAGTCCACCAATTTAGAGGGTTGTTAAAGTCTCCATCACCAGCCCCATCAATAGATGGATTGTCATTAAAATGCTGTGGGCTAAAGGATGGCCAGTCGAGGTAAGTTACCGATCCACCAACAGTTCCCCCAATAGGGAATTGACCATTTCCTCCATCATAGTAAATAGTGGCATTACCAAGGATTGACCCAAAAGCCCTAGAGCTATCACGCATTACTACATTGCCATCAACAACAGAAGTTTCGGCAAGCTGTGATGAATCATGCATGGACACTCCATCAGTAGTATTTCCTGCCATTACAGAAGAACCCTGCATATTGACTACACCAGTAGATTGAAGTGTAAGCCCAGCACCAAAATTAGCAGACCAAAAGTTAGCAGATGAGCAAAAACATTGATTGGCACCTTCCGAGTTTTGCGTTACTTCATTGTAAAGATTTACTGGATTAGTATTATCGGGAAGGGCCGTAGCTTGGATGGTAAATCCAGAATCTTTCCACCAGTTTAGAAGGTTCCCCCAATCTCCATCATTTTCAGCATTATTGTAATAAAGTGGACTATTAAATGGATATGTTAATCCAACACCGCTATTGTAGAGATCGGAAACCTCTTGGGCAGACAAGGCTCTGTTCCAAACTCCTATTTCGTCAACAGATCCAACAAAGTCAGTTGTTCCGCCAGTTTGTCCCGTTAATCCAATACTAAAATTGTCATTGTTAGTAAATGTTCCGCTTGCTCCTGTAGTAGCAACAGTAACACCATCAATGTAAAAATTATAACCCCCAGAATTTAGATCACAGGTTCCTACAATATGATGCCAAGAATCATCGCCATAGCTTCCTCCTCCACCATGTTGAATAATTCCATTATCAGAAGTATTGACATCAAAATAAATATCAGAATCGTATTGAAAGAAAACAAACGGCCCCCAAAGATTACCCCATTGACCAAGAATGTTGTGCTGACCATCATCTATGTTTGTAAATCGAACCCAAAAAGAACAACTCAATGCAGAGTAATCTGAAAAATTTAGAGAAAGATTATCCAATGAGGTTCCGCCATTAAAAACAGCGTCACCGCCAATAATTCCCGTTCCTAAAGTAACCCCATTGTTATTTGTAAGCGTATAACCATTCGGAGTGGAATCAACAAGACTGACTCCTCCAGAACCATTATCGTTAAGATTCCAGTAAGCTAAAATGTTATCTGTGAGTGCCATTAGCTACAAGAATTAGTCTTGAGCAACACGGGTCAACGCACCATTTCCATCATATTGCAGATAGACATAGTAAACTGGAGTTCCGTTTAGCTTAAAGGTGATGTAGGTTGGCTTGGTAGGATACGAGCTATTCTGATACTGAAGCACAACATCGTTATAGGAAGGGATGTCAAATCCAGTAGTAACCTTGGTTTGGATTGAACCAGCCGCCTCTAGGATTCGGCAAAGAGTTAGGTCGGAACCATCAGAGGTGGAAGAATAGACAGGGGTGAAATCTCGGCTCATAGTAGATGATTCTTAATGGCTTTTATTAGCCAATGCAAGTGATTTAGTCCATCTCCTCGTCGGGAGAAGCCTGTTCCTCTGGGGTCTCCTGCTCCATAGAGGCAGAACCCTTCTTGTCCTCCATAGCACCAAGCTGTTCCTTGATGGCATCCTTGGCTCCCTTGGGCTTGTCAGCCTTGTCATCCTTGGAGGCGATGGGGGTCTTGTCTTGCCCGATAGAAAGGATGTGGATCTTGCCGTCCTCAATCTTGAAGCCAGCGATCTCGGAAAACTCGTTGCCTTCCTTAACTCCATCTGGAGCAGAAAAGCCTTTGGGGATAGGGAATGATAGTGCCATAATTGGTAGTATTAGGTTTTAATTGGATGTGAGTCAAGCGATATTAATATTGCAACCCACTATGCCCACCCGTGGAATCTGAAGAGTAACTGTCTGTCATTAATACCATAACCTTTTTAGTAACTCCATTTTCGCAAATTTCAATTTCTTTCCATCCTGCGGATAATGCAAAACTACCTCCACCATTGGAATAATAGGGTGAATCAATGGCAACAACTGCTTCATTTTGATATATAGATCCTTGATTTGCCTTTAGTAAAAGACCGCCAAGTTTCAACTCATTTTCTACTTCATTTTCAGATTCAGTAGACTTAACAGAAAAAGAAGGGATAGCACCTTGAGGCTCATCAAAGCCATAAAACCCCCCAGTAGCAGATGTTCCATTTTCAGCATCAAAAGAAAAATCTTTATAGCTGTAATTTGCCGAAAACCTAGTTCCAGCTTGGTCGGTTTGTTCAATTTCTAGCTTATCACTAAATAAAGAAGAAGTTGTAAATGTCTCATCAGATGCTTTGATTTTTTCATTTTTTACCTTGTCGTAAGTTATTTCAATTCCAAGCAAATCTACTGCTGGAACTGGATCTGGCCCCGGAATGCTTGTTTTCCAGATTTTTAATTTATCTTTATTTAATTCAGAATCATTTTCAAACTTTGGGCCGCTTTCACTCATCCAACCATAAGAAACACCCCCTCCAGCGTCTCCCTTATCTCCCTTTGGCCCTTGAGGGCCAGCAACGCCTTGATCTCCTTGAATGCCCCTTGGCCCTTGTGGGCCTGTGGCTCCCTGTGGGCCTGTGTTCCCCTGCGGCCCTTGGATGGATGATCCAGAGTCAGTCCATGAACTTACGCCCCATATCCAGAAATGATTGGTGTCGGCGGTAAGGTAGGCATCTCCCTGTGAATTATTAGATGCGGGAAGTAGTGAGGAAGATCCAACAGATCCCTTGAAATTAAAGCCCCTCCCAGTTTGACCTTGGATGCCTTGAATCCCTTGAATGCCTTGGATTCCCTGTTCTCCACGATCTCCCTTCGGCCCTTGCGGCCCTTGGATTCCTTGGATTCCAGAATCGCCTTTTTCGCCTTGTATTCCTTGGTTGCCTTGATCTCCTTTGATACCTTGAACTCCTTGAGCCCCAGTAGCACCAGTATCTCCTTTATCCCCTTTAGGCCCAGTAGCCCCTGTGGCTCCAGTCGGCCCTTGCGGCCCTTGAATTGAAGCTCCGTTATCAACCCATGAAGATCCATCCCAAATAAAAAAATGGTTATTGTTTAGGGTTGTATAAGCATCTCCAATGGTATTACCAGAAGAAGGCAATGCAGATTGGTTTGCAACTGACCCCTTAAAAGTAATGCCATTACCTATCGGCCCTTGTGGGCCTTGTGTCCCAGTAGCACCAGTAGATCCCGTGGCTCCTGTGGCTCCAGTATCGCCCTTATCTCCCTTAATGCCTTGTAGCCCTTGCACGCCCTGCAAACCTATTGGCCCTTGCGGCCCTGTTTCCCCAGTCAATCCTTGTGGCCCTTGTGGGCCTTGCGGCCCTTGCACTCCACCACCAAGGCTAACTTGAGTAACCCCTTGAGGAGTAACCACCACCTCAAATGGAGGCTGTGGAGTAACAATAATGGTTATTCCATCAGACATGGGAAATGGCAAGTTCGGAAACGCAATTACCTCCCAAAACCCTCATGCGAGTGCCACTTACGAGAGTAATCAACACATCATATCTGGCATTGATTGGAGGAGCAATGGCTTGGCTCGTAGCACCACTTAAATACAGATTAAACTCACCATTAACGCCATCTGTGATTAGTGGTGTAAATGTTGCAATAACAGGAGCGTCCCAAGAAGTCCTAATCTGTGAAAGAATAGTGGCTCCAGTAATATCAATCGGGTCTCCAACTGCATCCTGCACAGTTAGACTCAATGAGAAATCTGACCCCTGCAAAATAGTAATATCGTAAGAAGCAATAGCCATTGTCAGTAATTAGTAATGATTTTATTCAGTTGGGTCAATACAAAAGAAAAGCCCCCTCCTTTCGGAAGGGGCTTTCTTTGAGTACCTAATCAGCTATTAGCTGTTGGTGCAAGTGACGCTACCGAAGTCGTTCGGGCAACGCTTGTGGATAACCACACGACCAAGGTACGGAGCGATAGGACGGCTTCCGCTCTGGAAGACTCCCATCCAGCGACCGATCTTGCCAAGCGGGTTGTTCACGGCATCACGGATGTTGAGCCAGAAGAACTGACCGCTGTAGTAGTACGGATAGTCGTCGAAGGCGGCTCCGGGGATGTTCGGGCCAACCTGTTGAACGGCTTCCTCATACACATCGGGGTGGAAGATGTATGCCGCCTCGTAAGGGGCGGTGTTGTACGCAGGGTTGGGCTCCCACTTGTAGCCAGTCGTGGTGGACGACTGAACAAACGGATAGATTTGAGTCCACACGCCACCAGAATTGGTGAAGCGGGGAACCTCAAGATCAATCATGTGGTAGAACCCACCGAAGGAACGCTCGACACCGAGAGGAGCGATAAGCTCGCTAGGGGTGGCATAGCGGATGTCCTGACGGAGTTCGCTGTTGTTACGGATAAGCTGGCGGCTCGTCTCTGGGCTCGTGATGAGTCCGAGGACGGGAACACCATTCTCCTTACCGAGTGCGTTGTGACCAGCACCATCACGGATAAGGCGAACACGAAGCTGGTCAAGCTGATCCTGTGCCAACTGGAAGGTAGGAGCAGGAACCGAGGCGAGATCGGTGTATTCGGTGTTGTATCCAGCCTGCACCTTGTTGACAAGACGCAGATACTCGGAACGGCGGCGGTTGTCCAGAACAGTCTTGGTAAGCTGGGTAAGCTGTTCGACAGTCTTGGCAATCTGGGACTCAATCTGGAACGAGGTCTTCAGATCGTCCAAGCAGATGCAAGGGGTCTGATAAGCCTGTGCTTGAAGGTTCCAGCTACGGACAGTCTGACCGAAGGCCAGATCGTTAGGAGCGGGGACGCAACCATTGCTGGAAGTGCCGTTGGAAAGACCAACATTCGTCCAGCTGTTTTCAAAACTACCAGAGAGAACGCGCTCAATGGTGATTTCGTTAAGGGTCGTGCCCATTCCCTGCGGGAATTTGCCGACACGGACAAGACGACCCCAAGGGCCGTCAACGGAGTAACGCTCGTGAACATCAACGGAGAAACGATTCGTCTCCCGCTGGAACAGATCGTTCACTGTAGAACAAGAAATAGACATTGTTTTATTAAAAATTATTGATTAAGTTTAGTTATAAACACAAGTGCATAGCACAAATGTTCTTTTGTTTTTGAAGCGGCGAACTCTTCTACGCCGAAACTCTGGTAGCGACCCCAGATACGCTATAACGCAGGAATTACAATAACCGCTAATATAAGTCAACCGAAATATGAACAAAGCATAACTTTTGTTAGGTTTTGCCAAAACAACACCTCATTTCTATCATTTTCTGAAAGCTCGGAATCAAGCCTTTTATTTTTACTAGCATTAAGGCTTTTGGGAAGTAGTCTTAAATTTTTATGCCAATGCAAACCTCCACGGCTTAATGGAACAATGTGGTCTATCTCAAGTTGCAGAGCTTTTGCAAGCCTTACCAATGCCGCTTCTTTATTTTTGTCATGTTCTGGATGAAGCTGGCTTAATTTCATTGCTTTTCTATTATAATGAATAAGTGTTGATTTGATTTTAGATTTTTCTGGATTGTTCTTTCTCCATGTTTTTGAGCTTTCTCTGCTAGACCTTTTTGCTTTTTCTGGATTCATTGAACGCCATTTCTTAATATTTGAAGCGTGTTTTTCTTTGTTTTTCTTTTGACGCTCTATAGTTCTTTGAATTCTTCTTTTTAAAATTTTTTGAAAAACATCCTTTGAATACCACATTTCTTTTTCAACTCCGTTGACTTTGTAATACTGTGAAAACACCATTCCGTCCTCTCTTACAAATCCTTGTTTTAGCCTCATATGGCTATTACACCACCAAGCAAATAAAAAGTCAATTCTTCTGCAACATCTGCTTTAAAATCTGGCAGTTTTCCATCGTAATCAATGGTGCAGTCCATCTAACAACTTTCCATCCTAGCTTGTAGGCTTCCCAGTATTTCTCTGCGTCTTTTAGGAATCCCCCGCCCCTAGCGTGGCGACCACCCCATGCACCGCCCTCAATCTCAATAAGAGTGAGGCTGTCGTGATGGGCGTAATCAGACCGCCACTTGCGAGTCGGATGGAAGCGATACTCCACCTCCAGAGACGGCCCTTTTACTGCCGCCCACAGCAGATCGAACTTTCTTTCGAGACTGCTTGGAACCCTTGGTTTTGGCGAAGACACCTTCTTGGGTGAGGCGTTCCGTGATTTCCTTTTTAGCTTTTCTGGATTGTTTTGCATGATTGATAATAGTCAGAAGTGCTTCTTCAATATGATTATCCTTTGTTTCATGAGGTTGTTGAACATCACCCGTTGCAGGATCTCCCTGCACACCATTCGGAAGTAAACCATCGTTAAATAACACGCCCAATTTATCAGGATGGTATACTACAGCAAGTAAATTTACGCAATCTGGAGTTACAACATCACGCCTCCATTTCTTATCTGGAATCCAATCATGCTGGATTAGGTCGGTACGAGCCATCTGCGGAACTACATTCCCAGCAGAAGCAATGTCCCAAGCCGTAAACTCGTTGTTAAAGAGGGAGGGGGCTAGTCGATGTAAATCCCAATGGTAGACCGCAACGCCGCTCATATGATCGACTCCATTAGGCATGATGCCATTAATGCCTACAAAGTCTCCCATAAAGGGCTTGCCGCAAGAGGCATAGGCGGCGGCGATCTTGTCAATCCAATCTGGAGTTAGGGGAATGGCATCTGGCTCCATCCATAGAAAAGGCTCCTTGAGCTTCATGGAAACCAACCAGCAAACTTGCTCAAAAGCTAAATTACAGGAAAGAGGCCAGCCAGATTGCACATGGGTGCAGTTCTCTATGATAATCTCTCCAAATACGCCCTGTAGCGTGTCTTTGATGCCTTCGGTACTCACGCCCCTTACAGGAGCTAGGATCAGTTTGTGGGCTTTATAGGAGCCTAGTTTAGCCACATGGCTTGCCCAACGCCTCATCTGGGCTAGATCACCATCGTAATAGGAAATTGCTACAATCATTTCAATCCGTCTTAACTACCTCAATAGCACCCCACTTGTCAATAGGGCATTTTGCAGTAGCCATTCGGAGCTTGGCTTGGGTGGAGCATCCGCACTTAGTGCATTTACCTGTGTGTATAAATCCAGTTGAATCCCAGAACTCGCACCCTTTGCAAGTCGCAAGGCGTGTTTCCAGTTGTTCTTTTGTCACTACAGGAAATCCTTTGTCAGCCCAATTTGCTAAAGATGATGCAAGTGATACGACTTTTTGTGGTAGTGATTGTTCCAGCAATCTATCTTTGGTAATTCCAAATGGACATTCATCTGGAGCTTTTACAGATTTTCTAAACATTGCATCATTTCGACAAGCTATGCAATGCCCCCTGCTTTTGCAAGCTGGAGAGTTAATAAAATCCATCACCAAGAAAATGTAATTGAACCATTAAATGAACCAACTGTTGTGCGAGATCCACCTAATGCTGGGCTTCCACATGGAGAAGATATTGAGTAAGTTTCTCCGTTGGTTAAATTAGCTCCACTAAACTCAATCCAAGCAACACCATTGTAATTTGTTAAAAGAAAAGTCCAGTTGTCTCCATTTAAAATTAAATATAGAACAAACAATTCTCCAGAAATATAGCATGATCCCGGTATAATTCCGGGGTAATAAGTATCATAACTATTATTCGCATTTACAAAAAAATCGTATGATGGTTCATAGTTATAATCAACTTCATTAACTCCATTGCAACAATTGGGAAAATAAAAAGTGCTTCCAGAAACGCCAAAACTAACACTTGCAAAACACTCTGAACCTTCATTTCCTTCTATGCATGGAGGGTTTCCAGTTGGAATGCATCCACATCCTCCAAAACCGCTTGCAACAACTGTTATATTTTTTGGCACACAAGCACAAGGCCCACAAGGATATGTGCCAGTATCAGAGCAGTTTCGTAGTTCAATAGCCATATTAGTAAGGAGCTGTTCCCAATACCTTCATTTTCTTTGGAGTTCCGTCAACGCAAATGTCGATCTCTTGCCAAGTTGCGTCTCGTTGCTCCGTACCGTTGCCGGGATCATTAATATTTAAAGTTGAATTTGAAGAAATAAAATGTATCAGAACTCCAGTTAAGCCATATGTTGCGTCCTGTGGATTACTAGCTGTTCCACTAAATTTTAATTTGTCTACTTCTAGTTCACACAATGGTGTATTAGGTAAAAGATTAACCAAACCTAAAGTTAATTTTTCGTGTTGAAGATATGTTCCAACTTCTCCGTCATTATTAATTGTTAATTCAGAAGATGAAAAAAATGATTCATCACCATTAGATTTATGTAGAGTAAGTTGACTAGGCTCATAAGTTCCAGAATCACCAGCAGTAGTTGTTATGTGAAGTGCTGATGTAGAAAGATACGACTGGTTTGATGTTGCATCATCAACAATAGTTAACTGATTCCCCGCATAAACACCGTGACCAGCACTTGATGTTATATCAACAGCAGATGTGGATATGTATGTCTGATCTCCTGTCCCTGCATGAGTTATAGTAAGCTGATTAGCCTCATATGTGGCATTGCTACCATCTGATTTTGAAATATAAATCTCTGGAGTTCCAAGTACCGACACATAAGATCCATCGGAATTTGTTACTGTTACTTGAGACCCATCTACATCACTCTTTAACAAAAAGCTAGTTGAGTCATCGTCTACATATCCATAAACAGAACATTCTCCATTTGTGCTATCCTTTTTAAGCTCTATATATTCTTTATTATCTTGGCTTTTTATGTAAAGCTGTGTTGTTTTAGATGAACCATTTAAGTTGACATTAAAATTCTCAAGCTCATAAATGGCGTTTATTTTCCTTGGATCGGCAAACAAAGAATAAACAAATGAACCATTGCTTCTATCAACAACAACTGCTTTCTCTGGATAAATATCCTGTGCAATATTCTGGTTAACAATTGTATATACGCCGCCACCATAAGCAACTTCGCCAATAACAATATGCTTGATGTCATCTGTATCATCTGGAACAGGATTTGCAAATCCTATTGTCCTGCTATTAATTCTTCCATCTCCATCAAATGTTACAATCAAATAAATAAATGAGTTCCCCGGCTCAAGAAGATAATCATCTCCTTGAGTCATCCCATTTGGCGGAACACCATCTATTTCACCATACTGAATTCTAATCTTGCTTACTTGCGTTGTTCCTACTGTAACTGAAGCAACAGTTAAATGAAATGGATATGTTACAGCCTCTGGTATTGGATTGGATATTGTTTGTCTTCTTTCTGGAAGTTTTGGTTCCGTAGTCCATATTGGAGCAAATGATCCACCCAATCCTATTCCTTGTGCAAATGTAGTGCGAGAGCTTGGTATGGGGCCAAACCCAGAAAACTCTGCTTTTACATCTCTTGTATCCATATTATTTCAATAGAACAAATTGCTGAACAACACGCCAGATGTTTGCCTTCCAATAATCGGCTTCAAAAGCAATAAGCTGATATGTTCCAACAAATGTATTATATTGAGCTGCTGTAGTTGATGAAACAGGAACATCATATGTTTCGTTTATATAACCATGCACAGGATCATTTGATGCCGTAGTGAATGTAATAGACAAACCAGAGTTGGTGAGAGCATCTGGAATATTAACCTTAAAGAAATAGCCATCATAATACACATTGATTGCAATGGGATCAAATAGCGTATAGGACGGAGTAGGCTGACCATACTGGTAGCTAGTGATGTGCTTAAACACTGTTTGATAACTTCTTTTTGCCCTCATTACTGGAGTCACGCTCACATTGATGTCCCAATTTGGCATTTGTGGTGCAGACACATCAAACCCAGTAACAAGGTTAGGCGAGGCATAAGCACCAGTTTTATATTCAGTACGAGTGGCTGGGAGTTCAGAAATTCTTGATACAATTCTTACGCTCTTCCACGCATCAATTGGTTCGTCTTTATATGCAATTATTCCATTAGTAATTGATAATGGAGATGATCCTTCTGCGATAAGATCTTTTGTTGTATGAACAACAAGCCCAAGATCAGCATCATATTGATAACCATCTAATGTTTCTGTTGAGTCATAAGAAGCATTGGTTAGTTTTGCCTTTGCAAGATCTATCGGGGATTTATCCAGCTTTACAGTTGTTGTGGTTGGGTTTGGCAAAGAAGATCCATATGCCACAATTGATTCGCCTGTTGTAATAAGGCCAAATTCTCCGATTGTCTTTCCGTCAAGCTCTGTTGGCCCACTAGAAGTAGTAGTACGCTTCCTGCTCTTGGTTGCAGTAAGTGCATCAACAGAGGACTCAAGAACAGTAGTGCTTAACGCATCTGGGTCTGTGGATGGAGGAACAATATCGTCTGTTGTGGATGTATCTCCAAGTAGACCAGCCTTGTTTGCCTTGGTGAATAGCGTGGTATAGCCATCTACTGTTCCAGTAGTCTTGGTGCTTTTGACGGAATCTACTGGCTGAACGCTGGACTGCGTGACTAGCAATCCATCTGCGGCTGGGGCTGTTCCAGCCACCACAGTTTGC
>Ga0214921_10010199_pt1 | contig 11671 bp, 8 predicted proteins | sample LL1505_MetaG_FD_177992 | JGI IMG/M metagenome (GOLD analysis project Ga0214921, IMG submission 177992) | Freshwater microbial communities from Lake Lanier, Atlanta, Georgia, United States - LL-1505 | ecosystem: Environmental > Aquatic > Freshwater > Lake | place: USA: Georgia | collected 2015-05-28
AAATTAATTAAATTTTTACTTGTTACACATAATGACAATAAAAATAGCAAATTTGATGATCACATGTTACACACAATGATTTTGGGACCTCCTGGTGTTGGCAAAACATCTGTTGGTAGTGTGTTATCTAAAATTTGGTCATCATTGGGCCTATTGAAAAAAGTCAAAATCGAAAAAAGTGATGTAAAACAAACATATGATGATAAAAAAGGATGTATTATTAGTCAAAAAACAGATAAGGGAATAATGGTCATACCTGTTCCAATTTATTTGCATGATAAAAATATTGATTACAGTTATGACTCACCAGCTGAACAAAAAAATAAAACAAAAATAATGTGCAACAAAGAAACACAAACTAATAATTCTCTCCCCACAACCAGATCAGTTTTAGACAATAATGATGATTTGTTATTATCATCTTCAAAATGGATATTATGTGAAGATGATAAAAAACCAGTCACAATAGAACAAAAAGAAAAATTACATGATTTTGAAAATGATAAAATTAATAATGATATCAATCCCAATTTTTTGATTAATCCGATAGTTTATTCTCACAAATGTCAACAATTTGATGGACCCACTTTTACATATACCATTCAGAGAGCAAAAGTTATGTCCGATATGATTTCATTCAGAAGTAAAATGAGAAATAGTGCACTTGTTATGAATACATTAACTGGATATTCAAAAAAGTTTAAAGCTCTAGGAAAAATTAAAACTCCATTAGCTAGATTACAAACATCTGCTCCAATCAAGGTTGTTAGTAGACCCGACTTTGTGGGTTTATATATTGGTCACACAGCTGATAAAACACAAAAACTTTTAATCAATACTCTAGAGGAAGGCAAGGTTTTATTTATTGATGAAGCATATTCTCTTGTGTTAGATGAAAAAGACAGTTTCGGTAATGAGGCATTGAATGAACTAAATAGATTCATGTCTGAACATCCAGAACTCATTATTATTATGGCTGGCTACAAGGAAAAAATGGAAAACACATTATTTAAACACCAACCTGGATTCAAAAGAAGATGTACATGGGTTTTTGAAATAGCTAACTATCAACCAGAAATGTTATCAACCATTTTCAAACAACAATTAGCAAAAGATGGGTGGTCTTTTAGTGGCAAAACAGAAAAATTAACAAAGTTTTTTGGTGATAAAATGAATAAGTTTCAGGCTTTTGGTGGAGATACCTTGCGACTTGTTTTATATTGCAAATTGGCATATTCTGAAATGATGTTTGATAACACAAATAATAATTTGCAACTCAAAACTATTGATGATAATATATTAAAAAAAGCATATCATGAAATTTATTTGAAAGCATCTGACACATTAAATGAGGATGAATCATACAAACACATGTATGTATAAATCAACTCAAATAAATCTCATTGAACTCTTTCAATAACTTTTCTGACATTGTGCTTCGTTCAGGTACTGGATGTGACAATAATGATTCCAGTAGTTTGACAAATTCAACATGTGGTTCATGATGTTCACCTCGTTTGTTTCGTGTGGTGAACTTTTCACTAAATTCCTTACGCAAGCTTATTGCTTGTGTCAAACTGCGATCATCAAAATCACTTAGACCCTTCTGTGTCCATTCTTTGTATTTAGTGTAGAGTTCCAGCGATTGTTCATAGTGAAGATGACAATAAGTGAGTCTTCTCCTGGATGCAACAATCCATGTCTCTGCACATCCGGGCACAGAACACTTCATACCATCACGAATCTTTTGTTTTGGCATATTTTGTGCCAGACAATTTAATAAAATATGGATAGAACTATGATAATGTTCATAATATCAATTTTTATTTTATGGACACAATATTATTGTTTTTGCATAATATTCTTTCAGTGTTTCTTTTGCTAATTCAATTCTTGTTTTCACATGAGATATGACAAAAATCTTAATGTCTGCAGGTTTAAAATGATCCAACAATCTGATGGTTGCACCAATTGAACCACCTGTTGCCAACATATCATCAACAATTAAAACATTTGCATTTTGTTTCATCCCTTTTTTGCTCATTTCTAATTTGTCAATACCATAATTTTTTGTATATTCACATCCAATGACTTCTCCTGGCAGTTTACCTGGTTTTCTCACTGGAACAAATCCACAATTGAGAACACTAGCTAGCATACCACCCATAACAAAACCTCTTGCCTCAAGTCCAAGAATATAATCTAATTTCTGTTCGCCATATGCACATTTAATTTTGTCACATGCAAGTGTTACAAATAATGATGACAAAAATGAATCCTCAAAAAATGGCCACATATCAGTAAAAACAATGTCTGGTTTTGGAAAATCATGATGTACTGTAGCAAAACTCATCAAAAAATTGGGCAAACTTAAATAAAGATCATTTAAATTTGCCACCATTATTTCTTTTTCTCTATATTTTAAAGATACTGCATTGACTTCTCCAACAGAACGAATTTCAAATGTAGGCAATGTTGAATCATCAACTATTTCTTTGTCTATGTGATCAAATAATTTTACTTTCATATTCCAAGTCTCAAAATCACTAAATTGTGATTCTGTTGCTCCCAGCAAAAAACATTTTTTCATGTGTAATGCATTTAATAATAATAAATAAATATGCTAGACTTGGATAAAATCAATTTTTATCTAAATATGTCACACAACTAAAAACTACATTATTTTGATAAAAAAGTTTCCCAGTCATCATGTGAAGGAGACAATAGCAATGATATATATTTATTATTTTTCGGATCAATAAATTCTTTTTTATGAACACCATAACATGAACTACTGCAAAACCACACAGTAGTTTCTGGTCTATGAAAACACTCCATGAGCCCATCACAGTGACATGTAAAATCCACATCAGTGCCAGAGCCACAACCAAATCTCATATCAACATCATTATCATAATAATGGTCAGTGGTGATAATTTCATCACAAACTTTACACGTTACAGTATTTTTTCTTATAAACCTTTCATAACGATTTACTATTCCTTCACAATTTTCATCTTCACGCAACTTATCTAAAAGTGTATTTATATGATCGGCACTTTCAGCTTCTATTATATTTTTTATTAAATCCTCTGTTTCTTCATATTTTTCATCATGTGTTATATCTTCACGAAGTTTATCTAAAAGATCATTTAGATGATCAGTCATATCTGCTCTTATCATTCTTCTTATGAGATATCCTAATGACTCATCTGATATTTTATGCATATTTTTGTCCAAATAAAATGTATAATGTATAATGTAAAACATCATCAACATTAATTATTTCACCTTTTTTTAAAGCAAATTATAAAATAAAATTAAATGTACATGTGTTGATTTTTTAGTCAACCTCCTCAATCTTTGGTTCACCTGCTGGCTTTGAACCAAAATCCTCGTCCAAATCATCATCTGGTCCTGCTCCCTGCCCACCCTTCATCTGGGCCAAAAGTTCAGCCAACTTGGCGGGATCCATATTTTTCAATCCATCAAGGCCACCCAGGCCACCCAAGTCAGGCATGCCGCCTGGCATGCCGCCAGGCATACCACCGGGCATACCGCCAGGCATTCCACCGGGCATACCGCCAGGCATTCCACCGGCATCCCCACCCTGAGGATATAATTTTTCAATTACTGGTTTAATAAATGCTTCACATTCGGCCATCTTTGCGTCATATGTTTCCTTGGATTCCGATTTGTGATCATCGAGCCATACCTTAACTTCATCCAGTTTGGCTTTGACACTTGTAACATCATCTTCTGAAAGATTTTTAGCTAATTCTTTGTTATCAAGTTGTGATTGCCAGTTGTAAACATAAGATTCAAGTCCATTGAGTGCATCAATACGTTGGCGCTGTTTTTCATCCTCATCCTTGAACTTTTCACCCTCGGCAACCATTGCATCAATTTGTTCCTTAGTCAAGCGATCCTTATCATTTGTAATGGTAATCTTTTCACTCTTTCCAGATGTTTTTTCCATTGCCGAAACTATCAAAATACCATTTGCATCCACACCAAAAGTAATCTCAATTTGGGGAGTATGACGAGGCATTGGAGGTATACCTGACAAATTAAATTGGCCCAGCTTATTGTTGTCCTTTGTAAGTGTTCGTTGACCCTCATAAACCTGGACAGTAATAGCTGGCTGGTTATCTGAATAAGTTGTAAATGTATCTTTCTTGTTGCATGGAATTTGTGTACCTCTGGGAACAACGACCTGCATAACACCTCCTGCTGTTTCAACACCAAGATTGAGGGGGGCAACATCAAAAAGAACAACCTGATTTAGTGTTTCCGATGTACTATCCATTCCGGTCAAAATGGCTGCCTGCACAGCAGCACCATATGCAACCGCTTCATCAGGATTAACTGATTGACATAACTCTTTGCCCGAAAAGAAATCTCTCAACAATTGTTGAACCTTAGGAATTCTGGTTGATCCTCCGACCAAAATAACCTCATCAATCTCTGCCTTACTCTTCTTAGCATTTTTAAGTGCATCTGCAACGGGAACCAAACATTTGCTAAACAGGTCAGAACACAGATCCTCCAACTTGGCGCGAGAAAATACAAGGCTGAAATCAATACCATCAAAAAGTGAATCAATCTCGATTACAGTCGATGGTGCACTAGAAAGTGTTCTCTTTGCTCTCTCACAAGCAGTTCTTAGACGCCGGATTGCTTTTGCCTCTCTATCATCACTACTGCTCTTTTTAATTTCTACCTTGTTTTTCTTCTTGAATTCCTCCAAACAGAAATCAACCATGCGACTATCAAAATCTTCTCCACCCAAATGTGTATCACCCGATGTACCTTTAACCTCAAAAATTCCATCTTCCAATGCCAAGACACTAACATCAAATGTTCCACCTCCCAAATCAAAGATTAGCACATTTCTTTCCTTAGTATATTTCTTATCAAGACCATAGGCAATTGCTGCAGCAGTTGGTTCATTAATAATACGCACCACATCCAAACCAGCAATAGTTCCCGCATCTTTTGTTGCACGTCTTTGAGCATCATTAAAATAAGCTGGAACTGTCACAACTGCCTTAGTAACTTTTTGACCCAAATAAGCTTCAGCATATTCCTTCATCTTTGCCAGAACAAGTGCTGATATCTGTTCAGGGTGATAAGTCTTTTCTTCGTTCTGATATGTAACCTGAATGAGTGGTTTATCTGTTTCATCAGGTTTAACTTTGAAAGCAAAATGTTTAATATCTGATTGAACACTTGGTTCAGTAAACTTACGACCAATCAAACGCTTGGCATCATAAACTGTATTTCTAGGATTTTGAGAACATTGATTTTTAGCAGCATCACCAACAAGAGTATGTTCTGGTGTAAATGCAACATATGATGGAGTTGTACGATTTCCTTGATCATTTGCAATAATCTCTACTCTGCCATTTTCCCAAACGGCAACACAGGAATATGTTGTACCCAAATCGATACCGATTGCTCCGTTAAATGTGGTTGTTGATTTGTCAGACATTTGTAGTGTAGAATCTTTATGATTTTAATAGACATAATGTTTGATTATCAATTTTTTCAGCATATTTTATTGCCCATTTATTTGGCATCACAACGCGAAAAAGAAAAAAATAATAATAAAAATTGATACAAATCACATTAAACAAATGTCAACATACTGTATAGGTTGTATAGATATGAGTATTCTTAATACCTACAGATCCACATTAGGATCATTTCTCAGTTGTGGCACCAGTACAAAAATATTAGTAACCACTGAACAAGGTTTTGAATTAATTAAAAATGTCTTCTCTCCCAAAAATATATTAGATTGTAAAATTGCTGGTACATGTTTAATTAATGATGTTATTCCTACTGGTGATCGTGATATTGTATTTTTTGTGGATGCAACTTGTCTTTCTGATATTGTGGAAATGTTGCGCACATACACCAACAAAATGTATATTTATTTCTACATGACCATAAATCATACCATTATCCCCCATATTATTAGCTGTGACACAAATCATTTGATTCAGGATATTGCACATTGTACAATGGATTTCAATCCCATTTCAAATTGGTGTGCCGTTGGTAACTTGTCAAGTGTTTTGTCTGTTGTACGTTCAATACCCGCAATAATACTTTCTCCGTCTGATGGTCTAAGAGACAAAATGAAAGATGTTATAAGTGCATGTAATGAAAGCTCCATTTTATTCAGTACTAAAAGTGATGGAAAATTATTTGTTGCATATGAAAGATCATATGATCAATTGATTCCACTGTTATTTCCATGGAAATATGAAAGCATGTTGCATTATTATGGTGTCAAATTGGATGGTACTGGATTAGATGATTACATCTATGAACAGATAAGATACAAGACATATGCTGAAGCAATTTTATTTGTCAAAACAGAGACTGAAAAATTAAAAACCCCTAATCGTGAGGATGTGTTGGAGGTAATGGATTATGATAGAAAAAATAAAATATGTTCCAGGCACATTAAGACATTAGCACAATTGGAAAAAATACTGACAGATCAAAATAATTATGTCAAATCAGAAACAGAACAAAGAGCACTCATTAGAGATATTGAGAAGGGGGAGTTTACCACTGACAAGGATGGTCTGGCTGGTTACATATATTCATCTTCTAAACATATGTATAAGAGTGATCTACCAATTTATAGTCAATTTGTCCCAACAATCCGGTATATTATGGAAAGCATTGTGAATACCAAGAAAAAAATATGGGGGACACAACATCGATCAAATGATTTGATTAACAATGTTTATATCTATGTGACCCATTTTATCACATATGCTGAAGTTGCTGAGATTGAATTATTCAACCAATCATGCCCAACTATTAAATTTCATCTGATCAGCGAAAGTATTACTGATTATTGGAATTATTTACCATCTTCCAATGAACATATTTCTCATGGTAAATGTGATCGCTTAAAAATTAATCGTCCGGCCGGTAAAACACATATAAAACGATTTGAGGGTCATTATTCACACATTGAATCAAACATAAAACAAATTAAGGAACAACATGTATCCAAACAATTTGGAGAACATCGTCTGCATGAGTCTGGTGATAAAGATGAAATAAAAAGTATGATAATTAAAAAAATAATTGATGAAACAACTTTATTAATTGCCACCGAATATGAAAGACTCAAGGCATTCACTCCATCTGATCCAATCGAGGCAAATGATAAAAAAATAAAATTAATAGAACTTAATGAATTATCTGCACAATTTAAAGCAGCAAGAACATATCATCATCGCACTATGCAGACTTCCGGTTTGACTCTTCCGGGATATGAACCTCGTGAAAGTGATGATGATACAATGACTCATGGATTGTTATCTAGTGAATTATCATCAGATCATGAAATTATTTTGGCGGAAAGAGATAAGCAAATCAAACAAATAGTTGATAGCATCCGAGATCTAAATCAAACTTTTGTTGAATTGCAATTTTTAGTGGCATCTCAGGGAATTATGATAGATCAAATTGAAATGAATATTTTGAAAACTTCAGATTTTGTTAGTCATGGAGTTATGGAATTGGAAAAGGCAAAAGAGAATTCAAAGACTGGTAAAAAATTAATGACAACAATTGCATCCGGTTTAGGAGCCATTGCAGTTGCATTAGGTCTAGGATTTGGTGTAAAGGCAGCTATTTGATTTTATTAAAAAATTGATGTTTTAATATCATCGATACTAACGACATACATCACTAAAGAATTACTTTAATGCTTTCTAAATTTGTTGCAACTAAAATACCTACCATTCGACCAGCAATTTCTCATGTTTTGCCACTAATGACCGATAAGAAAGACAAACGAATGTTTTCAAGTGATCAATTCGATCCAACATTTGCCGAACAATATTTATCAGCAACTATGCTTGGGTCATATGGTGCAGCTGCAGTTGCTGTAGCAACAACTGCATGGGTCGCGTCAAGAGTAAAAATTGCTGGTCCCAATCAATATTTAGTTAAGACTGGTATTTTTATTGATGATATCGAAATCAGTAAGAAAACTCTGTGGTTACCATATCAAACATTTAATATAATTAATCTTGAACCATTTACATACCAATGTATTGTTGATGAAGCCATGTCAAAGGAACGCATTTCCTTCAATATGCCAATTGTTCTTACTATTGGTCCTAAGGATGATCGTTCATATTTAGAACGATACGCAAAACTATTTCAACAAACAACATATGTAGATTTGAAAACAAAGATTCTAGGTATTGTTAAAGGTGAAGCACGTGTTGCTGCCGGTAAGATTAGTCTAGATGATCTGTTTAATAGTCGTGAGGAATTCAAAAATCAATTGATCAAGGCTATTGATGGAGAGCTTGAGCAATTTGGATTAAAAATTTACAATGCAAATATTGAAGAACTCAGAGATATGCCAGGTAATGAATATTTTACATACATGAAGCAAAGAGCACTCGAGGGAGCAGTTAATGAGGCTAAGGTGGCAGTTGCTGAAAAAGCCAAGATGGGTAACATTGGAGAGAAACTACATACCACTGAAACTAGACAAGCAACGGCAGAATTTGAAAAACTTGCCAAGGTGGCAGAAAATGGAAGAGATATAGAAATTGCTGAATCATGTGCTGCTTTGGAAGTGGCTAAGGCAGAACTGAGTAGAAAGACATCAGTTGCACTTGCTGAGGCCAATGCTGCTTCCGAAAAGAGAAAACTAGAATTGCAAAAAGAAGTAGAGATGTTCCGTAATTCCCAACAAACAGAAGCCATGAGGGCCAACGATATGTCTTCTGCCAATGTTAATGCAGAAGTCAAAGTTAGATCTGCTGAAGGAATTGCAAGTTCAAGAATTATTGAGGCAAAAGCTGCTGCAGAGGCAATTACTATTGAAGCAGAGGCAAAAGCAATGGCAACAAAGTTACAAGCCGAAGCTGATGCAGAAGCAGCAAAAATGAGGGCATTGGCTCATTTAGTTGAACAAGAAAATGAGGCTAAGGGTATTTATGCATTGAGACAGGCAGAAGCCGAAGGTCTAACCAAACTGATTGAATCTGCTGGTGGTGCAGAACAACTAAACAGTTACTTGGTTGTTCACAAGGGTGTTTTGGAAAAGATTGCTGAACAACAATCAAATGCAGTGCGTGGTATGAATCCAAATATTACTGTTGTTCAAGGTGATGGCAAAATGAATGGTTTGAGTGGTACTATGCATGATATATTGAACACTGGTGTTCCTCTTTTGAACAGTTTGAAACATGCTACAGGATTGGATTTACTGAAAAAGATGTAAGATGTTATTTTATCGATTTATATCTTTTTTACAGTGATTTTGTTTTATCTTTTTCACCTTATTCATATTGTGTCAGAAATATTAGATACTTTTAATGCATTTTCATAATTATAAAATAAACTAAAATTACTGTCATTGTTTAATAATGTAATAATTCAAAGTGGTCTTAAAACCATTAAAACTTGATGATGATGCTTTTGTGTATGCCCCAAAATTCTTGACAAAAACCCTATCACCAACTCCTAATTTTGGCAACATAGCATCTTTAGTGATAACATCAATTGAGTCACATGATGGTCCAAATAAGACCGAGTGATACCGTCTTTCTGTGCGTTCATTGAATGGCATGACTATGGGTTCGGCATGGTCAAATATAATGCAATTGAATGATCCATATACTCCATCATTTAGTGTATATTTGAAAATTTCTTCTTTTGTATCACTAAATGAACTCTTAATACCAATAATTGTTGTTACCAGAGTGTGTGAACTGGCCGAAAATGCACGTCCAGGTTCTGCAATGAATGCAACATTTTCTAGATCACCAAAGTATTTATCTAATGCCGCATTTATTTCATCTGCAATGGCCTCAAATGTTACCGATCCATCATCAATAGCAGGAAATCCACCACCAATATCTAATATATTCATCTTGAATCCATATTCTGAACCCATCTCAAATATTTTCCTGGCATCTGCAATTGCACTCATAAATTGACCTGCTTTTTTACAATTGCTTCCACAATGAAAACTAACGCCAACAACATTAACCTTATCTATCTTGGCCAGCTCCAATAATTCTTTGGCTTCTTCTAGTGAACAACCAAATTTTGAATTAAATCTACAAACTGATCCACTATCATCAACCTTGATTCTGATAATACAATTCGCATCAGGATGAAATAATTTTATTTTGTCTAGTTCACAGCATGAATCAAATGTTAAATAATCTACATCTTGTGATCTTGCATATTGTAAACTTTCATTGTTCTTGACTGGATTTGCATACAATAGTTTCTCTGGTGGAACACCTGTTGCCTTTGCCAGAATGATTTCATCCTTGCTAGCACAATCAAATCCACAGCCGAGCTTGGCCAAAATGTGTAATAGCATAGGATCAGGATTGCTCTTAATAGCATAAAATGGTTGAACTCTGGGTAAATGAAATTTCCACTGTTGATATTTTCTTTGGGCTTCCCCCAAATCAACAATATAAAATGGCTCATTAGATGGTGTTATTTCTAGAAAATATGATATGATGTCATAAATATCAGATGATGAATCAAACTTGTATAATTTAGGCTTGACATCTTTCTTATCCACTATTTGCAATCTATCTGATAATTCCACAGTAATATCTGTGTCATCATGAGATAAATCTGTTGTTGCCATTGTATGTATTAATACTTTGTGCAATATTAAAACATATACAATAAAACAATCAATTTTTTATTTATCATATGTGTATTATGACATTTTTGTCATTGTTCAATAAACAAAATCAGCAGACAGTCAAAACTACTCATCAAATGTGTAGGTCTGGCGGGCATTCCATTTGCGCCGCGGATTGCTTTTTGGGTGTACCATTAGGTGGATTCGACTGCGTGGCACATCATCACGGTCCTTGCGGCTTGGCTTCTCTTGGCGCTTCTTCGCTTTTGAATCCTTGTCATGACGTGATCGCGGCTTTGATCGGTACTTTTTCTCCTGTTGCTTGCTAGACTTCTTTGGCTTTGTGATCTGCTCTACTGTGTCGCACCTATGCTCATATTCAAAATCATAGGTAGCATACAAACGACATGTTCGGTACTTGACGATCTCATTGATGTCAACTAGGTAGACAACATGTATCTGATCAGTGTCAATGGATGAGTACTCCATGATGATGCTGCGATACTTGTGTTGCCATGCTGGATCATCTGCCACAGTTCGCCTGAAACTGTAAATTGGAATCAGTGCAAGTTTGAAGTTGTGTGATCGCAATAGATCTTTGCGAAGAAGAGGTAGCAATGTACTTGGAATCATCCGGTAGGTTCCGTCAATGTCATCAGGTGCAATGATCGGTCGTGTACCATCCATGAAATACCTTGCAATGAATGCTCGCACATAACTGCATCTGTTCGTGTACCATTTACGCTCGGCCGCACGATTTGCAAGGGTGCACAAACATTTGTCAATATCATGTGTGTCACGCATGCTCTTTGGATCCTTTGCCTCCAGACTGGTCAACTTGTCTTGCTCTTCCTGGATCTCAGCACATACTGCCTCTAGTGCATCTGCGGTTAGATTTAGTGTTACAATTGATTATAACTTTTTTGCACTTTCAATTTTTTTACTTTTTGCTTTTTCGATTGTTTGTTTTATTTGTTTTTTATATTTTCTTAATCTATT
>Ga0214921_10010200_pt1 | contig 11670 bp, 4 predicted proteins | sample LL1505_MetaG_FD_177992 | JGI IMG/M metagenome (GOLD analysis project Ga0214921, IMG submission 177992) | Freshwater microbial communities from Lake Lanier, Atlanta, Georgia, United States - LL-1505 | ecosystem: Environmental > Aquatic > Freshwater > Lake | place: USA: Georgia | collected 2015-05-28
AGTGGACGTGGCCAGCCCCGAATGGCAAGAAACAGCCGGCCAAGCCAAAGACGCCGCAGCCGCTGGCGTTTTGATCTTCAGCATCGGCGCCGCAGCTGTAGGCGCCGTCATCTTCTTGCCAAGACTGCTGGCACTGATTTAATTGGGGTCAGATCAACATTAATTTCCAATCAGTTAAGGGCAGGGAGGAATGGGGGCTTCCTCATACTGGAGTACCAGAAATCGTCAGCCCCCATTCCTCCCTGCCCTCAACCGATTGACCAAATTAATGTTGATCTGACCACAATTGTTTAGAAATATCCCAAATCTGCGGGGTATGCGGGGGTGCCGAAGTTTTTGAGGTTGGGTAGTATCAAGGGAAGTTCGGTGGGGCTTACGCCAAACCACTTGGCCAGCGTGGCGGCATATTGGTCTACGGAAGTTGTGGGTAGTAGTCGGCCTTGGCCTACGTGCCATTGGTCTTCGGGGGCGGCGGTGTCGCCCACGCTTACAGGGGGTGGTGTACCGTAAAAAGCGGCACCCTTCACAGCGCCTCCCACAACAAAGTGATGCGAGCCCCAGCCGTGATCAGAGCCGTCGCCGTTGGACGTTAGCGTGCGGCCAAAATCGGAAGCCGTAAAACTGGTCACTTGATTGGCCACACCCAACTCTACTGTGGCTTTGTAAAAAGCTGTCATGGCCTCGTCCACTTTTTGCAGCAGGGGCGCATGGCGCGTGTCTAAGTAATCGTGCAAGTCAAAGCCACCCAATGTGACCATGAAAACTTGGCGCTTGGCACCTAAGCTTGACCGAGCACCAATCAGTTGGGCCACCGTTTTAAGTTGATCGGCCAAATTGTTGCCGCTTGGAAAAACCGTGCTTAAATTCACGCCCGCCAGGCCCTGCGACACAACCGATTGCGCATTAATGCCGCGCTTCATCACGGTGTTGTACTCGTTCTCCAAAATATGCGAGCTGCTTTTTTGCAGCATTTGCATGAAGGCTGTCTTGAGCTCGGGCTGGTTAAAAAAGTAGCTAGTAGCTGGGTTGACCGGAATGGCGCCTTTGGTGCTGCACTGGTATTGCAATGCGCTGTTGCCCGACAAAAACACATTGTTGCCCGACAAAGAAATGCAGGTGAAGAGCGAGTTGGCATTGTTGCCCATGGCCACATCACCAAAGCGACCACCCCATCCCACCGTTGAGCCTTCTGCCGCAGAAGATTGCCACACAGACTGCTGGTCGTTGTGTGAAAACAGTTTGGGCGGCAGCGGATATTTTTGTCGGTCTGGGCTGTTGTATTGCGCGCGAGTTAAAGGCACCACCAAAGGACCTACATTCAGTTGCACTGCGGCTTTGCCTGAATTGAAAAGCTGCGTCAGGCCCGGCATGCTGGGATGCAAAGCGTACTTTCTTCCGCCTGCAAGTGCTTGCGTTGGCTTGAGCTCTGTGGCGGCCAGAGCCGATTGTGACAACACCACCCCCGAGGTGTAACTGCCCGAGCCTGCCGCGCGAATGGCGAAGTATTTGGCGTAGCTGTCGTTGTCGTAGGTAACCACTGTGTTGGCGTAGTCGTTGCCGCCCAACAAAAACACACAAACGATGGCTTTGTAATCGGATGCAGAAAATGCGGCCGCCTCACCGATTGCGGCCAAGTTGGCCAACCAGGGTGCTGCCATGCCCGTTAAAGAAAGTTGTCCCGCTTGCCGCAAAAAATTGCGTCGTGAATTTGAAGTGTTGGCGTTCATATCAAGAGCTTTGTGGGGCATGGTTATTTTTGAACCAAATATTCAGCGCAGCACATCACAAACATGATGGCCTTGGCTACATAAGCGCGCTTGTTGTTGTCGCTGCTACTTGAAGTGGTGGGCTCGTATGCAAAAACACTTGTCATGTCTTTCAGAGTGGCATCTGAAATTTGCCCCGCGCAAAGCAGCATGTTGAGTCGTGCAAACAAAGCCTGAGGGTTGCCAACCAATGCAATTTCGGCGCTGTAATCTGGCACGATGTCGGGCCCATCGGTGGCGGTGGGGTTTTCTGGCGAGGTAATTAACTCGGGCGCCCTGACCCACATGCCGTTAATTAAGTTGTCTTGCAAATAGTTGATATACGACGCCGTGGTGCTCTCGTTCACCAATTGAAACTCGGGTGCGGTGTATTGCAAGGCTGCCATTGCCGTGTTGGGTGGCACATAGCCAGGCCGGAAAAAATTAAACACAGAGGGCGCTTGCAAGGGGCTTTGGCCCAAGGCGTTGACCGCCGAATAATTGGGGTTGCCTATTTTCCAAGTGCCATTGAGTGACTTGACTTTGAAGGTGCGCCCCCACTGCGCAATTCGCACCATGGGTTCGCGCAATTTGCCAAAACTGGGGTTACTTAAACCTGCTGCATCGGTGGCCTCGGTGTCTGTCAAGATGGCTTTAAACACCGCCGCCAAATCGCCCCGCACGCCCTTGCCATTGTTGTTAAACACTGCGGCCACCCGGCCCACATAGGCGGGCGATGGGTTGCTGCAGACCAAACGCTGAATCATTTGTCGGCCAAAGAAAGGGCCAACGTTGGGGTGTTGAAACAAAGTGTCTAGAGCAATTTTCAATGCCGCAGAGCCCTCGGTACCCGCAGGTACTACGGCGCCTAAAAATCTGGCTTCCAGCATGGAGTGACGGCTTGCGTTCAATTTCATGGGGCGGCGGGTGTAGCCCACATTGCGCACCCTGTAAGAAGGTGTCGAGGAGCTGTCAAAGTAGCCTTCGGCGTCGTCGGCCTGGTAACCCGTGAATACGCGCGCCAAATTGGACACGTCCGATTGAGTGAAGGTATCTACTGGCGCGCCATTGACCTTCACCACGGTGCCGTCAAGATTGAGTTGTTGCAAGCCGATGGTGAAGAGTTGCATCACTTCGCGAGAATAGTTTTCATCGGGCAAGCGGCCTGAGGCGACGTCTTCTTTTTGATTGCCCAGTGTGTTCAAAAACTCGCCCATGGCGATGCTGAGCGTGACGTCTTCCAACAATTTGCGGTAGTTGCCAAATGCGTTGTTGCAAAGAATGTCCCAATAATGCGCCATGGCAAATTGGGGCCAGCTCACGGTCGATACGCCCGAGATGCCCACCACAAAAAACTCCGACAAAGCCAGCGCCATGCGCCTGCGCACGCCATCGGGCGAGGCCATGATTTGGTACCAAGCCATGTAGTTGGCATGGAAGTCCATTTCATAAAATCTGTTGCTGTCGATGGCGCTGTAGCCGCGCGCCGCGAGCCAGTCCCAGCCGCCAGTGCTGGAGGGCGTATTCATTTGTGCGTCTAGCCAAGCGCTTGCGCCCATGCTTTTAACGGCTGCTATTTCTGCTTCTGAGCTGGAAAATTGTGCGCGCTGCAGAAAACGGGCTGCGGCGTAGTCGGTGGCAAAGGTAATTTTGTCGCTGACGGCAGGGGTTGAAGGGGCGGAACCGCCACCGCAAGCTGCCAAGAAGCTAGCTACTGCAACTGCCGTTGTTGTTGCTTTGAAAGGCAAGCCTTGCGCTGGTTTGTCCTCGATGTCCGATACCACTTCAGTCATTAACGCCTCCAATGCCAAGCATTGTGGCCAACAATTGGGGTCAGATCAACATTAATTTCTTTCTAGTCCAACAATCTTGGATTGAGAAAAATTAATTGTGCTCTGACCCCATTTGATTTTTCAGCCGGAGAAAACTAGCAACTGCTATCTTCCATTTATTTGCGCTTATTTATCGGCACGAAAGGTGTGGACAAAGACTTATCTTCTGCTTTTGCAAGCATCAGATCTCTTACAAATTCAATGGGTAGGTCTGGATTGGCAAGTCTGGCTGTATATTCTGCTTGCAAGTCATCTGCTACACCATCAACGACTTTTCTAATGCCTTTGAGCGCGCTTTCTGGCGAATCGGCTAGCCAAGAAAGTGATGGAAATTCTGTGCACAAACCAATGTATGCGTTGTCTAAAGCAGACCAAGTGAGGCTGAAGGTATATTTATCAGTGTTCATGCTGTTGTAACCAGTCCTTCAGTGCATTGTTGATTCGTGTCTGCCATCCAGGCCCTTCTTTTTGAAAAGCTTCCAGAACTTCTGGATCCAGTCTGATCGCAATTTGTTTTTTTGTCGAGGCACTGAACGGGCGGCCTCTTTTTTTATAAGCCAGCAATCCATCGGCCATTTCTTTTGGCGTGAGTGGTTTGTCGCCTTCGCTTTTGCCGTCCCACACATAAAAATCGTTAGGCTTTTGCGTTTTTAAAGCACGCAAAATTTCTTCACGGCTCATGCCATTCGTTTTCGAGCCAATAGAAGTGGAAGTCAGCTTCTTTTTAGAAATGGTTGATTTTGATTGGGCCATGATTTATTGTAGATGCATTAAATGGAAGTGACGATTCTTCATTTGGCTAGAGCAGAAATTTAATTGGGGTCAGATCAACATTAATTCCCAATTAAAGGGGGCTAAGGCTAAGGGGGGCTGAACGATTTCTGGTACTCCAGTATGAGGAAGCCCCCCTTAGCCTTAGCCCCCTTTGATTGACAAAATTAATGTTGATCTGACCCCAATTAAACCGTCCCAACTGTTTAACCCAAGCCTAGAATGTTGGGCCTCCACCCACAAAGCTTGCATGTATGTCTAACGGTTTGATCAAGATTCGCGGTGCTCGTCAGCACAACCTCAAGAACATTGATTTGGACATCCGCACGGGCGAGCTCACGGTGGTCACTGGGCCCAGTGGGTCGGGGAAGTCTAGTTTGGTGTTTGACACGCTGTATGCCGAAGGGCAGCGGCGTTATGTCGAGACATTTAGCGCCTATGCGCGTCAGTTTTTAGACCGCATGGACAAGCCCGCGGTGGACAAGGTGGAAGGCGTGCCGCCGGCCATTGCCATTGATCAGACCAATCCGGTGAGGAGCTCGCGGTCTACGGTGGGCACCATGACGGAGCTGAATGATCACCTCAAGTTGCTGTTCGCAAGACTAGGGCATCTGCACGACAAGCACACCGCGCAGCCGGTAAAGCACGACACGCCTGAGTCTATTTACGCAGAACTAAGAAAGCGCGCAGAGGCAGCGGGCGATCCAAGATTGGTTTTGACATTTCCTGTGGAACTACCAGGCAACACCACTGCAGAGCAGGTAGAGCAATGGTTGTCAGCCAGCGGCTTTACCAGGGTACAGGCCGAAAGAGAAGTGGCCACGCCCACCGGGCCGCGCAAGGTTTTGGATGTGGTGGCTGACAGGTTTAGGTTGGGCACCGCAGAAAAAGCGCGGGTGGTTGAGGCCATTGAAGTAGCCCTCAAAAGAGGAGGGCGTTTAAACGTTTATGCCATCGCCGAAGGCGATCAGACGGATTTATGGCGCTTCTCAGCAGGATTGCACTGCCCCGAAAGCGACCTGCGCTACCCCGAGCCGCTGCCATCCATGTTCTCGTTCAACTCCGCCGTGGGCGCCTGCGAAACATGCCGTGGCTTTGGGCGTGTCATCGGCGTAGACCTAGGCCTGGTCATCCCCAACGAGAAGCTGACATTAAGAGCCGGGGCCATCAAAACCATCCAAACTCCCGCCTGGCAAGAAGCGCAAGACGACCTCATGCGCCACGCCGAAGCCGCCGGCATTCCGCGCGACACGCCTTGGTTCAAGCTCACACCAGAACAACAAAAGTGGGTGATTGAAGGCTCGCCCAACTGGAACGGCAAATGGAACCAGCAGTGGTATGGCGTGCACCGCTTCTTTGGCTACCTCGAAAGCAAAGCCTACAAAATGCACATCCGCGTGCTCTTGTCCAAATACCGCAGCTACACCGAATGCGGCGATTGTGGCGGCGCGCGGCTTAAAACGGACAGCCTGTTGTGGCGCATTGGCAGCGCAGAAGACGCCAACGCATCACTGCCCAAGAACAAACGTTTCATGCCCAAAGGCGTGAAGTGGACCCGCCAACAACTCGAAGCTTTACCAGGCCTGAGCCTGCATGACTTGATGATCATGCCCATCGACAAACTGCGAAGTTTCTTCGATCGCATGACCGCCAGCGCAACGCTAGAGAACGACAAATCAGCAGCTGCATTTGCCATCAAAACCAAAGCGGTTTTGCCTGCTACACCAGGCGTCAATCCTTTTGATGCCAACCAAGAACTCGCTCACAAACTCAATGGCGAAGCCCAAGCCCTCAAGCTCCTCCTAGAAGAAATTACCAACCGCCTCAAATACCTCTGCGACGTCGGCATTGGCTACCTTACCCTAGACCGCCAAAGCCGCACCCTCAGCGGCGGCGAGGTGCAGCGCATCAACCTCACCACCGCATTGGGCACTTCGCTGGTCAACACGCTCTTCGTGTTAGACGAGCCCAGCATTGGCCTGCACCCGCGCGACATGAACCGCATCACGCAAGCCATGCACCGACTACGCGACGCAGGCAACACACTAGTGGTGGTAGAACACGACCCCGCTGTCATGCTGGCCGCCGATCGCATGATCGACATGGGCCCAGGCCCCGGCGAGAAGGGTGGCCAAATTGTTTTTGACGGCAGCACGCAAGACCTCAAAAACACTGCCACATTAACCGGCGACTATTTAGGCGGCCGCAAACAAGTGGGCATGGGCTTCAAACGTTTGGTGACAGACAACACGCCGCGCCTCATTTTGGAAGGCGCCAAAGAGCACAACCTCAAAGACGTCTCATTGGAATTTCCTTTGCAACGTTTGGTGTGCGTCACCGGTGTGAGTGGCTCTGGCAAATCGAGTTTGATTCAAGACGTGTTGGCCCCTGCACTCCTTAGGCACTTTGGCAAAAGCACCGAAACACCTGGCGCGCACGACAGATTGCTCGGCGCCGATCATTTAAGCGATGTGGTGTTTGTCGACCAATCGCCCATCGGCAAAACAGCGCGCTCCAACCCCGCCAGTTATGTAGGCGCATGGGATTCACTCAGAGAAATTTTTGCCCTGGCGCCGCTTTCTAAACAGCGCGGCTACACGGCGTCTAAGTTCAGCTTTAACAGTGGCGATGGCAGGTGCCCCACTTGCGGTGGCTCGGGCTTCGAGCACGTAGAAATGCAGTTCCTAAGCGACGTGTATTTGCGCTGCCCCGATTGCGATGGCAAGCGATACAGGCCTGAGATTTTGGAAATCAAAATTGAACGTCAGGTGATGGGTGAGCTTAAAACAAGGCACCTCAATGTGGCCGATGTGCTAGACCTGACTGTGAGTGAAGCCGCAGCTTTGTTTGCACAAGACCGCGATGTCATTCGCGCACTCCAACCCATCGTCGATGTAGGCCTTGAATACGTAAAGCTAGGCCAACCCGTGCCCACATTGTCTGGCGGCGAAGCGCAGCGTTTAAAGTTGGCGGGCTTCTTAGCAGGCGCTGCCAAAACGGCCACGTCCAGCAAACAATCTGTCGCCAAAAAAGGCACGCTCTTCTTGTTCGACGAACCCACCACCGGTTTGCATTTCGACGACATTGCCAAGCTGATGCGCGCGTTGCGCAAGCTGCTGGAAGGCGGTCATTCGCTCATTGTGATTGAGCACAACCTAGACGTCATTAGAGCCAGCGATTGGCTAATTGACTTAGGCCCTGAAGGCGGTGATGCCGGTGGTTATGTGGTGGCAGAGGGCATGCCTGAAGATGTGCGCAATCATGCAACCTCACACACTGCTTTGGCGTTAAGAGAGTACGCAGAAGCCATGGGTGAGTTGGGTGGTTTACTGAAGGTTTCTAAGGCCGACACTTCATCGAGCGACCGGGTGAATCCCGTCATAACCCGCTCCCCTGCTGAAATAGCTGAACAAAACAGCATCCGCATCGTCAACGCCAAAGAACACAACCTTAAAAACCTCAGCGTCAACATTCCGCGCGGCCAGTTCAACGTCATCACCGGCGTCAGCGGTTCTGGCAAATCAACCTTGGCCTTCGACATCTTGTTTAACGAAGGCCAACGCAGATACCTAGAAAGCCTGAACGCCTACGCCCGCAGCATTGTGCAGCCCGCAGGGCGCCCAGAAGTAGACGCGGTGTACGGCATTCCGCCCACAGTGGCCATTGAGCAAAGGCTCTCACGCGGTGGTAGAAAAAGCACCGTAGGCACCACCACAGAAGTGTGGCACTTCCTCAGACTTTTATACGTGAAGCTAGGCACCCAACATTGCATTCACGACAACGCCGCCGTGCAACCGCAAACGCCCGACAGCATTGCGGCGCAGCTCATGAAAAACTTCAAGGGCCAGCACATTGGTTTGCTGGCGCCTTTGGTCATGAACCGCAAAGGCGTGTACACTGAGCTGGCCGATTGGGCGCGACCCCGCGGCTACACCCACCTCAGAGTGGATGGCAATTTCTTGCCCACCACCAGTTTTCCGCGCATCGACCGATTCAAAGAACACACCATCGAGCTGCCCGTAGCCAGTCTCAAAATTAGCGTCGACCAAGAAAAGCAACTCAGAGAAGCCCTCACCAAAACATTAGAGTTAGGCAAAGGCGTGGTGCATGTCTTGAGCAACCTAGAGGGCCTGCAAGAAGCCATGCAGGCAGCCGCCAACCTAACGGCCCAAGGCACCAAGCTAGACAAAGTAGAGGCCTTCCCGCCCACAGCGCACATTGGCAAACTGCAAGTGTTTTCTACTCTGCGCGCGTGCCCCGTGTGCAGCACGTCTTACAACGAGCTAGACCCGCGCTTGTTCAGTTACAACAGCAAACACGGCTGGTGCCCCGAGTGTGTGGGCACAGGCGTAAAACTCACCAAAGACCAACGCAAAGTGTTCGACGACTCAATCAGAGACGACGACAACAAAGGCCGCGAACAAAGCTTTGCCGAGCCCGAAATTGAAGACCTGATAGAACAAGTCTGCCCGCACTGCGAAGGCACACGCCTTAACGCCACAGCGCGCCACGTCAAGTTCACCGCGCAACACTTGCCCATTACCGATATTGCCCGCATGAGCGTGACCGACGTGCGCAAGTGGGTGCAAAGCTTGGCCAAAGGAAATTCAACTAAGGCCAACGAACTAAGCCAAAGAGAACAAGACATCGCCCGCGACCTCTTGCCAGAAATAGAAAGCCGCCTAGAGTTCTTAGAAGAAGTAGGCTTAGGCTACCTCACCCTAGACCGCGGCGCGCCCACGCTTAGCGGCGGCGAAGCGCAGCGCATCAGGCTGGCCGCCCAACTGGGCAGCAACTTGCAAGGTGTGTGCTACGTGCTAGACGAACCCACCATTGGCTTGCACGCACGCGACAACCAAATATTGCTGAACGCATTGCACAAGCTAGGCGACAAAGGCAACACACTGGTGGTGGTAGAACACGACGAAGACACCATTCGCCGTGCAGACCACATCATCGACATTGGCCCCAGCGCAGGCAAGCGCGGTGGCCGCTTGGTAGCGCAAGGCAGCGTGAAAGACATTACCGACGCGCAAGATTCGCAAACTGGCAAATACTTGCTGCACGCCATGAAGCACCCGTTGCAAGCCAGGAGAACCATGCCGACTTTCAACGAAAGCAGCAAAGCAAATGAAAAGGCCAATGCAGATGAATCAAGCAAGCTGAAGTGGCTTGAGCTCAAAGGCGCCAACCTCCACAACCTACAAAACGTCAACATCCAAATCCCGTTGCAACGCCTAGTAGCCGTCACCGGCGTAAGCGGCTCCGGCAAATCCACATTGGCCAGAGACGTCCTATTAGCCAACGTCCAAACCCACGTCAGCCAACGAGCCACAAAGGCCGGCAGAGACGAACAAGCCGCAGGCAAGTTCCCAACCCTCACCGGCTGCACAGAACTCAAAGGCTTCGAAGCCATCGACCGCGTTTTAGAAGTAGACCAAACCCCCATTGGCAAAACCCCCCGCAGCTGCCCCGCCACCTACATCGGTTTTTGGGACACGATAAGAAAACTCTTCGCCGAAACCTTAGAAGCCAAAGCACGCGGTTACTTAGCAGGCCGGTTCAGCTTCAACACCGGCGAGGGCAGATGCCACACCTGCGAAGGCCAAGGTTTAAGAACCATCGAAATGAGCTTCCTGCCCGATGTCAAAGTACCCTGCGAAGCCTGCCACGGCGCAAGGTTCAACCCCGAAACATTGGCCGTTACCTGGCGCGGCAAAAGCATAGGCGATGTGCTCAAAATGGAAGTAGACGAAGCCGTGGGCTTTTTTGAAACTATGCCCTCCATAGCCCACCCCCTGCAACTTTTAAAAGACGTAGGCCTGGGCTACCTAACCTTGGGCCAACCCTCGCCCACCTTAAGCGGCGGCGAAGCACAGCGCATCAAGCTGGTAACCGAACTAACCAAGGTACGAGACGAAGTAGGCAAGCGCGGCAACAAAGCGCCGCACACCTTGTACGTGCTAGACGAACCCACCGTGGGCCTGCACATGGCCGACGTGGACAAACTCATTCATGTGCTGCACCGCTTGGTTAACGCGGGCCACAGCGTGTTGGTGATTGAGCACGACCTCGACGTGATAGCCGAAGCCGACTGGATACTAGACCTAGGCCCCGAAGGCGGCAAAGCCGGCGGCCAAGTGGTGGCCAGCGCCACACCCGAGCAAGTGGTGAGGCTGGGCACTCACACTGGTGTGGCGCTGCGCAAGTGCCTGCAAATATAATAATTACAACAATGCAAAACGAAAACAGAGACAGCGAACTAGAAAACCACAACCCATGGCAAGACAAATGGCTGGTGGCCTACACCAAGCCACGCCTAGAGCTGGTGGCCATGCAAAACCTAGAGTGTCAAAACTTTGAGGCCTACTTGCCCCGCTACAAAAAGTTTAAAAACACCGAAACCGGCCCCGTGCCAGTGTTTGAACCCATGTTTCCGCGCTACATCTTGTTCAGGCCCAGCAAGGCCGAGCAGAGCATCGAAACCGTGCGCAGCACCAAAGGCATTTCCCACGTGGTGCGCTTTGGCTTCGAGCCTGGCGTGGTGAGCAGCAGCATGGTGGCCACCATCCAAGCCTTTGAAGCCTCACAACACCAAGCCACCTTGCAAGAAATGAGCAACTTCAAAGCCGGCCAAAAAGTAAAGCTCAAGCACGTGGGCTTGGGTGCTTTAGAAGGCTTGGTGCAAAGCGTGTCTGCCAAGCGCGTGGCCGTGTTGTTAGAAATTTTGGGCAGGCCCACTTTGGTGCAGGTGGACCACCATCAGGTAGAAGCAGCGGGTTAAAAAACCCACCCGCCTAAATAGGCCTTCATTTAAAAGTAATACCAATTTACTCGATTTTTTTTTTGCACCCTGTCATGCCAGTGTCTTCATTTTTAAGCATTTAAGACATATCATCGAGAGATAAAAGATTATAAAAATCAAAACAAACCAATTGTTTTAACTTTGGTAGTGTGGGTTTTCCCCAATCTGGGGTTTACAGGATTTAAAATCCCATTTTTGCCCTGTGTGTCATTCATACAATGGGCACTGCGGTAGCCTGCGCAACCCTCATTCCCAGAAAAAGCTCATTCAATGAATTCATTTTCTAACGCCCGCAAATTGGGCTTGGCACTTCTAATCAGTGGCTTTGCCTTTGCTCCCTTGAGCATGGCCTTGGCGCAAACACAAAACACAAGCAACGCCGCCTTGCTGGGTGCAGCGCAAGGTCAAACCCCCACCGCCGGTGGTACAGGCGCAGCCGGCATGACAGGCCTGGCACAACCCGGCTTGCAACAACCTGGCCTTCTTGCCCCCACCATCCCCCCCCCCCCCCCCCTTG
>Ga0214921_10010202_pt1 | contig 11669 bp, 13 predicted proteins | sample LL1505_MetaG_FD_177992 | JGI IMG/M metagenome (GOLD analysis project Ga0214921, IMG submission 177992) | Freshwater microbial communities from Lake Lanier, Atlanta, Georgia, United States - LL-1505 | ecosystem: Environmental > Aquatic > Freshwater > Lake | place: USA: Georgia | collected...
AATTTTCAGTTAACTCCAGAGCTCTCGTCGGGGCTGACTTTCAACTACTCCAAAAGCGACAGCACCAGCCAGATCGCCGAAACGGGTGACTTTACGAATCTCACCGCCGGCGCCAACTGGTCGATGACCTACAAATTCTCCGATAAAGAATTCGTTGTGGAACAGAATTCTGAATGCCTCGGCCCCTACACCCGCGTCGACCTCGGCTTTGGTTTCGTCAACAACCTCGAAAGCTCCCAAACTTTAACGGGCTCTGTCCTGCCTGGCATCACAGGCTCCTTAGCAAACCCATCCATCTCCATAAATCCGGGAGTCCGCTTCGATGTCTCTCCTGGATTTAATTTTACCGACTGGCTGGGAGTCGAGCTTTCCGGAGGTATTCTCTACAACGGTCTCGACTCTTTGAGCGGAAACGGAACTTTGACTACCGATACGGGCACCGAATCTCTCGGGAACGGTGGCCTCAACCTAACCGGCCGATACATTCAGGTGCCTGTCATTCTCTCCTCCGTCTTTCGCTGGCCTGGTCAAGCTCGCTGGAAACCCTACCTTTCCACTGGTTTTGGTTTTGCCTACTCCCAACTCCAAATTACGCAGGTCGACAACACCCAAACCTCCGACCAGTTTGAAGAAGCTTACACTCCTGCTTTTTCTGTCGGCTCGGGATTCATCTGGCAAGTTTCTGATAAAGTCGATTTTGATGTCGCCTATAAACTTCTCGGCCTGATCAACCCAACCTACTCCGGTCTGCAACCCGGAATTCCGCTCTCCAACTCAGTCCAGTTCGGCATCAATGTTCGCTTCTAAATTTTCGCAGGCTGCGCGGGATGAAAAAGGAATTTGCCCTGACACCCACTCCCATTTTTCGATGATTGGTGCATAATCGAGTCGATGTCTTCCTCCTCACTCACCGCCCGTGTCCTTCAGCTTAACTCCCGCCTGCGTGGCGGCGGTACCGATACCCAGTGCTTAGCCCTAGCTCAAGGGCTTTCCCAACTGGGTTGGACGATTGAAATCGCCGGCCCAATCGACTCTCCCCTTTCTTCGAAAACTCAAGGATTTACATTTCACTCTCTCCCACGATTTCGCCCCTTGCAAATTCTTGCCCTTGCTGGAGTTCTCCGCAGGACAAAACCCCGCATCCTTCACGCTCATCATGGCGACGACTACTGGACGGCTCTTCTCGCATCCCGACTTGTCGAACCTCGTCCCCTCGTTGTTTTTTCCCGCCATCTAGCAAAAAGCCCTCGCTCTTCGATCAGTCGGAAACATCTATTCGCCAATGCTGATGCGGTTCTTGCGGTCTCCTCCTTTGTGTCCCAAGTCCTCCTTCACGGTCATGATGACCCAGCCTCTCCCATCCCAGAGCGACATCACCGTGGCTCGTGCCACATCTCCCCAAAAAAACTTCATGTTATCCATACAGGAATCGACACCTCCCTCTTTCGCCCAATGGGAGCTGGTTACACACTGCAAGCGCGCCAAAAGTTTTCTCTTCACCCAAACGATCTCGTCTTTGGAATGATCGGCGGATTTGATCTGCCTGTCGGTAAAGGCCAAAGAATTTTCCTGAAGGCCGCACAAATCGTGATGCGACACCTTCCCCATGCCCGCTTTTTGATCGCGGGCTCTGGAACGATGGAGGATCTACTTCGGGACGATATCCGCCACCTAGGCCTCGAGGATCGAGCCCGTCTCATCGGCCAGCAACCCGATCCTGTTTCTCTTCACCACGCGCTCGACTGTCTTGTTCACCCACAGATTGCCACCGAGGCTTTTCCCTCCGTAGTTCTGGAGGCTCACGCGTGTGGTCGACCTGTGATTGCTTCCGAACTGGATGGAATACCGGAAGCTTGGGCCATCGGTGGCCTTGGCCAACTCGTCCGCCCTGGCGATCCCTCCGCCTTGGCACAATCCATGATCGCTATATCAGAAAATTCTCCTCTTACACCAGAGGAACAGTTCGCCGCCCACTCCCGCGTTACCTCTCAGGCCTCCCTTCCCGTCCAGGCACACCGAGTCGCCGATTTCTATCGTCGCCTCATGGCCCGCTAACCTCACAATCCCTCCTCACACCGGGGTCAGAGGTGCCTTTAAAAAAAGTGCCATGCAACCCATTGCCCCTGAATGATTTATGTGGGGTCAGAGGTCTTGCAAGTTGCTGATGCCGAGCGCCTTACAGGGCAACTTTTCAATTATGGGGTCAGAGGTCACGCCTCAAACTTTCCTGAAGCTTGAGGTTTCTCCATTTTTCTCTCATTCTGAACTTCGGTGCCTATCCATAATAACATTCTCGGAACGATCGGTCGAACCCCTCTCGTAAAACTAGGCCGTATCTGCGCAGGCCTTCCCGCCACAGTCGCCGTAAAATGTGAATTCTTTAACCCCCTCGGTAGCGTCAAAGATCGGATTGGTGCAGCTATGATCGAGGCTGGGGAAAAAGAGGGAAAAATTACCCCTCAAACCACGATTGTTGAGCCCACTTCAGGCAATACGGGAATCGCGCTGGCCTTCGTCGCTGCGGCCAAAGGCTACAAGCTGATCCTCACTATGCCCGAAAGCATGAGCCTCGAACGCCGAACTCTTCTCGCCCTCCTCGGCGCCAAACTCGAACTCACCCCTGCCGCCGAGGGAATGAAAGGCGCCATCGCCCGAGCCGAAGCCCTAGCCAAGGAGATCCCCGGCTCCTTTATTCCCCAACAGTTTAAAAATCCCGCCAACCCAGCCATTCACAAAAAAACCACTGCCGAAGAGATCTGGAACGATACCGATGGTCTGATCGATATCTTTATCTCCGCCGTCGGTACAGGAGGCACAATCACAGGCGTCTCCGAGGTCATCAAGTCCCGTAAAAAAACATTTCGCGCCATCGCGGTTGAACCCAAAGATTCTCCCGTCATCACCCAAACCCGTGCGGGCCAACCCGTAAAACCAGGCCCTCATAAAATTCAGGGAACAGGCGCAGGCTTTATCCCCGACAATCTTCACCTCGATATCGTCGATGAGGTCATCACCGTCAGCAACGACGATGCCTTTGCCATGGCGCGCAGAATCTGCAAAGAGGAGGGGATGCTGGTCGGAATCTCAACAGGTGCGAATGTTCATGTCGCAATGGAAGTCGCAAAACGTCCGGAAAACAAAGGCAAGCTGATCGTCACCATTGGTTGCAGTACGGGCGAACGATATCTCACCACCGCTCTTGCCGATGAAGCACGGCGGCTCGTAGGGGGATAATCCCCATGCCCAAAGCAAAAATCACAGCCACAAAACCCGCCCGTAAACCGATTCATTCCCTTCCCCCCGAAGTTCTCGAACAAGCCGCCCAAGGCTGGCTGCAATCCCATGGCATTGCAGCAACACCTCCCACTGAAAATCAAAAGGAAATCGCTTTTTCGCAACTCTCCGAATCGCTCGACAAAGTTCTACACCAAATCAAAGCAGAGCTTAACGAGCTCCGCTCGCGCATCGCACGGCTCGAATCGAAAAAGTCTTAAAGCGACAACAGCAAGCGAACGACATTTTCCCACCGACGATCTTCTCCGCGGGCCAACGCTTGCCGATCTTTCTCCGGAATCTCGACCTCCCTTTCAATCGCCAGAATTCTCTCCTCATGCTCCTGCAAGGCTCTCCGATATTTTCTCTCCTGCTCGGGCGTTAATTCGGCCATGGAGTACCCATCCGAAAACCTAATCACAACAGGCCTCGACTGATCGCGATTCTCCCAATCCCAAAACTGCCCTAACGGACGTTTCATCATATGCTGCGTTAAATCCCGAATCATATAATCGTACGCCTGGTCTGCAGTTCCCGATGCCGCGGTAACAGGAAGGCTGACTAACCATGTCGTCGCTGTAATCGGCAATACCGCAAGGTCTAGGGGGCGTACGACCCAGAAATCTGCAAAAGAGTACATCGTCTCCGGGGGCGCAAAGTAGTCGCTGGGGGGCAAAGCCTGCAGCGATGCCATATTCCCCATCATCACAACCCCAAGCCCTAGAAAAACCCTTCTCATACCTTTCGAATTACTTCCCAGCTTTCGAGGGTCAACCTTCCCCTGCACCCTGAGGTGAATGGCTTGGGGACAATGCCGAAGATCTTAGCAAAACCAGACACTCCACATGGGACGTACGAGGGAAAAGATCGATCGGTTGGAACCACTCCGGCTTCCAATGCTCCGCCCACGACTTGAGATCTCGGGCCAAAGCAGGTGGATCACAGGATAAATAAAGGACTCCCTCAAAAGGCAAGGGCCGATTCAAAAGTTTTCGTGCATCCGGACTCAAGCCGCCCCGTGGCGGGTTGACCAAACAGAAGGAGGGGCCCGCTCCCAACTTTGCCAGCGCCTCATCAAATCGGTCCTCAAATCGCCCCTCCAAAAGCTCCGCCTTGGGAGCTTCCCGCTGGAACGCCGGCACAGCAGCAGCACTCGACTCGACGCCCACCACCCGGATTCCACGCTCCGACAAAGGCCCGCTAAAAAAACCGGTGCCCGCATAGCCTTCCAAAACACTCTGCACCCCCTGCGGAACAGCCGAGACCACCTGCTCCTGCAGTAATTTCCCTAAAGGCCGATTCGCCTGATAAAAAGCCTCCCCCCGCACCTCATCCGCCCGAATCGAATAGTGGGGCCTAGGGCGCGGCCGCTCCCGCAAAACCACAAGCTTCTGATTCACATCGTCCGCCGCCAACAAGCAGCGTGGAACATCCACCAAAGTTCGCCCGTCCGTTCCCAAAAAACCGATTCGCCCCTCGCTGTTATGCACCGTGATCCTGTTTCGATACGCATACTCCGGCCCAGTCAAAGCAGGCCGAATCACAGGATTTTCTATTTTCCCAATCCTGCGCAATGCTGTCTCAATCTGAGCTACCTTTGCCCTCACCTCCGCTGGATAGGCCAAGTGCTGCGTTGCACACCCACCACATTTCATAAATAGAGAGCACGGAGGAACCACCCGATCCGCAGAAGGCTGAATCACCTCCAAGAGACGGCCCCTCGAAAAGGTTTTGTGAACTTCTGTCACCATGACCTTTACCCTCTCCCCAGGAGCCGTGAACGGAACAAAGATCACCTGCCCTTCGTGCCGAGCCACCCCATCCCCCCCGTAGGCCAGCTCCGAAATTGTCAGTTCGATCGGCTCAGCCGCCGAACCCACCGGCGGTTTCAGTACCAGTTGTCTTTCAAATCGGCAGGGGGGTAGGGAGCTACCTGGCCCGTGTCGTGTGCCGGCATCTTCATCGATTTGGTCGGGATAAAGAAAGTCGCAATCTCCAAAGTGCCCACCCCAGTATCCATAATCATCCTCGAGAGCCCTTGGGTAAATCCAAACGTATCGCCATACGTACCACCACCTTCTTGCGTGGCTATATACGGAGAATCAAACAACTCGGAAACAGACAAGGTTACATTGGCTACACCCCGACCCAGCTTTCCCATCATTGTTGGTTTGGGCGGAAGCCGAAGATCCGCCAACACCAAGGCAGGGAAAGCCGCCAGCATTAACCCGAGAGACAGGAATGTTTTCATATCCTTTTATTGCCCTGCCCTACCCAGCCTGCAAGGGGGAAGATATTTTATGGAGAATAATTTGTGAATGCTGTGGAACGACCTGAAAGAGTCCGAAACCGCTCAATCACGCCATCCGCCACCTGGTCCGCATACTCGCGAAAGATATTCTCTCTCTCCTTGCCTCCAAAAGTGCGTTTCCCCTCATACTCCCCCGCTTGGATCCATGCGTAAGCAGTCCGATCATTCATATAAGGCCCCTCAACAAAAACCGTTGGGCCCCGGAAAAGACGATTCGCAATCAGATTTCGATGCCATACATACGGACTAACTCCCGAAGCACAGGCGTAGCCCGACCCCTCATAATTTTCAGGCCGGAATCCCCACTTTTTCTGAAACTGCTTCCCAATCTCCGCGCCCAGACCCACCTCCTCTGGAGTCGAGTTTTCCAGAAGCTTTCGCAGTAAGTGAAACTTCTGATCGTCATACACTAGCTCGCTCGCGGTGTACGCCCCGTGCGCAAAAATTACCAGCCGACTGATATTCGTTAAACTGGGCCGACCCTGACTTCCCCACGGGGCCGCATTGTAGTGCAGACAAAGAGTGAAATCGGGCTGCAACTCCTCATTTACCCGCCGTGCTCGAGCCTGAATCTCTGCCGACCGGTAAAACAGCAGCTCTGCGTTCCACCGTATCAATCCATTCATCGAATATCTCGGCAACCTGCGAGACCGAAAATCCTGCAGGAGATACTGAATCGCCTCCGGATAAAGATCGTTTGGCCTAAGGGGGGTCGTGGGAGAAAAGCCATTATGCGTCCACACCACTTTTGCCCCCGCGCGGCTCAGCCTCTCTTCAAGAAGGCGGCACGTCTTTAAATTTAATTCCCCCTCCACCACTGGCCGATCCCGGCCAATTCGAAAGGTCCGCTCCTCCACATCCGCCCAATCCCCACCGATGTGCCCTGGATCCAAACAGATCACCTGCCCCCGTAACGGCCTCTCAGGATCCGGCAAACAAAAGGAGACCTCCTCTTGCGCCTGCTTCCCATCCGCACCCGACCACTTGAGCCGATACAGCAACTCCGTTTTCCCTACATCCCGATACACAGACACCCCCTCCCCATCGATTGTGCAATATTTGGCCAAGGCCCACGACGGATCAAAAACTCGCTGACACCGCTTCGAAAACTCCTCCTGCGTAATGGTCCCCTGATACGAATCCAGCAAGCGCCACTCGGGAACCTCCGCCAAAGGAGAAAAAAGGAACGCTTTCTCCTCCACAGCCCAGCCTCTGCTGACCACACCCCACCCCATCAAAAATAAAAAAAAGCCAATGCGCCACATCAGCTGAAATCATGAACCACATTCCCCTGCGGGCAAGACACGAGGGGTGGCTTGAGCCGACTCGAAATCCTCCATACTCTTTCCCGATGGACCCAACCCCCGCCTCCTCCCCACGACTCCAATGGGATCGCTGGGTAGCCGTGGCCATGCTGGGGCTGGCCGCACTCCTCGCCGCTGGCTGGATCATGCGCGAACGCCAACTCGCCACCGATCAGGCTGAGTCCCGCGAGGATATGCGCCAAGCCATGCATCGTCTCAAAACCCTCTCCTCTTCGACTGACCAGATCCGCACCGCCTACCTCCAAAGAAAATCCGAACTGGACGCTACTCGAAAAAAATTAGAACAGGCCACCGCGCGCCCATCCGAAGATCGGGCCAAACCTCAAGCCTCCCCTGAAGAAAAAGCAAAAAGCATCAAGTCGATCGCCGCTTTTTCTGAAAAATTAACCTCTGCAAAACTGCCCGCATGGGCAGCGATTGAAAAATCCGAAGGCGCGATTCGTATTCTCCCAGGGGTTAGCTTGCCCCCCGGAAACTCTGGATTCCAAGCCTTCGGCGCCCTCGCCCCAACTCTTGTCTCTTTGGATTCCGAGTGGGTCTTAGAACTTACCGCTCGCGCCGACCCTGGGCCCGAATCTTGGGAAATAGCGCAGGAGCGTGCCGATCTTCTGATCCGATCCGCCGAAAAATCTCTGAAAGGGCAACCCGCTCGTCTCCGCCTGCGAATCGAAACAACAAAAGGCCCCCGAATGGAGTGGCGCCTCCAACCTCCCGAAGTTGTTGCCAAGCCAAATCCCAGCCCCAAGCCATCCCCCGAAACCAAAGTCGAAAAACAGTGAGCATGGTTTTTGTCGACGGCCACTACTACGCCTATCGCAGCTTTTACGCCATCGCCTCCCTGACTAACTCTCAAGGGGAGCCCACCAACGCAGCGTACGGATTCGCTTCCGCCCTTTTGCGAATTGTGGAGGATCTTCACCCAGCCCAGGGAGCCGTGATTTTTGACGGCGGAGTCCCCGCCGAACGTATGGCCCTACACCCCGCTTATAAGGCCAACCGAAAAGAAACCCCCGAAGCTCTCGAACGCCAATTCCCTCTTCTGCATGAAGTAGCCGCCGCATTGGGTTGGCCCGTTCTCACCGTCCAGCAAGAGGAGGCGGATGACGTCATTGCGAGTTATGTTCACGCTGCCGATGCGAAATCCTGTGTTGTTGCCACCAACGATAAGGATCTCATGGTCCTCGTTGCCCAAGGTTGCAAAATTTACCAGCCTCAATCCCAAGGCTTTGCCCTCCTTGGCCCAAGTGAAGTGGAAGCCAAATGGGGCGTTTCCGCAGATCGAGTGCCCGAGCTCCTCGCACTGACTGGGGACTCCGCGGATAATTTTCCGGGTGTTCCCGGCGTCGGCCCAAAAACCGCTGCGAAGTGGATTCTCCAACACGGCACATCGGAAAAGGTTTTAGCAGCCGCTCCCACCATCGCCCCAGAACGCTTTCGCCCCATCCTGCAAGAATCTGCCGAAATTATTCGTCGTAACCGCAAAATGGTGGAGCTGCGCACCTCGATCCCACTTCCACGCCCGGTTAAAGACCTCGCCATTCGCCCCGACCCCGCACGCCAAGTGGAACTCTTTCGCCGCCTCGAATTCAAACGATTCACCCGCGAGGCGGAGGCACGCCTCGCCGCCTTGAGCCCCCAACAGCCCGATCTCTTCGGCTCATAAAAATGAAAACGCGAGTTGAAAATCTCTATGTCCACATACCGTTCTGCACTCATCTCTGCCCCTACTGCGATTTTCCCAAAGAGCGCCTTGCCGGTAATCGTATGCGAGAGTTTCTCCGCGGCCTTCAGGCTGAATGGGCGTGGGCCCAGGAGGAGTTCTCCTTAGCACCCAAAAGGGTTTTCTTTGGTGGGGGAACTCCTACCGCTCTTTCCCCCTCCCTCCTCCAAGAACTTTTTGAGATTGCCCCGTGGGGCCAGGCGGAGGAGTGGACTGTGGAGGCTAATCCAGACGGCTTCGGCGCGACCAAAGCATCTCTTCTCCACGACGCAGGAGTCACCCGACTCAGCCTCGGCGTTCAGGCTTTTCGCCCTACTGACCTTGCTTGGCTAGGGCGCCGACACAACCGCGCCACCATCGCCTCCGCTGTGACGGATGCGCGTCATGCGGGAATTCCTCAACTCAATCTCGACCTCATCTATGGCCTTCCCGACCAAGGCCCATCCGAATGGCAAGCCACTCTCGAAGAAGCGTGCGCCCTTCGCCCAGACCATATCTCCGCCTATGTGATCACCCCAGAAGCTGGTACCGAGCTCATCCGCCGAATCGAGCAAGGGGAGTGGCATCCCGACCCTCATATCGAATCGGTTCTCTTTCTTCTTACCCAAAGAATCTTGGAGTCCCACCAGTTTACCGCCTACGAAATCTCGAATTTTGCCCAGCCCGGCAAGGAGTGCCGTCACCATCAGGCGATCTGGTCGGGTGAAGACTACCTTGGCCTTGGGCCAGGCGCTGTCTCGACCGTTGCCGGACGCCGCTGGCGCAACACGCGGGATACCACCCAGTACGCTCGTTCTGCCGAGGTTGGCCCTCACCCCACCCACGAAGAGGAGGAAATCTGCGGGCCGCAAGAACGCCGCGCCGAGCGCATCCTTTTGGGTTTGCGCACCAGCGAGGGCCTTGCCGAGGAAACATTGCTAGGCCAAGAGGAGTGCCTTTCAGAACTGGTAGCCAAAGGTTGGGGTCGCCGCTGGCAGGGAAAATTTCTTCTGACTCCCCGTGGTCGTCTTCGTGCCGACGCTGTTGCGGCTATGCTCATCTAGCCATGGCTCCAGCCATTCTCACCCGCGGACTCAAAAAAGTGTACCGCGTCTTTCAGAAAGAGCCTGGCTTTGCTGGCGCACTCCGGGGCCTTTTTCATCGGCGCTACCAAGAGGTGTCAGCCGTTGCGGGAGTCGATCTGGAAATCGCTCCGGGCGAACTGGTGGGATTCCTCGGCCCCAACGGGGCAGGCAAGACCACCACCTTGAAAATGCTCGCCGGGCTCCTGCAACCCAGCGGCGGGACCGCCACGGTGCTGGGACATCTTCCTTGGAAACGAGAGGAGTCCTTTCGCCGAAAAATCTCTCTTCTTCTCGGGCAAAAGAATCAGCTGGTCTGGGATCTGCCCGCACGAGAAAGCTTTGCTCTAAATCGTGCGATCTATCGCGTCGACCCCACTGAAGCCAACCGCACGATCGATCACCTCTCCGCCCTGCTGGAAGTGCGCTCTCTGCTCGACCAGCCCGTTCGCGAACTCTCCCTAGGGGAGCGGATGAAAATGGAGCTCATCGCTGCCCTGCTCCACAAACCCCAAGTTTTATTTCTGGATGAACCTACCCTCGGTCTCGATGTGGTCTCCCAGCACCGAGTTCGTGATTTCCTCTGCCATCTTGTCGCAGAGGAAAAAATCACCACCATTTTGACCAGCCACTACCTGCAAGACATTGAGAGTTTGTGTCGCAGGGTAATCATCATCGACCACGGCCGCGTCATCCATGACGGCTCTTGGGAACAAATCGTGCGGGATTTTTCCGATCGAAAAGAAATCGTTCTCCGCTTCTCCGGCCCCCCGCCTGATCTTCAAGGCCCCGACTGGGGTGAAGTGGTCGAAAAAGATGCCGCCTCTTTGCGACTTCGTGTTTCGTTGGCTCAGGCCACCTCCGTGAGTCGCCGCGCGATCGACCTGCCGGGCTTAGAAGATATTCGAATTGAAGCCATGCCGGTCGAGGAGGTGATTCGACGCGTCTTTGCCGCTTCCACGAGCCGCTAAAAGCACCATCCCGACCGAGCGGCAAAACCAACCAAGGCGAAACCCAACCCCGCCGCCAACCCTTTCCACAATCGCCCCTCTTTTTCTCGAAGCTCGGGCACCAGCAGATCAAATCCTGCCAAATACAAAAACGTTCCACATGTGGCCGCAGACAAAATTCCATGCAAAATTTCCCAACCCCCTAAGTTGACCTCCGCAGCCAGCCACGCTCCCCCAGGGCTGGCAAGGCTAAGGATCACTGTGGCCAAGATAATTTTCCCTGCGGAAAAGCCGTACCGCCCCAGCGTGACTGCAAGAGCGAAGGTGTCGGTCGCCTTGTGAAAAAGAATAGCTACCGCCAACGCCTCCTGAGCCGCACCTTTTGAAACCGATCCCAAAGCCAACCCCTCAAGCAAAGAGTGAAAACCTAGCATTCCCCCCAAAATATACGGCTTGGCTGGTGACCCGCCCCCGCCGTGCGGGTGACAACCGTGCATCTCCGCATGGGCGTGGTGCCCTTGTCGATCCAACCAGAACAAAAATCCAAGCGTTCCAATCATCGCCCCTAACCCACCCCAAACCCCGAGACCCTCCACCGCCTCCGGCCCCAATTCAAATAGTGCGGTGGCCAGAAATGCCCCGCCTGCAAATGTTCCCCCCAAACAAAGCCAAGATATCTTCGCTTTAGGAGAGCGCATCGGCAAAGCCAGTAACCCCCCAGCCAATCCCGCGACAAAGAGAAAAGCCAAAACAAGAGGGGAGATCACTTTCTTGAAGTAGAGCAAATAGTCGCGTATGGCGAGATCGGAGCGGTTGTCTTATTTTTTGTGCCAATGATACAATTCGGCATGGATTCTTCACCTCAGAACCAAGATTTCATCGTTCGAGAACTATTGGAGTCCGATTACACACAAATCTCAGCGATCTGTGCAAAAGTGTACCCGACAGAGCGCCCCTATACGGGCGCAGAATTGGCCGAGCATCACCGCCTCTTTCCCGAGGGTCAGTTCGTTGCCATTCATCAGCCCA
>Ga0214921_10010203_pt1 | contig 11669 bp, 16 predicted proteins | sample LL1505_MetaG_FD_177992 | JGI IMG/M metagenome (GOLD analysis project Ga0214921, IMG submission 177992) | Freshwater microbial communities from Lake Lanier, Atlanta, Georgia, United States - LL-1505 | ecosystem: Environmental > Aquatic > Freshwater > Lake | place: USA: Georgia | collected...
TAAGGTTCCCAATTAAATGCAGCATTGATTATATTTTGTAGTTGTTTATTATATATTTTATCATATATGGATTTACTTAGTTTAGTTGAATCATCGTGATCTACTTTATTCATATTATGCCATTCTTGTATAATAGTTTCGTTATTTTCTATATTGGAATCTATATATCGCAATCGAACTTCAGCTGGAACATTCTGCGCAAGAAACATTTTCAATAATGTTGATGTATACGTTTGATTGATTGGTGTAAAATCTAATGTGTAAACGTAATTTTTGGGTTTATCAGTTAGTAAAACAATATGATGTAATTTGATAGATGGAACAAAATGAAGAATAGAAGATTGTATAATACGAAATGTAATATGGGATTGATATGATGTCGATAGATATAATAAAAAAAATAATATTTTATAATATGAAAATATTATGTTCATAATTATACAATATTACGATATTATTTTTTAATGACCTGGTGATGGGAAACCTTTTGCAGTGTAGTGATTCAGATTATCAGTGCAATTTGTACAATTAGACAACACGTGAATAGGTGGCGGATTGGCTAAACCAAGTTGACTAGCCGACAATACTCCACCTACCGAATAAGTAGGTGTCATTGGCAAATTATTTTGATATTGTGAATATCCACCTCGATGTGTTTTTTTGTGTTTGTATCTACGTCTAGCACCAGCTGTCATTCTTGACGCTGATCTGGTTCTTGACATCGACCGACTTCTACTTCTACCTCTTGAAGCAGAAGCAGACGGATATTTAGCTCTAATTTTTGATTTCATAGAACGCAAATAATTCTTCTTTCCTCCTTTCATACCCATTTTTCTCTTATATCTTTTAGTGATATTTTTTATTTTTCTTTTAATTTGTTTATATGGCGCACCTCCCTTAAATAATCCAATTCCACGAACAATTCCAGCCGCGGCGTCTATATTATTTTTTGCTCCTGCTAAACCAGGCAATCCTGAAATTTCATTGGAACCAAAATTTGCTGGATTATTAGAACTCCATTTATTTACGAATACAGGATTAACATTGGCTCCATAAGGATTCATTCCACCATAACCAAAATTTGAATTATCTGAACCTGCTGACATACATTACTATATTATTTTTATTTTATCAAGTCGCGCATATTCAATGGTCTAATTCTGAATATTGTACTATTTTTTCCGAATCATTTGCTAAACTTATAGGAAACCATTTTTTGAATTTGTAGTTAAACCCACACACCATGTTGAATGATTTAGTTATATCTACAAACCGATCATCTTTTTCATTTTGAAACTCTTCTTCATCGTCACTCTCTTCTAATAAATCCAAATTATCATTTTCTTTGATATTTCTAAATAATTTATTCATCATGACACTTGTTTTAAAATCAGGAATATATGCTATTTTGAAATATACATCTTCATTTTTATCGAGACAATATAAATGATAAATATCATTTTGAACATCTGGTTTTATTTTAAAAACGTGGTGCTTTTTTTGAATTTTCTTCGTATGTACGTATTTATCTTTAGCTGGTAAATGAACTGGTAGGGTCATCTCTTTTTGTTGTAAAAATAATTCTATATTTTTGTATGTAAAAGAGTCAAAATAATTTATTTTGTTAAATTTATAAAGTTGAATTTTATATATTTTATATCCAACTTCCTTTATACTTTGATCAAGTCCTTTCAAAGAATTTGATAATAATGGTAAACCAAAAACAATGTATTTTTTGTTATAACAAACTTGTTTTATATCAATCGTAAGCATTTTTTTGATACAAGTCATTTTTTCGTATGTATTCATATTAATTACATCTTCGCCTTTCCAATAGTAAATATTTTCTATGGTAAAAAAATTGCTTTGTGAATAATTGAAGTGAGTACCAAAGATTATCGTGCCATTTTTACCATATGTTAGATCATTGTTAAACGCGCAATCGTATATTTTAATATCATTTATCATTTTATTATTTATTAACTCCATAATAAGACATATATTTTTATTATAAATAGTGGTAAACCAAGCAAAACATTTTTTACCACATGGTATAGCTGTGTACAAGTCATAAACTGATGGAGTAACTTTGTTATGGATTAGGTTTTCATAAGAAAGTTTAATATTAGGAAAATTAGTAATAAGGTTTTGTTTTTCTTCAAAAGTAAACATCATTATTGATTATAAAACAATATATTTATTATGTACGAATCTTTATATTATTTTTATTATCTATTTCTTGAGGAAAAATAAACCAAATAAGTAAATTATTGCAAATGCCGATATCAAACTATTCACAATATTTATTGAGTAATATATCTTATCTCTGAAATTGGATTTTTTACTTTGATATACATTATTGTGATTAATTATGTATAACGTAGAAAAAATTAGCATAAAAACAAAAAATAAAATAAACAAATCACTTTGTTTAAATATAATTAATACCGATGAATTTACGATAATTATATAATACAAAACCAAAAATGATAATAAAATAAAAATTGGGTGTAATTCGTAATATTCTACTTTTTTATCATTATTTATATCAAAAAATTGTTTTATTTTTGTGGTCAATCCATTCATTTTTATATGATTATATAATATATTTATAAAATAATTAAAGATTTGTAGTAGGTTGTAACTGGGTTTTGATAAAATTTGTTAATTCATCCTTCATTAATTCATCTTCATTTTTTAAATGATTGTTGTTGTTGTTGTTGGCGTTGGCGTTGGTGGTTATTTCTAAATCATTATTATTATTAATTAATTTGAATATATTTTCATATTTTTCATGTAAAGAAGTAGTTGCTAAATTCTTGATTTTGGGTACAGTTAACATTGTTTTAAAATAATCAATGAAATGATGTACTAAAATAATCAATAAAATCGAAATAAAGGTAACTTGAATTATCCAACCAATCATAATTTTATTATTTTTATTATTATATTCTTATATTAGTTTAGCTTAGATAAAAACTCACTAATACTTTCAATATCATATTCATTTATTGAATCTCTATCATCATTATAAAAATACATATTTATAGGTCTATCCTTACACACACCTAAGTCATTCGAATCAAGATAATCAACATAATCAAGATAATCAACATAATCAACATAATCAATTAACAATTTAATAGGCATTTTTGAATCTTTTAATTTATAAATATATCGTGTTATTGGTATACTTATATGGTTTGATGGTATTTGATGCGTCTCTGTTTTTTCCACAATACTTTTATCAATCACTAAAGTATTCCCATTTAGCATGGTAATTCTCTCGGTTCCTTCATTTTTAATCAGTAATTTGTATGTTTTATTTTCATCAATATGATAAATACCTTCTTTCGAATAAATTTCTATTATGTTTCTCGTTTCTATCAATAATCTTTCTATTTTTTTAGGATTTATTACAGTATTTTCTTGAACAAAGAATTTCATTATTAATTTATACCATAAACTATTTAAACCTATTCACAAGACAATATATAACGAAATGTCAACGCTATCACAACATTCATTGAACATAATCATAGTAGAAAAAACAGGTGAATTAAAAGCATTAAATATCAAAGATTTTAAAGAAGATGAATTATATAAAAAATGTGGCTTTAAAAAGGCTACTGATTTTAGTAAACAAACAGAATGGAATGTTAAAATGGATGGAAATAAATATACCGTTCACGTTTATGCTAAATTAGATGGTAGAGCAAACAGTGAAAATAAATATGATTTTCCACCACCAATTGACAATAAATTATTTTTTGGTAATTGTGCTATTGTTGCTAAAAAACTTGACGTGGGTCAGGATGGAACATCTATGTATAATTATGTAAACTTAACATTAGAATTATGGGGAAAAATATATGAAAAGTTATTTGGAGGGTTCGAAGACCTAGCTCTAACAGCGTTAGACGACGAAAACGAAATTGATGAATTAAAAAATGTTCCTAAAGACAAAAAGACCAAAACCGGGTATTTAAAAGATGGCTTCGTTGTAGATAGTAGCGAGACGGATGAAAGTGAATATGATGGTTCCGATGAAGATGATGATGACGAAGAAGAATGTGACGATGAAACAAATAATGACGAAAAGATCGAAGAGGATTTAGAATTAGAAGAAGATATTGGTTCTGAATTGTCTGAGGACAACTATGATTATTCAAGTGACGAAGACAAATAAAATAACTTAAAGAAATTATTATTATTATTATTATTATTATCTTTAATGAGTAAATTTATACAAATTAATAGAAAAGTTTTGATTTGTGGAATAGTTAAGAATTGCGATTCTAAAATTGATCAAAATATTAATTGGGCATTGGAAACATCAAAATTATTTAATAAAAGTAAAATCATTATTTATGAAAATAATTCTACTGACGGTACCAAAGAAAAATTGAAATATTATCTAGAACGTCCAGAATTAAATGATAAATTAAAAATTATAAGCGAAGATATAGATTTAAATGACCGTTCTCAATCTGTAGTTTGGGCCTATACAGAAATTAGTGGTTCTGATCATCCTTGTAGAATAGAATTTATTAGTAAAGCCAGAAATAAAGTAGTTGACGAGTTCAACAAATCTGAGTATGATGATTATGAATATATAATATGGATTGATTTAGATTCAAATGGTTGGGAAATAAATGGTATTATCAATAGTTTTATCAGAAATGAAGAATGGGATGTACTATTTGGAAACAATATGGGTCAATATTATGACTATTATGCCTTAAGAAATAAAGAACATCCTTTTGGTCCAGAAATAATTGGTGATAATTTTTGGAATAATATGAAACATTTTCATTTTCCACAAAACGAATCTTTAATTCCAGTCTATTCAGCTTTTAACGGAATAGGCATATATAAAAAAGAATTATTTAAGAAATTTAAATATAATTTTTTAGTAAATAATGAAGTCAAACAAGTTTATAGAAAAATTTTTGACAGTGTAGATTCTGAAACCAAACAAATAATTGAAAATAAATGTAATAAATTTCCAAATGGATATAAAGATGAAGAAACTAATATATTTTGGAAGTCTAATTCTGGTTATGATAAACCAGTTATATGCGAACACGTATCGTTAAATTTTGGTATCTATAATAATGGTTATAAATTATTTATAAATCCGAAAATGATTTACCATAGATAAAAAAGATTCAAAAAATAAAATAATAAAATTGAAACTGAAATTATTTAAATATAATATACATATTAAAATAATTGGGATAAATAAAATGTCATTATCTTCATCATTACGTAAAATTGATAATTCTGATAAATTTCGTGAAAATATTAGAGGCAAATTAAATGAACTAATTCAAAATGAAAAACAAAGTATGAATTTGGAAAAAGGTATATTCAATTATTCTTTGAATGAAGCAAAAAACCGGAAAATCGTAAAAAAATGGGATAATCCATATTTTATTCAAATTTATGTTGACAGATTGCGAAGTATTTTCATCAATATCAAGAATCCTATTTTATTAGAACAGCTACAGTCGGGAACATTGAAATCTCATTCTATAGCATTTATGAGTCACCAAGAAATGGCCCCAGATAAATGGCAACATTTGATTGAGATCAAAAGTAAAAGAGATATGAATAAATTTGAAAGCAATTTAGAAGCAGCAACCGATACGTTTACATGCCGTAAATGTAAATCGAACAAATGTACTTATTATCAACAGCAAGTGCGATCAGCAGATGAGCCTATGACAACGTTTGTACAATGTATATCATGCGGTAATAGATGGAAATGTTAAATGTGTGTCACGCTTTTCTTACACTATTTTATTTTTTATTTTTTATTTTTTGTGTTATATACTTCAAAAATACATTCGTCTCATCTATGCTATTATTAGTCTCATAAAAGTAAGCAGCTATTGATTCTTGATATTCTTTCTGAAAACTTTCTTTATAATCTTCATATGCTATTCTAAAAAATGTTTCCTGGTAAGTTTTTATATCTACTATACGATCTTTGAGTACATCGTCTTTTTCAAAAAGTGAATTAATAAGAGGGTTTATTTTTTGAATTATTTCATATTCGAATTGCTGAATCATTGATTCAACTTGTGCTCCATATTTTTCATACACATCATCGATAAATTCGTAGTTTTCTGTATTAACTATGTAAAAAAAACGTTTATAAAAGTATAGAATTACCATAAAATTATTCCAAGCAAAATTAATAGGCGCAACCCAATTATTATAATTTTGTATTAGTTCATTATATTGCGACCTTGTTTGTGGATATGTGAAATAACAATATACAACACCATTCTCTCCATTGGAACTATTATAACTAGATACACCACCATATCCACCAGAACCTTTATAATTATTGCTCGGTATATATGTAGTTGTCCCTCCATTACCGCCACCACTAAAACTACTATCTATAAAATAATTTAGTTCTTTTGGAATGGGTAACGAAAGCATACCATTTGTACAACTATCTCCAGCAACACTATTATAAAATATGCTATATGAACCATATAATTCATTTGTATTTGTTTCGATAATTTGAGGCGTGGTTCCAAATTCACCCATACCCAAACCACCCATTCCACCAAAACCAAAGGTATTGTTTGTTTGTTCATTCAAATATATATTACAATATCCACCATTTCCAGTTATTAATGTATCTTGTGTATTCGTTGTATATAACCCACCTCCTCCACCAGTACAATGACATAAACAATAACCATTTTCATTGTTTTCGTAAATAGATGAATCGCCGCCGCTATTTCCATTATTATTCAAACCACCATAACTACCACCAGCACCCACATTAATAGAATAAATACAATTTGAACTCACATCAGTTGTGAGAAAAGCAATGCCTCCGCCACCACCACCGGTTCCTGCGTTGCTGCCACAACCACCGCCACCGCCTCCACCACCAACACATATAAAAGTTGCATCAAATAACGAATAGTCGAACGTAATTTCTATGTTGCTATTTTGATTATTATTTTCCGGCGATAATTCAAACCCTAAATAAAAATTTAAAGATGAATCTTGTGAATACTGTGAATACTGTGAATACTGTGAATCGTTGTTTTGATTTGTGGTATCTGGTACAGAAAAAGTAGATATACTTATATTATTACTTGTATTTATGCTATAAGGAGGAAATTTATCTAAATAATATTCCATAGTAAATGGACTAGCATGATTTTTTAAAAAAATTTGATAAGAGACATCATTTTGAATTAACCAATTTTCCAATTCTAAAAATGACGAACGATTGTAGCTTCCATCAATATATTCCAAATATTCAGTTTCTGCGTAATTGTATAATCCAGAACTTGAATTTATAGTTGTCATTATCTTGTTTGTTAGTTATAATTAGTGATTATAATTTTTTACATTTTTCTACATTTTTTAATTCATGATTTTTTAGTAAAAAAAACTATCAAAAAACTGTGAAAATAAAACTAACAATAAACCAAAACCAATAAGTAAACCTATACTAAAATAAAGTATATTACTAGCTAATATAATAATTCCACAAATTTGATTATCGTCCTTATTTTCAAAATAAATAAAGCTTTCTAAAATCTCATTAGGAAATTTTGGATGAATTTTTCGAATAAACATAGCATATTTATTATTTTTCAAGGCTTCTTCTATTATTTTAATTTCTTCTAAACTACCATCTTTAAACATATGAGGACTCGTTGGACTTGACGGATTTGCCCAATCAGTAATATGTGTAACTTCTGAAATAACGCGATCAAGTTTATTATAATATTTCAAAAGAATCGCAAATAAACTTTCATTAGCTAGTCCTCCTTGACATATCAAATTACACATTTTATATTCATTTACAGCGTAATTAATACAATCTATGGCGTTTTCTCTCGTTAAAATAAACCATGGGTCATTACACAAGTGATATTCTTTTGGAATCAATTCTAAATTTGCTCGCCGATGAAATTGAATGTTCCAATGAGCAATAGAATGTCGAATAATACTTTTGTTATAATTAGCTTCAAAAATCTGTCTAAATTTACCAGGACTGATAATTGGACAACACGAATCGGTCAAGAAACAAAACCATTTGTTGTGTTTATCATTTAATAAAGCATATTTTAAAAGTGTTAAATATGCTGGTATAACATGATAATATGTAGTGTTACGTACATTAGATTGCGGTATAGCGTGATCATAAATCCATTTGGATTTGATTTGTCGAATATCTTTATAAAAAAAATATACATTTATAATGTCTTTATTATGTTCAATCCATTTTCTCCAAAGTTCTTCTTTATATAAAACGTGTTCATAATTAATGATAAAACATAAAGCTATTTTATTCGGCATGACAAAAAAGATTTATATAACTACGCATTTCGATTTTATATTTTTTTACAAAATAAATATAAATAAATATAAATAAATATAACTAATTAAGAAGAAAAATGAAAAACACATTTTTGCTTTTATTTTTACAATATACTATTGTAACATGTGGGAGAATTGTCGGAAATATTGTAAAACAAAATAAACTTATGGGTTCTCAACAATGTATTGTTTCCAATAAAAATAATTTAGTTTATTGTGAAAAAGAGCGCGAAATATTTTTAGAAGAAAATAATTTCATAAAAAACAAAAAACTAATATCAATTTCACCTGGAGGTGTAAAAGGGTTTTATGAATTAGGAATATTGTCATTCATTAAAGATAATTATGATATGGAAAACTATATTTTTTCAGGAGCTTCTGCTGGTTCTTGGAATGCTTTATTTATGTGTTATAATAATGACACTAAAAAATTTATTTATAATTTACTTGAACATAAATTATCACAAGTAAAAAGCATAAGCGAATTAGAATATGTCTTGAAGTATAATATACTTTCTAATTATAATTCAGATGATTTCGATTTACGACGTCTTTATATAGGCGTTACAACACTACAAAATTTCAAGCCAAAAACAAATATTTTTTCCGATTTTACTAATTTAGAAGATGCTATAAATTGTTGTATAGCAAGCTCTCATATTCCATTTGTCACAGGTGGATTAACGAACAGATATCATAATATGTACACATTTGATGGAGGATTTAGTGATTACCCATATCTAAATTTCAGTGAAAATGTTTTACATATTACACCAAGTATGTGGAAAACGTTAAATATTGACAATAATAAAAATATACGAAATCTGTTCTCAAAATTGAATGTATTGTATAATTTATTTACAATAACGAAAAATAATAATTATATAAGGTTATTTGATGATGGGTACCAAGATGCTAAAGAAAATAAACATGTATTGGATGATATTTTTACACATAAAACAAAAAATGAGATAGATAATGATAACTCAGCCGAAAACGCAACTGAAAACAAAGATGAAACAAATAATGAAAAACATGATAATAGCGAAACCTATTGGATTTATTACAAGGGTGACAATGACAGTTATTAGACATTTTGAACCCTAGATATTGTTCGAATTGTCGGCTTTGGATAAAAATAACGAAATAAGTTTGCGTTTTCGGATGAGTTTTCATGTGATTCAATATTATCAAATTCAATTGTAAAATCATCTAAATCATAATAATTGATCACTTGTTTTTTATTATTACTTGTAAAAGTAAAGGCGCTGCTTAAAAAAGCGCAAACTCTATTTTTTATATTTTGAAGCATTTTGTTATAATTACAAATTATTATTTTTGTTTTTTTTGTTTTTCTAATTCAAGTTTATTATCTATTTCAGAAAGTAATGTATATATTCTATTTACCTTATAATAAACAGTTACATTGAATATGATATTTATTGTAGAAGCAATCACAATAATTATCAAAATTCGGTTCATCTGTTTTTTCAAAGTGAAAAATCTTGTCATTTTTGCTAATGTTTTTGTAAATGTATTATTGTTGTTGTAAAAATACATTTACTTACTTTTATTTTATATTGTTATTATTTTATATTGTTATTATTTTACCAGAAAATACCATAACCTTTCCAGTAATTTCGGTTTTTTCGACATTTTCAATTTTTGTATATACAATCTCAACGTCTTTACTCGATTTAAATTTTGAATATTGTTTACATAACAAAGCACCTTGTTTTATAATTTGTAATTTTTGCTTTTTATCTAAAGAATCAAAATTGATATCGTAAAAATTCGGTAGCTCATCGTCTCGATACGTAAATCGAATGTTTTTCAAACAAGCAATTACGTGACACGACGGTTCGTTATGTATATGAAACCATAAATCAAGACAATCTGCTTGATCGATTAATTCAAAATTTTTTTTACTATTGTTACCAATCTTATAGACTATGCTTAAATTTAAACTGGGAATAAATCTAGTAACAATTCGATTCATATCTATTACTATATTCTTTATCATAAGTAATTATTTTATTATTGAAAAAAATATTCGAATTTATTTTCAATTTTTTTATATAGTTATTAGTATAAATTCCTTCTTCCATATATTTTCTTTAAATTTGATATGATTATGATTTTCTATTCTTCCAAAACGATTTTTTGTTTTCATCTATCTATCTAAAGAATAATTTGACGAAGTTATGACAGCAGCCATTACACTATATATTATATAAATATTTATTATAAAATAAATAATAGTTTTATCACTCTTGAGAAATCATATGGATAGTAAGTAGTGATATATTATTATAAGTAATATAGGACTATTATTGTTGAAATATTTCTAGTATGACCGAAATTACAAGCATTATGTACAACTACCGCTATATGGTGCAGCACATTCTGCGCCATCGCAATTACAATCTGGTGCTGAACATCCAGCGATACATGCGTTTGAAAGTGTAATTGTAAAGAGTTTTTCAACATTAGATGAAGGTTGAGTAAATATAGTTAATCCAGTTAATATATCCGCTAATTGAGGAACTGATAAATCTTCTTTAATTCCAGAACCATGTAATACTTTATCAAAGGGAACATGAGTTATTTTTCCATCCCCGAAATTTTGGGAATTACTAGAGTTAAATACCTGTGCTAATATATCATCTAATCCAGGAACAAAAAAAACATTACTAGGATTTGTTTTTTCACACACTGATACATTAACTAACGTTAGTTTATTATTATTACTGTCATTATTAACAGGAAATTGTAATTTTCCCATTTTAGATTCTTCTATATTTGACATTGTTAAAGTATGACCCTTATCACTTATCATAAATTTTATTTTAGGACTAACTAACTTATTATGTCCTATGATTAAAGAAAATAATGTGGATTCATGAAATTTTTCATGTTTCTGAACTTTTCCATCACATGGCGCCATTTTATAAATTACGCAGATATTTTATTTTTTCTAAATAAAATGAAACTGTCGAATATTTATATGAAACGTGTAAGAAATTTTTACTGAAAAATATTCTATGCTTAACACTTAAAGTCGAGATTTGAAAATGTAAAAGGTCTAATAATTACACCGACCAGAAAGAAAAATGAGACAAAACGCAGTTATGATTTATATATTTTATAACTATGTTTCAAATAATTTGACAAATGCTCCTTTGTGATTTTCTTCTCTAAAATATTAGAAATTACTTTATAAATATCATCGTAAGTATTAGGACTTTCTTTTTTAATATAATGTTTCAACTGACTAAAAAATTCCTCAATACTATTTGTTT
>Ga0214921_10010204_pt1 | contig 11667 bp, 13 predicted proteins | sample LL1505_MetaG_FD_177992 | JGI IMG/M metagenome (GOLD analysis project Ga0214921, IMG submission 177992) | Freshwater microbial communities from Lake Lanier, Atlanta, Georgia, United States - LL-1505 | ecosystem: Environmental > Aquatic > Freshwater > Lake | place: USA: Georgia | collected...
CATCGCCGAGCGCGATAGCAACCGAGCTACCGTTTGCCGCGCAGGAGGCCTCTAGTTTTGCTAAGAAATTGGGCAAGAAATCACCAACTCTCGGTAACCAGCCGTGAGTGTGCCTCGACGAATGATGGCTCGCTCGAGGCGAATTGGCCTTTGCTGATTCACCTCGATGAACATCTTCAGGTAGCTCTCGATTTCAAGCCCGGCCAACGGCAGCCCGATGCACATGTGCACTCCTGCGCCAAACCAGATGTGGCGGTATTCCTTTGGCATAGTGCGAGTCGGGTCGAAGTAGCCGAGCCGCTGACAAGCGAAGATGGTCGCCAACATTACTCGATCACCGGGCTTCACTTTGCGGCCCTGCACCTGATGGGGCGATTTCAAGCCTCGAAGCATCACAGGTGTCGGCACGGTTACCCGAAGCCCCTCCTGCACCACGGCGTCGAGGTCGCTTTCGCTATCGAGCTCGCCTAGATACCCGCTGCGCAACAAAAGCGCTGTGAAGCGGGGAAGGTGCGAAAGCACGGTTTCGGTGCCGGCAATCACGAGAGCGGTGATCACCGAGGTGGTGTCGTGTTTCGAGAGGCCAAAACCCTTTAGCGTGTTGGGAATGGTGCCGGCGCGGTCTGAATCAAAAGCTTCATGGATGCTGCGGTGCAAATCGGCCAGCTCACGCTTGGCTATCTCGGCCTGTTCATCGCTCAAGCGCTTGGTCGTTAGTTTCACGAAGCGCATCAGCCCGCGGGCCCGCTCGAGTTGCTCCAGTAAAGCCGACTCTTCGGTGTTTTCGAGGTCGTAGCCACTAAGGGTGCAAATCACGCGCGCCGCGGTTACTTCAATCGACTTGACTATATCTACCGCTTCACCGTTGAGAAGCCTTGCGGCCAATCGGTCAGTCTCGCCACGGACCGCAGCACCGATCGCATCCTCGAGATATTTCGCGCTGAACAGGGGAGTGAGTTTGCGCTTTAGGTCGAGATGTTCTTCGCCCGACATGTTTAGAAGTCCCGGCCCACGAAGTACCGGGTCCCAAAGATCGCTCGTTCCGCCGGGTGCAGTTTTACTGAAGTGCTCGCCGTCCATCAGAATTTGCCGCATCACACCGGCGTCAGAAACCAGTAGCCCCAAACCCGGCACCTTCAGCACGCGCGAAATACGCGTAAGTAGGTAGAGTGCGGAAATTGCGACCGGCCGCGAGTTGAACGAAACCCAACGATCCAAGGCAGTCGCGCGCTTAGCCTTTCGAACGGTGAACGTGGTCATCGAATATCGACATTCTGCGATGGACGGTAGTGGCTGCGATACCAGCGAATGGATGCCATCAGGCCCCAGTGTTGCACTCGCCTCGCAGAAACGGCGACGCGCATCTTGCGGAAACGCTTCACCTTGAGTGCCTGACTGCGAACCGAGTTCACGAGCGCGCGGTCTTCGTGAACATCTTCGATTCTGGTTCTCGGAAATCCCCCGACCAACAAGTAAGCGGTCGCGCGAATGGCCAGGTTGTTGCCGCTGGTCATAATGTATGGGCCGCGCATGCCTCGTTGGTAGTTGGAGGGGCGCACCAGTCCAAAAAGCATGGCCACCGTGGTTGCGAATCTAAGCAGCCAGAACTCGAAGAAACTCACCTCGCTTCTAATCGGAATGCTAAGACCAGAAATCATGCTCAGCTGGGGCTTTCTAGCGAACTCCGCCCTAATCGATTTGATCCAGTTTTCGTGGGGTAGCGAGTCGGCATCGGTACGAGCGAGAATGTCGCAACCAGCTGCTGCGGCTGCTCGCATCGCGGTATCGGCCGCTGCCCCGGTGCCTTTTTGAGTCTCTGAAACTACTTGCCAATCGAGTTTGTGCGCCTGAATAAAGCTCCTACAAATTTCCACGGATGCATCGGTCGAATTGTTATCGCAGAGAAAAACCGTGAATTTGGCGTCTTTTTGGGCGAGGAGCGCCTCGAGCGTGGCGCTGATCCATTTCTCCTCGTTATAGAACGGGATGCAGACGCCTATTTTCATATTCTGAAAATACCAAGTCCGGTCGAGATTCCACCCGCTAGGCCAACATAGGCAAACAGGTCGCCAGTCTTGAGCCGCCCCTGCTCGAGGGCCAGTTCTAGCTGCAACGCCATGGTTGCGCTGGTCATGTTGCCGTAGTCGGCTACCGTGCGGATGATCTGATCGGCGGGAACTTCGAGAATCTTGCAGATGTCATCGATGTAGGGGTCAGCAATCTGGTGCATGCCGATCAACGCGAAATCATCCCAGGTCAGTTCATGCTTGGCGAGGGTCTCATTGAGAATTTCCGGGCCAAGCGACATGAAGGCTTGTGCCAGTTTGCGGCCATCCATGTCGAAGTAGGTGGCATCGAGGTCTCGAGGTCGGCGAGAACCACCGGTCGGCAGGGTTCCGACATCCCACTTGGTGGAGTCCGACCGAAATTCGATTCCAAGGATGCTTTCATCAGTTCCGTCAGTGGCGGTGAGAACCGCGGCAGCACCGGCATCGCTCATGGTGAACCCAGCGAAGGATCGGAGAAACTGCATTTTGCTGGTGTTGTTCCAGCGGATGGCCATGCTCGGAGTTTCACCGCTCACGATGAGAATGTTTTTGTATTGCCCCGAACGAATGAAAGCATCCGAAACTTGAAGCGCGTTCAGAAAACTGTTGCATGCGTTTTTGATGTCCATTGCCGGCACGCCGTCTGCCCCGAGAATCGCAGACACGATGTGGCTGGTGGCTGGCTCGATCAGGTCTTGGCTGGCAGCCGAGAAAATTAGCAAGTCGATGTCTTTGACGCTGAGTCCTGCCCGATCGAGAGCCTTTTTGCCTGCTGCTGCTGCGAAATCCGAGGCATTTTGTTCGTCGAACCGACGGTAAACGGTTTCAACGCCGGTGAGTTTTGAGATGTATTCGACGGGTACCTTATGGGGCTTGGATGCCTCTGCTATCGCAACCAGCACATCGCTCATCTTGGTTTTCACAGGCCCAAGTTCGACAGCGGTCGAAAGGATTTTGGTTCTTGGCAAGCAAAGCCTCTTTTCAAGTGAACACTAAAACCCTATTGCCTGTCTGTCTTGACGAGGAAATCGGGGGTGTCCCCTTTAAGGAGTACCCCTAGAAAGCGGCGATAGCCACCAGAGCGCGGTGCAACTCGCGAACCAAAACAGCCTGGCGAATGGCCAGTTGTTGCGAAACGTCTGACATCGTTCGTTTCTCGATCAGGATTCCGGTTGCCACCGGCTGGAGGGCTTTGGGCAATAGTGCGATGCGAGCCTTGAGCTCATCCTGACTCAGGTGACTAACATCCGGTGCCGCCTCTTCGAACGTAACATCAAGGTCGAACTCTCGATTTTGCATCATTCCTCCACTACGAACTCTTTGCGGTAACTCTGAACCACAGAACGCAGCCCGATTCCACAAACGCCAACCATTTTTCCACTGCGATAGTAGCCAAACACGCAGTCACTCTCCACTTGCCCTTCGAGCAGTTTCACTTCATCGGCCAAGGCAAGCAAACCGTAGGCGAGCAGGTGAACGTCATACTGGTCGCTCCAAAAAGAAGGAATCGGGGCGAATGTCTCTTCCGTCACAGAGTTAGCCATGTCGCGGTCTTCAGTCGACCCGGATGCCTCGGCCGCAAGCTCAGCCGCCAGCACCTGCCCAACCCGTTTGGCGCTGTCGGTGGGAATGTTCCAGTGCTCTACGCGGCGCGGTTCTGAATCAAAGATCGGGTTGGCAAAGCGGGCTACGTCACCAACCGCAAACACGTGGTCGTGCACCACTGCGTCTAGCCCAACCGCTTGAAGCGAATTGTTGGTGAGAACGCCGTTGCTCAGGTCGAGATTGTTGCCTTCTAGCCATTCCACGTTGGGGTCAGAGCCGATGGCTTCGATGAAAACATCGCAGGGCAGCACTTCGCCAGAGTCGAGAATTGCGCCAACCACCCGCTCCTCGCCAAGCAGATCGACCACGGTGCTTTTCATCCGAAAACTAACGCCCTGCTCTTCGTGGCGACGCTGGATTTCTTTGGCCAACTCGAGCCCGAGCGGCCGGACGATGGGGTGAACGCCCGGTGCAACGATGGTTACCTCGCATCCGAGCTTGCGGGCGGTGGCGGCAACCTCGCATCCGATGAAGCCGGCCCCGAGAATCACAACTTTCGCGCCTGCAACCAGCGCTGCTCGAAGACTAATGGCGTCTTCGAGGGTGCGCACGGCGAATCGGCCGCGAAGATCGCCGTTGGCAACCTGGAGTCGCTTTGGGCGCAGCCCGGTTGCAATCACCAGCGCACTGTATTCGTGAACCAGTCCGGTGTCATCGGTGACGGTTGAATTTGCTAGGTCAGCACTGACCACCCGAGTGCCCAAAATCCAGTTGACGTCGGCCGTTGCCGGGCGCTGCGGAAAAGCTACGGCCTCGTGGCTCACCTCGTTGGCGAGCACCTCTTTTGAAAGGGGAGGTCGGTTGTATGGAGCATAGGGCTCATCACCGATTGCCGTAATCGGGCCGGCATAGCCGAAGCGACGCAGCGACTCGGCAACGCGAAGGCCGCCCATCGATGCGCCGACAATAACTACCGGCTTGGTCATGTTGCTCCCTCGAGCAGGTGTGTTATTCGACGATGAAGATTGCCTGCATCGGGCAGACGTCTACAGCGGCTTCAATGTTGTCGCGCTCGCTGTCGTCGGCCTCAGCCGTGTATTCGAGCTTGTCATCTGAGTTCAGACGAAAGATGTCCGGAGCCTCGAAGACACACTGGCCGTAGTGCTGGCACTTGGCCATGTCGACGTTGATCTTGATGGTCATTTACTTTTCCTCAACTGTTGATGGGTAAAGATCTTTGCTTGGTGTTCTAATGCCGCGGAACTCCCAGTCTCCACCGAGAGCGGTTGAGACGACTTCTTCGCTAGAGGTTGGTTGAGCACCGACATCCGTTCGAATCGGCGTTGGCCCTTCGACGATGTGGTTGGTCAAACGGCCAAGGCCCTCAACCTCAACCTCCACGATGTCTCCTGGCTCAACCGGGCGGCTGAAGGCCGGGGTTCCCGAAAAGAGCATGTCACCGGGAACGAGAGTTATGGTTCGGGCGATGTCGGCAACCAGGTAGTGCATGTCCCACTCCATGTTGTCGGTGTTGTCTTCTTGCTTGACCTCGCCGTTTACGTAGGTGCGAATCATTTTGTTGCGGAAGTCCCAGTCGGTTACCAAACCCGGGCCAACCGGTGCAAGGGTGTCGGAGCCCTTGACTCGCAGCATTGAGCCGGCATCGGTGTCTCTGAAGTCGTGCAGACCGTAGTCGTTGCCAACCGTGTAACCCGCGATGTATTCACCGGCTTCTGCAGGGGAGATGTTTCGGCAGGTCTTGCCGATGACGATCACGATTTCGCCCTCGTAGTTGAGCCACTTGCATCCGGCTGGGCGCACCACGGCACCTCCGTGGGTGTTAAGCGCGGTGATCGGCTTGTGAAAGTAGGTAGGTGCAGCGGGCAGCTTGGTCATGAACTCTTGCGTGCGTGAGTCGTAGTTGAGGTGCACGGCGATGATCTTGGTTGGCTCGGATGGCGCTAGGTGCACGGCATCCGCGATGGCGGTTACTCGGCCATCGGGCGCAACGAGGTTTTCACCCTGACGCAAAACCTGCACCGGATAACCATCAAGCAGAATGCGGCGATATTCAGTCACGAGAGAGATTCACGTCCTTTGGTAGCGGAAATCCGCCTTCGGGCTTATCAAACCAGATGTGCACCTGACCGGTGCCAATCGAGTTTTCGTATTCAGAATACAAACGACCAACCGAGGTGTTCGCCTCTTCGCCCAGCGCGCCTGCCATGGCGAGGTACTGAAAGAATCCCGCTTCTGGCTTGTACTTCTTGAAGGTATCGAAGTCATCGAGCACTGCCTTGTGGTCTCCGGCTTCGAACCACTTGATGACCTTTTTGTCATACTCGTAGGCTTCGGGCGTGTAGATGTGAATCGGATCGCTGGCCTCGTGCTTGCGAAGGTCGCGTAGCTTGTGGAAGGTGTGGCTGAGCGCGCCAGAACCGAGAATCAGAACCTTGCGGTCACTGTCTCTGATGGCCTCGCCGAGCGCGCGACCTGCGCGAATGAAGTCTTCGGCAGTGCCGGTCTGGCAAACCGACATGCTGATCCAGCGCTTGTCATCGATTCCGCGGCCCAGGTAGTGCCAAAGGTTTGTGGTTGCATAGAAAATCGGCAGGTGAGGATCACTGATTGGGGTAACCCAGGTGCCGTTCTTCTCGTCGTAGTTGGCAATCGAGTTAGCCAGTTCGGGGTCGCCCTTGAATGCGTAAGGAATCTGACTCATGCCGCGGGGAAGCTCCTCGCTGGTGAACAGGCCCGAACGCTCGGCATGCGAGGTAACCACAAACTCCACGGTGGTCGCCCAGTGCGAGTCGAGAACCACAACGGTGTCGTAGTCGAGCGTCTCGAAGACATCCTTGCGAAGCTTCTTTAGCCCGGGCACCAACGTGATCTCCTTGCCGTTATTCAGGTCTTTGCGAACCGCTTCGGGCAACATGATTGTCGGCACGTGAGCGAGAATTCCCGCTCCTACTACTTCACCCATTTGTTATTCCTTCCATCCATTTGGAGAAACCACGGTGTTTTTGACATCCGCGTAAAAATCGAACGACCAGGTGCCGCCTTCGCGGCCGATACCCGACTTGCGTGAACCGCCGAAAGGCGCTCGCAGATCGCGAACGAAGAAGCAGTTCACCCAGATGGTGCCTGCCACGAGCTCTTTGGTGATGCGGTCGGCGTGGGCGCGGTCTCCTGAGACCACAATGGCAGCCAAACCGAACTCGGTGCCATTGGCCATTTCTAGCGCCTGCTCGTCGGTGCTGAAGGTTTGCATGCAGAGCACCGGTCCGAACACCTCAGCGGTTACGATTTCGCTGCCAGGTGTTGGTTTGATCAGCGTCGGCCGGAAGAACAGGCCACCTAGTTCGCCGTTTGGCTCGCCGCCCATCACGATTTCTTGCCCCTCGGCCTTGGCTCGGTCGACGAAACCCTTGATGCGGTCGAAGTGAACCCGGTGAATCTGTGGTCCGATGTCGGTTTCTGGGTCGCGTGGGTCGCCCTGCTTGAGCTTCGATGCCCGTTCCCGGAACTTCTCGGCGAAGACATCCGCGACGCTTTCGTGCACCAGGATGCGCGTTCCGCTCAAGCACACCTGACCGGCGTTGTCATACTGCTCGACAGCCAACTCGGCCGCTAGTTCGAGGTCGGCATCTTCGAACACCAGCAGCGGGCTCTTGCCGCCCAACTCAAATGACACGGGGGTGAGGTTATCGGCTGCCGAGCGAGCGATCAGTTTGGCGGTTGGAACAGACCCGGTGAAGGAAATTCTTGAGATATCAGGATTCGCCACCAGTGCTGCGCCAACCTCGCGACCGAAGCCAAGCACCACGTTGAATACACCATCGGGAATGCCGGCTTGTTTGGTCAGGTCGGCGAAAAACGACGCGCTCAGCGGAGTCCACTCGGCAGGCTTGAGCACCACTGTGTCTCCGGCAGCCAGGGCAGGCCCGATCTTCCAGGTTGCCAACATCAGGGGAGCGTTCCAAGGCGTGATTAGCACGCAGACGCCTGATGGATCCCAGCTGATGTTGTTGCTGTGACCGCGGGTTTCAAAAGCCTCGTGCCCGAGGTGATTGATTGCCCAGTCGGCGAAGAAGCGAATGTTCATGGCCACGCGGGGCATCACGCCGCGTCGGTGCGACCGCAGCAGCGAACCGTTATCCATGGTTTCTAGTTGCGCTAGCGTTTCGAGGTTCTCTTCGACGAGTTCGGCGAGTCTCATTAGCAGTTCGCCGCGTTTTACCGGTCCGAGGGCCGCCCAGGCAGGGAACGCCTTGCGCGCAGCCGCAATCGCCAGTGCCGCCTCTTGTTCGGTTCCGCGGGAGATTTCACCAAGAAACGAGCCATCAATCGGCGAAGTGTTTGTGTAGGTTTCGCTAGACGCAACACGCTGACCACCGATGAAGTGTCGCGTGTCTATTTGCGCTCCAGCTACTTCTACAAAGCTCATTAGAGGCGCTCCTTGGTTTCTTGCTTCAATGTCGGTGAGTAACAAATATTCATTCGGATGCTAATGATTTTAGATTAGGGCATACTCTTAGACAAGACCAATCAAAACGGCTGCACAGAGTCGGTTTTTTATAACGATTTGGAGTTTTGGATGAGCACATCGGCTCGACCTCGAATTGCCCTGCTGGGTAGGTTTGCCGACAGCACCACCGCCACCCGACACGGAGCCCTCGTCACCGCTCGTTTGCTTGCTGAGGCCATCTGGAACGCCGGCGGCGACCCCATCACGCTGCTGCCGACCCACGACTCCGATTGGGCTAACAGACTGGCGGGTTTTCAAGGGGTTCTAATGCCCGGAGGAGCCGATATCAGCCCTTCGCTATACGGTCAGACTCCCGAAAGCGATGAGCTCTATGGCATCGATGAATTCCAGGATGCCGCCGACCTGAGCCTCACTCGCTGGGCGCTCGAAGCCAAAGTTCCGTTTCTTGCCATATGCCGCGGATTCCAGATGGTCAACGTTGCTCGCGGTGGCACGCTGGTTCAGCACATGGAGCAAGATCACCGGCACGTGATTCACGAATTATCAATCGACTCGGATGTTGACCGGTTGGGTCTTTCGAGCAATCGCATTTCGTCGTCTTGCTATCACCACCAGGCAATTGACAAGCTCGGAGATGGCTTGCGGGTTATCTCATCGGCTTCAGAAGGCCACCCAGAGGCATTTGCAATAGACAACGGAGCTTGGGCTTATGCGGTTCAGTGGCATCCTGAAGATAACGCGGCCACCGATGCCCACCAAGCGGAATTGTTCAAACGGTTTATTGAAGAAGCGTCGGCTTCAAGGCCGATTTAGCTTTCTAGGTGGCGGGTAATTTCGCGCAGATGGTCGGCAACTTCACCGGTTGCTTTAGCTGAGAGTGTCTCGACGACGTGCTTTTCTTCACGGTTGAACTCAGGAAAAAGTTTGTCCATCATCTTGCGTCCGGCTGGGGTGAGTCGCACGATCACTAGGCGTCCGTCCTCCGGGCTCTTGTTTCGCTTTAGCAACCCTCGACCCTCGAGTGTGCCAAGCACACCGGTGAGGGTTGCCTTCGAGAATCCGCCTTCGTCTGCAATCTGCCGGGTCTCGATTGGTTCCCAAATCCAAACCACCCAGAGAACCACGAAGGCGGTCCAAGAAAGGTCATGCTTGGCCAGCACGCTGCGCTCGAGGTGGTTTCGCACTGCCGTCGCTGCGCGAAAGAGGTTTGAACTCACGGCCATAGCTGCAAAGTCGATTGACTTGTTGCCGAGTCGTGCCTCAACTTGACGCTCAGTTTCGTTGAGTGTGTGCAATCCGGCCATTACAGCTCCATTCCTTGAGACGACTAAAACATAGTTTGGCAATCATTTAGTCCCGAATGAATAACATTTGCAAAATTTGCGCATCAAAATGTTCAGCAGTCGCTAATCTAAAAATGATTCGTATCCAAACAATCTCCCAAGGAGTGTCCGTGAACTCACTGTCGAGCCTCAGTCTTGCCAACCTTGACCTATTTGCGGGTGGAGCTCCTTGGTCGGTATTCGAGCAACTGCGCAAGGAGAGTCCGATCCACTGGAATGAGGAGGAGTCACCGAACTCAGGCTTTTACTCGGTGGCTAGATACCACGACATCGTCAAGGTGTTGCGAGACCCTGAGACCTTCACCTCGGAGCGATTCACAAACCTCGAAGAAGTCGATGCCGAGCAGGAAGAGGCACGCCGTTCGCTTCTCGAAACCGACGGCTCACGCCACCGTGCACTTCGTCGGTTGCTTCAAGGCGAGTTCACTCCTCAGGCCGTGGCAAGGTATGCCACCTTCCTTCGGGGCCTCACCGCCACCACTCTCGACAATGCTTTTGCCAAAGGCACATTCGATTTCGTTGAAGAAGTGGCATCCGACTTTCCGATCAACGTTTTAGTTCGGTTGCTCGATGTGCCCCAAGAAGATGCAGGTCAGCTGATTGAGTGGGGAAACCGGATGATCGGTTTCGACGACCCCGAGCACGCCGATGTCTTGATCAACGACCCGGAGAGCGAAAAATACCGCCTCGTTCCTTTTAAATCTCCCGCAGCACTCGAGGTTTTTGAATATGGAGACGCACTCGCTCGGGAACGCAGGGGTAAAGACGGCGTAGACCTGGTTTCTCGCTTGGTAAACACTCTGCCCTCCGACGGCATACCGCTCACCGAACGCGACTTTCACACCAACTTCCTGCTTCTGGTAGTTGCCGGAAACGAGACCACGCGGCACACCATCAGCCACACCATGAGCAACTTGATCGCAAACCCAGATCAGCTCCGCTTTCTTCAGGAGAACCCCGACAAGATCGAGTGGGCCGTTGAAGAATTCCTGCGTTATGCCAGCCCGGTTTATCACTTCCGCAGAACGGCCACCAAGGATGTCGAACTCAACGGTGTGCAAATCAAGACGGGCCAGAAAGTGGTTCCTTGGTTTGCCTCTGGAAACCGTGACGAGAACATCTTCAAAGATCCAAACAAGATGGATGTCACGCGCAACCCGAATGAACACATGACCTTTGGTCGAGGAGGACCCCACATGTGTCTCGGCAACGCCCTCGCTCGAATCGAACTCAAGATTATGTTTGAAGATTTGATTCAACGAGTTGACTCGGTCGAGTTTGCCGGCGAAGTCGATTATCTGAGAAGCAACTTTGTTCACGGCATCAAGCGCATGCCGGTGAAGGTCAACCTGCGCTAAGGCTGGCTAAACCATCATCGGGTTAGACGAGTTTCGCGACCTTTTCTAGAAAAGCATCCACGAGCTGATAGGTGCGTTCGACAGCTTTTGGTTCTTCGGCGATGGTCATCGCCATCAAAATATCCGGGTCTTGACCGTCGGCTGCCACCTTTGCGTCGCCGCCCCAATCGAGCCAACCCTTTAGGCCGCTGGCCACCAATTCGGGGTGAAACTGCACGGCGAGCGATCGACCAAAAGTGAATGCCTGCGACGCGCATGGGTTTCGAGCAACTTCTACTGCGCCTGGCGGAACCTGCCAACGGTCGTAGTGAAATTGAAACCACGGTCCGCGGGGCACTAGGTCGTCATCGTCGCTCATGATGGCCGTCCACCCGATTTCACCCTTGGGTGCTGGAGCAACCGATCCTCCGAGTGCGCGGGCGAGCAGTTGCCCGCCAAAGCAGATGCCCAACACTGGGATGTCGGCAGCCAGAGCGGCGCGCAGCCATTCGATTTCCGGCAGCAGCCAGTTGCCGATGCATGCGTCATCCCAGGCTCCCCAGGGAGCACCGAGCGGAATCAGCACGTCGTATTCTGAGGCATCTGGAAACTCGAAACTTACGTTTGGCTCACCGAATTGGTGCTGGGGCACAACGAGCATCTCGGATGTCTCGAAGCCACGCTGGCGGAAGCGTTCGCCGACTGGCCCAGTGGGGCTCACGTGGTCATGTTGGATGAAAAGCGCTTTCATGAAAACCTAACTACTGCATAACATTTCTTCGAGATGCTCATTCTGCTCACAATGCTAGAGCTATTATTCGTTTGAGCCCTAATGATTGTTGCTAGCGGCCAAGTTGTTACAAAGGAGTTGCAATGACCACCGACCTTGTCGCCCTCAGAGAATC
>Ga0214921_10010206_pt1 | contig 11666 bp, 8 predicted proteins | sample LL1505_MetaG_FD_177992 | JGI IMG/M metagenome (GOLD analysis project Ga0214921, IMG submission 177992) | Freshwater microbial communities from Lake Lanier, Atlanta, Georgia, United States - LL-1505 | ecosystem: Environmental > Aquatic > Freshwater > Lake | place: USA: Georgia | collected 2015-05-28
GCCTAATAAACCAGCATTTATATTATACATATATATATATATATATATATATATTTATATTGTTATTTTAATCATCAATGTATATATATTTTAAAAAATTAGTAAATGGCACTATTATAAATAATTTTACATATAAAAAAATAAAATAATTATTTATAATGGGTAATAAAAATTATAAATCAATTAATCATATTTTATATGAAGTTGAAATAGATAATGGATTATTTTTAGGAATTTGTGCAAAAGATAATGATATATATGAAATTATCCGAATTGGTAATATAGTTAAATCTAAATTAATATCTTGTACTGTAACATCAACTTGTTTAATATACAAATTTAAAAAAGACATAATATTAAAGGTGTATAAAGATTCAAAAAATACATATAGTTTAGATTATGATAAAATACAAATATTTAATACACTATTAAAAATAAAACCAATAAATTATTTTAGTGAAAATATTGATAAAATATATTATGAAATACAAAACAATATTAATTTCCACTAATAATAATTTTAATACAATTATTATTATTCATAAAATTTTTAATAAATAATTTTAAATCACTAAAATTAATTAATTCTAATTCTTTATTTAATATTTCAACACGATTAAATAAATATGTTTTATTAATAATTTCAGAACAATAGCGTGAATAAATATCAGCAATACTACTATCATTATAATTAATTGTCCTAGCAAATCTAATTTTATAATTTTCTATCTGAGTTTCATCTAATATATCATCTATATTATTATTAAATTCATCAATAGCATCTGTAATAAATTTAACATTTTTATCAGATTGAATAATTTGTAAAATTGAACTATAATTCATTATATTATTCATAGATATTTGTACTATATAACCAATCTGTTCCTTTGTTCTTAAAATATCATAAAATATATCATGTAAAATATTAACTGTCATATTTGTTAATATATATTTTCTAGGTTCAAATATACCTATATTATAATAATACATTACTGAATTTGATTTTTGATCAATATCTGGATGTTTAATTTCCAATATTTTATTATTAATAGGACATATTTTAGGATTACAATTCCAAAATTGTACAATTTGTGGTATATATTCACGTGTTTTTTCTGTTATTTGTTTAAATGGTTTAAAAAGTGCAATATATTTTTTTGTTATATTTCCATATAATATAATAGTTTGTATACTATCTGTAAATAAATTAGTTATATAATATTTAATGCAATTAATAGTAATATCATTTAATGTCTGCAATAATAATACATTATTATATACATGTTTATTTGTTAATAAATCAAGTATATAAAAATTATATTGAATAGGATTTAAATATTTAATATTATTAATTTTATTTTTTAATGTAATTTTCAATGATTCAAGATATATATCAGATAACATATTAATATGCTTATTAATATTAGATAAAAATAGATGTATCTTATTTATAAAAATATATAATTGTAATGGATCATTCAACCAAGAACCTTTAATATTAATATTAGATTGTTTTGCATTTACACTAAAATTAATATCATAACCTAATTTAAAATAATCATATAATATAATAGGCGCTATATAATTTAGTATATTGCATGATAAAATAGATAATAAATAATTTTTAGGTGTATTAAAATATTTACTATTATTATATTGTAATAATACATATAATATTGGTTCATTATATTTAGATGTAGCACCAAACCAAAATTTATCTTGAATTAATAATGGTTTATTATATATATCTAATTTATATAGTAATTTAGGTTGTATAATTATAATATCATTTTTTAATTTTATTGATAGCAATTTATTATTTGTTTTATAATTATTCAGTTTTATTTTAGCATAACTACTATTATATTGCCTTACATTAAATACATTGCTAATATATTTATTAGTATCATATTTTTGACTAGTAATAACGCGTATTTGATTCTCTACATTAATATATTTAATAAAAATATCTATATAATTATTATGTACATTTTTAATAATAAATGATCCTATATAAGGGTCATCATAATAGTGAAGATTTGATGATAAATAATTAATTAAATCAAGTGAATCAATCTTATTAGTATAGTTAAATCTATTTATATTAATTTGATTTAAATAATTTACCACTTTCTTAATATCTAATTTATATATAGATGTAATATATGATAATAATGTACTTTCAATTATATCTATATTATTAAATCCTAATAAAGTAAGATTGAAAACTAATTCAAAGAAACCCTCTGAATTTATTTTATAATACATATTTTCTATATAACCATTATTTACAAGATAGAAATTTAATGATTCTTTTGTATTAATAGTTAATAATTCACCTAAAATATAAAATTCTTGTGTTTTATATTGATTTGATGAATATTGTTCTGGTATTTCCCATATATAAATTAATTTAGATATATTACTTAATGATTTCAAATAGTAACTTGTATTTTTTTCTTTGAATGCGATTCCTTTATTACTTATTTTTCTTTTATTATTTTTTTTAATTTTACCAAATGTATTATTTAATATTTTTATTATTTCATCATAAGATTTATTAGATGCAATACATAGTGATAAATTATCAGTATTATAATAATTATTATAAAAATCTACAAGTAATTCTCGAATATTATCTTTATTTAATGTATCTAAAGATCCTGTTGGAAATAAATTTAAATTACTAATATCTAAAATAAATTGTCCATATATCCAACTATCATCATTAATATTTTTTAAATGTTCATTATTAATTGCATTCATTTCCCTGTTTATTGCATCTGGTGCAAATAATGGATCTATAAAGAAATAACTGAATATATCCATAATTTCATCAAGCCCTTCATTATGAATATTTAAATGATAACATGTTTCATTATGTGATGTATATGCATTATATTGCCCGCCATGATATGTAACACGTTCACTAAAATAATTTTCTTTTGGGTGTTTACTACTACCCATAAATAACATATGCTCTAAGAAATGAGCTATTCCATCAGATGCATCATAACACCCTGCTTTAACATTAACTGAAATATATGATTCAGTTAATAAAGAATCATTAACAATAATATATTTAATATTATTATCTAGCATTCCCATTTTATAAGTTCTATTATCAAATAATGGTTTAGTTAGTAACATTATTACAATATAGATATTATAATTATATATATTATAAATTAAGAGTTATGAAATTAAAAGTTTATGAAATTCATACACAAGTTTACAATCAATTTCATTATAATTCTGAATATCTTGCATAATAGGATGAGATGAAATATTTTTTAAATTAGAATTATATAATTGTAAAGCATTAATAGATGCATCTAGACCATTTGTACAATTATTACTTGAATAACATGTATCAATCATTTTATGCTTATATAAAGCAGTTGCAATATTTTTAAGCTTAAAATTGAATGAATCTTTAATAACAACATTTTCTTGAAAGGCTTTACATAAATCATTAAATTGATATAAATCATCTGTTATACATATATTTAAACTATTCTTTATTTTATTAAATTCACTTTTCTCATAATTACTCCAATGATAAAAATTAATAAAATCTTTTTTTTGTGACCGCAATAGAGTTCTTAAGAAGAAGAATAATGATTTAAATAAGTTTAAATGTGATTTTTGATTTAGATCTTTTAATATAAATGATTTGTATTTCCATTTATTATCAATAGTATAACCAATACCAATCATATATATATAATAATTATTATCATAATTTATAATACCATCTTTGATCTGTGAATTTAATGATTCACTAAAACCTTCAAAATCTAAAAATATATTTAACCCTTTCGAATTGGTATATTTTAATTTATCCATATTATCATTAATTCTAATTAGATCTGTATTTTGTCTATTAATATCAAGTATATTATTAATAATAGTTGCACGTAAATTTGTAAAACCTAAAAGTTCTGCATTTAATTTATCATCTTTCCATGAATATATTTTATGAGCGTGTGCAATATTACGATGTCTTGTACTACAATTCCAAATTGTTGTAATATCATTTACATTACTATTTATAGTTTTCTTCTCAGAATAGCATGTATCGCTTTTCATATTTGGATATAAATTATCATCTAGTTGAGTGTTATTGTCAAGTTGTGTTTGATATGTGTCATAATTATAATTAATATCCTGCAACCATTTAATAGCACTATTTGTTCTACCAATAATTTCTTTATCATACACATCATAATCAATTATACCAATATTCATACTTTGACTGTCACTAAATTTACCTAAAATATATGCTCTATTAATATAAACATTCTGAATATTATTTAATAATTTAGTGTAAATATATAATTGAGCTTTATATGCAGGAACTCTGTTTAAATTTTTAATAGTATTATCATTATTAAGATGAAGTGTAGAATGTTTAATATCAATAATAACATAATAGGGTAAATTATTCACTAAAATTGGAATATTATTAGTTTCCATAAATTTATATTCTAGTAAAGTATCAATATAAGTTGATAATACTATTAAATCAGGACTACCTCCAATATTCTGTTCTTCATCGTATAAATATCCTTGATAAATAATATTAACTTTATTCTTAATAAAATCACATGTTTTACTGTATTTAGATGCATTTGTTTCAGTTATATCAATTTTACTAATAATATGTTTTTTATCAATAATTTTAATTATTTCAGATTCAAAAATATTTCCTTGATCCATAATAAATTTTATGTTATTATCAATATTTGGTTGTAATGAATATTGTATAAAATCAACTAAACTATCATTAAGAATATAATTACCAACACTAGAAGCTCTAATATATGTCTTGGAATATTTTTGTTTTTTATTAGATTCATTATCTATAGAATTTATTGATTTTCTTTTGAACATTATTAATAGTATTAATATTATATATATATAATACTTTTATATATCAATTTTTATAAAACATCACTTAGTTGTAGAATATACACAAACTAACAATTTTTATAAAACTAGGCTACGCCTAGTTTTATAATAAGACTGCGATACGAATTAGCGATCGCACACAGTGAGTTTAATTCACATAATAATAATATACATTATTATTATATGGATAATAAATTACAATTGAATGGCGATTTAAATACAGTTGCACCTGCAAATATAAATCATGTAAATATGGTGACATTACCACCGGTTACAACTAGTTTACAAGTTTCATTATTTTCACGCATTTTTAATAAATGGACACTATATATTATGTGTGCATTAGTAGTCGGATTCTTATGCTATTATGCGTATAATAAAAAGAAAGCATTACAACAAACAACTGCACCTAAAGTTGTTGAACCAATGACTGATAATAAAGAAAATGAAACAAAATTATTACTAGAATTACAAGCAAAGGATCAACAATTAAAAGACTGTCATATGAAAGAATTACAAGATACTCATAAATATAATAATATGCAACATCAATTAAAACAACAACAACAACAACAACACCAATTACAACAACAGCTGAAAGACATGCAACAGCAACAACAACAGCAACAACAACAGCAGCAACAACAACAACAGCAACAACAACAGCAACAACATGAACAACATGAACAACCAGAAATAGTCCAACTAGATGACAATTTTGAAGATCAGAATCTACAACAATATAACTTATCTGTAAATGAAATTAATGAATTAACTAGCACATTACAATAATTATTTTTTTAATTTACATCTAGAATCTATATTTATTGATTTTAATCTTTTATCTTGTGGTACAATATTTAAAACACACTTTGATTTAATACCATATAATGGTTCGATACACCCACCCTCTAATTTTTTTGATTTTCCTATACGATCTTTAGGATTTAATAAACATCTTGCCCTAAAACTTTCATATCTATCTCTAACATCTTCATATGAAAGTTTTGACTTTTTTCCTAACATTTCATTGACAACTTCATGAAAATCATATACCCATTTACTTAGCGTATATCTGTTTTTTAATGTATCTTTTGTTAAAGGAACTTTTTTAAGATTTTTTTTAATATTTTTTCTGCAAATACCGCATGGTAAAATATTTTCTAAATTAGCATAAAAATTATAATAGTGTTCTATTTCATCTTGAGTAGGATTAACAGGATAATTAAAACTGATAGTATGTAAAGTATGCCATAGTGGTGGCCCCCATACATAAGTTATCATCCCATCATTTGAATTATAATCTTTATCAGTAAAAATACTAGTCATTATAATATACTATATATAAAAATATAATGAGCATTAAAAATTATATATAATTATTATGATAACCACCAAATTGATAATTAATATCAGATGGTAGCAAAAAACAACTTGTTATATTATTATTTAATTGTTCGATTTTATTAATACCTTGTGAATCTATAACATGAAATTCAAACATTTTTTGTAGATAATAAATAATTTTTTCAGAATGAGCGAGTCCAGTATGTACAATTATTGTTTGATTATTACTATATATAATTCTAGCTATAGTATACCATTCTAATATAGAATGTAATATAGTATTAAAATCTTCTAATATATTATGCTGTTTATCTATAATTTCACTAATTCTATGATATAAATATGCTATATATTTATTAATAAATTTAGCATATTCTTTTTTAAGTAACAAAAAATAATTACCGAGTGGTGTATTTTTAAGTATTGTAATATTATAATACTTAAATTTGGTTGCTAATTTATGATCTTGTATACAAAAGAATGTATTAATGGGAATTAAATATTGATATAAAAATATATCATTTTCATTAATATTAAATGTTTCCCAACTAAAAGGTATATAATTATTACGAATATCAATTGGTATAATAATTTTTACATTATTTAAATATAAATGTTTAAGATCTTGTGTATGTTGTGATGAACTCCATAATTCTTGTAATTTATTATTATTTCGTTCAACCTCTTCTAATAAAATATCACTTTTATTAAATTTTGTTTCCAACCAGGATGATATATTATGATAATCATAATTACAAGGTGGTAAACTATCGTGTTTATCTGCCATTACCAAGACTAATTTATTAGTATCTGATAATATACTATAACCAATTAAACCAAAAATTCTAGTATTCATTTATTATATATTATTATAAATGAGATATATTTTGCCAATATAATACATAACATCTGATATATAATAAACACCTAATATAATTATTTAATAAGTTTAATACAATATTCATATAATTATTATAATTTTTTCTTCAAATCTATTCATTTAGATAAAATTTATTTTATTATATAATGATAATAAATAATAAAACAAATATTATTCCTGATATAATAGAAAAATATATAATAAAACTAATAAATAAAAATCCACCAAATTCATACAATATTATGAAAACAAATGAAATTGATTCAATACAGAATAAAGTTCAATCCAAATATAATTTTACAATAGATCCAAAAATAATTGTATCTATTAAATCAAGTTATATGAAAGATTATATTATTAACAATTATAAAAATATATATAAATATGCACATAAAATACAACATGATTATAATAATACTAATATATTATTATTATCAAAAAAATATGATCTATCACCAGTTACAATTATTAATTTTATATTTGAAAAAAAATATAAAAATAAACTTTCAAATATTGTTAAAAACATATCAATATTAAATCATTATGATAAAAAACAATTATATATCGCGACAAGTAATGATATTTATTACCAATTAGATCAAACATCAAATGCTGTTAATGCAGAAGATTTTGAAAAAAAAATAGAAGAATTCCTAATAAATAATAAAATTAAGTATATGACACAAGAACAATTAACTCAAGAACAAATGAAACAATATGGAAAAGCTATAAATACACCAGATTTTTTAATAAAATCAGAATTAATTATAAATGGACAAAAAATAAATTGGATTGATGCTAAAAATTTTTATGGATCTAATATTGGATTCATAAAAAAAAAGATTAATAAACAAATAATAAAATATATTACAGAATATGGCAGTGGTTGTATAATATTTAGTCTTGGATATAATGATAAATTAATATTTGATAATACATTGTGTCTTAGTTATAATAGTATTATTGTAAAATAGGCGAACTTAAATGATATATCCACCAAATTCTTGTTAATAATTTACCAAGTAATTTAGCTAATCCGACAATTTTTGTGTGAAAGTAGTAATGTTGAACATGTTTTATAACATTACCAAAATTAAATAGCTGTTCTCTTAATTTCGTATCCTTCTCATATAATAAATTATGTCGAATAGATAAAAATAATCTTTTATCTATATTAGTACTAGTATCAATTTGTAATTCATCAAGATTATCTATAATATTATTATATGGTTCATATTTCATTAGTTCCGGATTATTTAAAAATAGTTCTGGATTATTTGTTTCCTGAACACAAATAAATCTGCATAGAAAGTGAGCAATTTCAATCTGATTATTTTCTTCAGTATATTTTTTTGTTTCAAAATAACGTTTAATATAAGGAAATAAATATGATAATACAATACAATCTTTATTATTACGTAATTTCCACATCATGTGACAATAATTAATATCATCTGAAATTGCGAACTTCCATCCATGTTTATAATTCGATTCTAAATCTTTATAGAAATAATCATTATCTTTAGTAACTGTTTTATCTAAATAATTTCTAGTTACTTTATCCCAATCATAATTAGTTTTCATTAACTCAGAAATCTTATTCGCATGACTAATACTATATAGTTCACAATTAATACCTTTTATACTAGGAATTGTACTAGATGATAGTTTTTTAATCTGATCCCATGTATAACCAGCAAAAATAATATTACCTTCTTTATCCAATCCTCTGCGTCCTGCACGACCTGCCATTTGATGATATAACATTGTATCTAATTCATTCTTATTATATTTACTAATTACAACTGATCTAAATGGCATGCTAATACCAAAAACTAAAGAACGATCACTAAATACAATAGCTAATAATTTTTGAGAAGCAAGTGTTTGAACTAATCTTAAATAAGGATCTGGTAAACCTCGTGCATATACACCTACACCACGCCATAATAATTTAATAATATAATGGTGTGAATTATTAATCATAGGAAAATATTGTTTTAGTGTTACTAACCATTCTTCAACTGTATTATCTGAAAAATGCTGTACAACATTAAAAATAAAATCAGGATGTGGCTCATCTAAATTAGGTGCATCAATTGCTGTTGTTTGTGGTTTTGTTATCATTTGTTTCAATGATTTTTTCTCCATACTTGTATCTAATTTATCTTTATCAGTAACTTTATCTTGTTTCTTTGCTAATTTACATATTTTCATACGTTCAATTAATAGTCGTGGATACTTTACATGTTCCATGTTATCAATTTCATTTGCAAAATTTCTAACAATATTTAGACAATCTGTAGTATCTTCTTGAAATACAATAGCAGGTAATTTACTTTCTTTCTTTAATGTAAAAAATAATTCACTATATTTAAACGTAGAATCATTATATTTAACTTTAAAATTATCTAAAATTCCATTAATAATATCTTTATTACTATTATATTTATTAATCATAAATTTTAATAATTGTTTGAAATAATTATTAACTTTATCTAAATGGATTCTTTCTGTTTGTTGAAAATATTTTGAAGGAGATAATTCACCAAGATTAAAATTACTTTCAAGTTTACATACTAAATCCCAAATATCAGGCGGCGTTGGTTCTAAATTTTTATCTAGTAAAGGATGAGAATCCGTATTTTCTACACTATTAAAGTCTTCTTTATCAATTAGCGCAAGAGGATGAATCATATCTAATCTTTTATTATTATAATTATATCTTTGAAGATTAAAAAACCTTTTATTACATTCAATCTTACTAAATTTAGTATTAGTGATCATATTAAACCATTCTACTAATTCATTAATATTTCCTATTGTTGCAGATAGTGCTAATATAGATGTATTTGTATTAGTTAAAATTTTTGCAATATATTCCATGTGATATCCTTCTACATGACCTATCATATGTACTTCATCAAAGATAATCCATTTAAAATTATTCTTGATAAAAGGTAAAAAGTCAACAATTACATCTGCAGTTCCTATTAATGATTCTGATTTATTTATAATATCAATCATCATATCTCTTGTTGGACAAGTTTGATAAGTAGCAGTTAAGATTGGAACATTTGTTCCTAAAATATTACCAATATATGCAGATAATTGCCATGCAAGCGCATCTGTTGGAACAATAAATAATGATTTTCCTTTAATTGTAACGTAACCAGAAATAATAGATTTACCAGCTGATGTTGGTGCACTTATAATTGTTGAAATATTATTATCAATATTATCAATAACATTTATTTGCCAATCATCTAATTTTGTAAATCCTTTTTGATTAAGCGGGGGGATTTGTGTATGAAATTTTGTAAATTGTAATTCTACTAGATTTAATTTACTAACAATTTGATTCATACGTTGTAATAGGTGTTGATATTCTCGTTTTAGTTCATTTGATAATTTAAATTGATCTTCTAATAATCTTAAAAATATATTTGCTATAAAATCATTATTATTATTTTTAATTTGATATTCAAGTGTATGTAATAATAATCTTATTTTTCCTTCTTTAGTTTCTACTTTTGCAACAAGACCATATTTTTCTATCATATCTTTATCATTTTCGACCATTAGATGTTGTTTTGCTAAATAATTAGTCATTATAATTTTTTCTTGTGTTTTTAATGTTTCTTTATTTTTATTTTTCATAATAATTTGTTCTTCTTTTGATAGCTCAGGATTAATATAATCTTTAATATTTTTAGGATTAAACATGTTATCTGATCTTAATGCAACTTTAATTGTTGCTTCTTTATTTTGTATTGATTGATTTTTATCATCATATGTTTTTTGAAAAAAGCTAAACTCCCAATTTCCTTTATTATTAATGTTAGTCATATTATAATTAGTATTATTTATTTAAGTAATAATATTAATTTTTCAGTTTTTTTTGTTAATCATACCTAATGGGTGGACATGTACTTGTTGATGTGATACGATCACCTGTATTTAAATTACCATTATATATATTGACAATATCCATTAATTCTAGATATGCACTATTTGTTTTATCTAAATCTTTAGTAACAATATAAGTGTAATAATATAATAATGCTCGAGCTAATAATACTACATAGCTTAAACCAATATGTATTTCTTTCATAACTGGATTAATTGATGTATTATTAATAAATTTATTTACATTTGTTGTATATTTATTATCAAAACTATCTGTATCCTTACATTTAATCATTTCAGTTAGAACATCAGACAATAATTTATTAGATGTTTTTGGTATAAATTTAAATTTACCTAATTTTTTAATATCGTCATCCAATTTTTCATGTATATTATATATAATATTTAGGGCTTGACTTGGAATCATAGTTTGTGGATTCATAGTTTGCGGATTCATAGTTTGCGGATTCATAGTTTGCGGATTCATAGTTTGAGGATTCATAGTTTGTGGATTCATAGTTTGAGGATTCATAGTTTGAGGATTCATAATTTCCCAACAATATGATTTAATTGCTTGAAAAGCTTCAATAACATATACCTGTATTTGCATTGCTTT
>Ga0214921_10010207_pt1 | contig 11665 bp, 12 predicted proteins | sample LL1505_MetaG_FD_177992 | JGI IMG/M metagenome (GOLD analysis project Ga0214921, IMG submission 177992) | Freshwater microbial communities from Lake Lanier, Atlanta, Georgia, United States - LL-1505 | ecosystem: Environmental > Aquatic > Freshwater > Lake | place: USA: Georgia | collected...
AAGGGGCTACTCTCCCAACTAAGTGCTCCTTGTGCACAAACTGAACTCATCATGAAGGGGGTGATTACAAGGAGATATAAACGCGATATTTTCATGACGGCCTCACATGCACGACACAATCGTGCCGTAAATGGTGCACACCATCAGCTTCCCACCCACCATCAATGTTTGTGTGGTGCACGCCAAGGCCGCTTGACTAAACAGTACCCCAAACACGAGAGCAAGACCAAGACCTAAACCAACGAGACGATTACGCATACATCCTCCTAGTAAGTACTTCTAAGATAAAGCCAGGATGGCTCACAGGTTGAGCTTTAAATTTGGTTAAATTAAATATATCAGTGTATATTTTTAACTATGACCTGCCTATTTTGTGCTGTTCCTCAAGAACGAATTATTACTACGAACGAGAGGGCATACGCCATTAGGGACGGCTTTCCAGTAACACCCTTACATACTTTAATAATTCCTAAGCGCCATGCCGTGGATTACTTTGAGCTAACCAAAGAAGAGCTTCTAGCATGCGACGAGTTAATTAAGAAAATACAACAAGATATAAAGGCTGAAGATGCCATGGTAGACGGGTTCAATATTGGCATGAATGTAGGACTGTCTGCAGGGCAAACAGTATTTCATTGTCACATCCATTTAATCCCACGAAGAACTGGTGATGTAGAGAACCCTCGCGGTGGAGTAAGGCACACAATTCCAGGTAAAGGGTTTTACTAAGTGGGCTCAGACAGCTTTATTAGTAAAGAACCTAACCTAGAAGATTATTGGCGTGGAATTATTCTTTTTGGTCGGAATGTAGCCAGTTACAAGTTTGCTCTAGCAAAGTCATTGTTAGATATTAAGGCTGAGTCTGGTCAGTTAATTAAATTAACAGATCTTGCACCCTATTTTGCGGGACATATAGCAGAACACCTCAGACACTCACCTAAACAAGCAACTTCAGCCAGTAGCAAGTTTCTAGATGCTTGCAAATCCTACGCTATCGATTCTGACGATAAAGAGAAATTAGTAGATCAGACAGTAAGGCTTGGATTTAATAATGTAATAGATGCTTTTCATATTGTTGGCTCAGGCGAGGTACCAAAGAGGTTTTATATAGATGAGCGATCTGCAAATCAAGGCATTCGCATTACTGATGAATTCTCAAAGTTACTTGAAGGCTATCAGTCAGTAAATCTTTTATCTGAGGTGGAGTCTAGATGGCGACTAGTGGAGACGGCATGGGAATTAGGTATCTCAAAAAGCCTTCTCACAATCCAACATAGCATTGATGACAATGAGTTGTTTGCAATAGATAAGTTGAAAAAGAGAAAGGCTGTGACTAGCTCAAGAAGTGCACTTAATGGTTATCAAAAAGGTAAATGTTTTTATTGCCGATTAAATATTAGGGTGGACACAGCAGATGAAGTAGATGTTGATCATTTTTTCCCACACAAGCTAAAGCAAGCTGGATTATTTCAAGTTGATGGAGTTTGGAATTTGGTTTTGGCTTGTAAGGCATGTAATCGAGGCGATAAAGGTAAGTTTGATAAGTTGCCCAAGATTAGGTATCTAAGTTGGTTGTTTGAAAGAAATGAGTACTTAATTGGCAGTCATCATCCGCTAAGAGAAACTTTAATTCAACAAACCGGTTTATCAACAAGCGACCGGAAGAGATATTTGAATGATTTTTATGAAAAAGCAAAAACGGTCATTTTTCATAGTTGGAGCCCGTTAGATTGATATGTCCTTTTAAAGGATATATGTCAAACATGCCAAAATGTATAAATGAACTTATCTAATAGATTTGCATACAAAGCAAAAGTAAATCAATTTCTTGTTAGTCGAGAAGATGAGATATTGGGTCGGTTAACAAATCAGCATAGATTCAGACAACTAGAGCAACAGCAAATTAACGCTTGGCTCCGTCAAATTAGAGAGTTAAAGCAGACTTTAACTGGATTTCAAGAGGCAACCTTATTACTTGAGTTTGAGATACCCAGAATTGGGAAGCGTGTAGATGGAATTCTGCTATTGAATGGTTCAATCTTGGTTTTGGAATATAAGGTAGGTGCGAAAATTTATGATGCAACTTCAATAGATCAAGCCTACGACTACGCACTAGACCTAAAGAATTTTCATAAAGCTAGCCATCATTTAACTATTGTTCCAGTTCTGATCGCTACAGATGCACCAAGCAAAAGCCCTACTTTAAAGATTGGCGTAGATGGGATAGCAAGCCCCTTATTGGCTAATTCTGACAATCTCTTAACCGTTCTAAATCTTCTTTCGACCGATCTTCCAAAGGTAGAGTTAGATACCGATGCTTGGATAAACTCTACCTATCATCCAACCCCAACGATTGTAGAGGCCGCTCAGGCTTTGTATAAAGGGCACAAGGTAGAAGAAATATCAAGATCTGATGCGGGTGCAATAAATCTTACAAAGATATGCAGCCATGTATCAAGAGTGATTGATGATGCTAAAGCTAATAACAAAAAAGTAATTTGTCTAATTACTGGTACAGCGGGTGCTGGAAAAAGTTTAGCTGGTTTGAATATCGCAACGGAGCGTATGCGTTATCTAGAAAACGAACATGCTGTTTTCTTGTCAGGTAATGGACCATTAGTAGCTGTATTACGAGAGGCTTTGGTGCAAGATCAATTGGCCGAGAATGATTTGTTACCAAAAGATGAAAAAATAAAGAGAAAGCCGGCTGAACAAAAGGCATCAGCATTTATTCAAAATATCCATCATTTTCGTGATGATAATTTAGCTTCGAATGAGGCGCCGATTGAAAAAGTAGTAATTTTTGACGAAGCACAAAGAGCGTGGAATAGAGAGCAGACATCTTCTTTTATGAAACGTAAGCGTGGGCAAGATAACTTTTCCATGTCTGAACCTGACTTCCTGCTATCCGTAATGAATCGCCACAAAGACTGGTGTGTAGTTGTGTGTTTGATTGGTGGCGGGCAGGAGATTAATACTGGGGAGGCTGGTATTACAGAGTGGATTACAGCCCTAAAAGAAAACTATCAGGATTGGGAAATACATTTTTCCGATGAAATCTTTAAATCGGATTACGCATTAAGTAGAGAGTGGCTGGAAGACCAAGGGCCACTCAAACTGCACATTGAGCCTGATCTTAACCTCTCTGTTTCATTACGTTCGTTTAGAGCCGAGAAACTATCCGCATTTATAAGTGCAGTCATTTCAGGAGATGCGATTAGGGCAAGAGAAATTAAAGAGCATCTAACTAACTATCCAATTTATCTAACTCGTGATTTAGAGAAGGCAAAAGATCAATTGAGGCAGTGGGCTCGAGGAAGCGAGCGTATTGGATTGGTTGCTTCATCTAACGCAATAAGATTAAAGCCATCTGGCATCTTTGTTAAAGGCGAAATAGATCCAACACTATGGTTTCTGAAAGGTAAATCTGATATTCGTTCTTCGCATTATTTAGAAGATGTTGCTACAGAATTTGATGTGCAGGGATTAGAGATTGATTGGGTTGGCGTATGTTGGGATGCGAACTTTAGAGTTGAAGATGGCAAATGGATCACCTATAACTTCTCTGGCTCAAAATGGCAGTCAGTTCATGATCTTGAAAAACAAAAGTACATCGCAAACTCTTATCGCGTTTTACTAACTCGTGGCAGACAAGGGATAGTCATTTTTGTTCCAGATGGTAATGATACTGACCCAACAAGAAAAAAGACTTTTTACGATCAGACTTATGATTTTTTAAAGATCTGCGGGATAGGTGAAATATAAAAAATGATCATCTACCAATCCAATAAGGAACGTTTTATAAAAGATCTAATCTCAAATGAAATACACGAGATCATTGAGGTAACTTATAAGCTCAAGACAGGACATAAGGTTGCTAAAAACGAATTAAGGTCTTGGCAAGAGTCTATGCGATTTATGGGCGCAGTCATGGATGATGAAGAAATCCCAAATGATGCTGGCGTAAGTATTGAGTATTCAATCCCGCAAACATCCAAAAGAATTGACTTCATATTAACTGGGCAAGATCAAGCAAATAATGATCAAGTTGTAATTATTGAATTAAAACAATGGGAGTCTGCTGAATTAACAGATAAAGATGCTATTGTTAAAACAAGATTCCAGCATGGATTGGCTGAGACAAGCCATCCTTCCTATCAGGCATGGTCGTACAGTGAATTACTAAATCAATTGAATGAAACAGTCTATACAGACAATATTCATCTTGCACCTTGCGCCTATCTTCATAATTATATTGAAGATGATGTAATCAAAAATAGCTTCTATCAGCCCTATATTGAGAGGGCACCTGTATTTCTTAAAGGTAAAGATGAAAAGGAAAAGCTAAAGACATTTATTAAAAGTTTTGTGAGGCATGGTGACAAGTCTAATTTAATGTTCCGTATAGAGAATGGGAAAATCAAGCCATCTAAGAGTCTAGCTGACAGTCTTGCAAAGATGATTGCAGGAAATCCTGAATTCATCATGCTCGATGAGCAAAAATTAGTGTATGAAACTGCAATTAAGTTGGCGAAAGAATCTTCTCCAACCAACAAAAATGTTCTGATTGTTCAGGGTGGGCCTGGAACTGGGAAGTCAGTCGTGGCAGTTAATCTGTTAGTAAACATTATTCAACAGCTTAGATTGGTTGCTCAATACATTACTAAAAATGCGGCACCAAGAGCTGTATATGAAGCGAAGTTGACTGGGTCAATGAGGAAGTCTGCTATTTCAAACCTATTTACTGGCTCAGGATCATTTCATTCATTGGGGCCCAATGCATTTGATGTTCTAGTTGTGGATGAAGCACATCGCTTGAATGAAAAGTCTGGAATGTTTAAAAATATTGGAGAAAACCAAGTTAAAGAAATTATTAAATCTAGTAAGTTGTCCATCTTCTTTATTGATGAAGATCAAAAAGTTACATTTAGTGATATTGGTAGCAAGGAGGAAATTGAAAAGTGGGCGAATTTAGAAAATGCCACAGTCCACCATATGGCATTAGAGTCACAGTTTAGATGTAATGGTTCTGATGGTTATCTAGCTTGGCTAGATGATGTTTTGGGAATTAGGGAGACGGCAAATAAGACATTAGATGGACTTGAGTATGATTTTCAAGTTTTATCTAATCCTAATGATCTAAAAGAGTTGATCTTTAATAAAAATAAGATTAACAATAAAGCAAGAATTGTTGCGGGCTATTGTTGGAATTGGATTAGTAGGGCTGATAAATCGGCATTTGATATTAGTCTTCCAAATTTCGACTTTGGAATGCAGTGGAACTTAGATACAGATGGATCTTTATGGATACAAGCCCCTGACTCAGTATCAGAAGTGGGCTGTATTCATACCTGTCAAGGTTTAGAGGTTGATTATGTTGGTGTGATCATTGGTGACGATCTGATTGTGCGTAACGGTGAAGTAATTACGAATCCCATCGCAAGAGCTAAGACTGATAAATCAATTAGTGGATTTAAGAAACTATTGAAGACGAATCCAGATTTGGCAAATAAGAAAGCTGATGGAATTATTAGAAATACCTATAGGACTTTGATGACTCGTGGAATGAAGGGATGCTATGTCTTTTGTACTGATCCTGAAACCCAGGCATATTTTCAAGATAGGCTAAGAGCTAAGAATTAAATCTCGTTATATTTCTTTGCGCTACCTTTAGCTTTATCAACTGGATATTTGAGACTATTAGCTTCAATCTTGGCAGAGACTATTTCAGCAACATCTAGTCCACATTCATTAGCAAGTAGAAAGGCATAGGCTAGAACATCAGCCAATTCCTCTTTAATTTTATCTTTAGAGGCTTCTTCAGAAGATTTCCAAAGAAATGCTTCAAGTAATTCTGCTGACTCAATAGAAAGTGCAACAGCCAGATCCTTTGGATTGTGAAATTGCTTCCAATCACGAGCATCTCTAAAAGCAATAAGTTTGTGAGTTAATTCGGAGATTTCAGACATAAGGTAATGCTACTACATTTTTATGCGTTTATTTAATCGGCACTTTTAAGCACTCTTTAAATCAATTTTCATGTTCAGTTCTTCCAAACCTTAATCTGAAAGCAAGTATGTAATCGTCGCTTAACAGAGTACTCCAAAATGTCGGTTTACCCGACAAATTTTCCGATCGACCTTAACGAAATCTGAAACTAAGCTACAAGCGTCATTTGAAAGGACGCTTGTTATGAATAATCTATCGTTTTTATTTGCCGCCACAACGCTTAATGAAGAATCCATCAAACTCCTTGATGGCGATCTGACTCTCTATAAGAGGCCTCATAGTCACCAATGGCAATGCCGCTTCAAGCTTGCTACTGGCACTTGGCATTCCGCTAGCACTGGATCGAATCAGTTGGCTGAGGCCACTACCCAGGCTATTTCTATATACGAGACAGTCAAAGTCAAGCTGGCCAGTGATTTAGCCGTTAAGACTCGGACTTTTCGCCAATTGGCTAACCAAGAGCTAGCCGCAGCTGCTCGAGTGGTCCAGGCCAATCCCAATAAACGTACTCATGTAGATTACATCCATATCTATACCAAGTACTTGATTCCATTTTTTGGTAATTACCAAATTAATGACATTACCCAAGAAGTAGTGGATGACTATGTGGCTTGGCGCATATCTCGGATGGGCAAGGATCCCAAGTCTTATACACAAAGGCGGCATGCCGGGCTATACAAGCGGGTGATTGAACGGGCTAGGGCTCAGGGCTTGATTCACCAGCGCAGAACTGTTCCCTTATTGGAGGTAGTTGCTGATAGGGCAGAAATCAGACCAGCATTCAATCAACAAGAGGTCAGTTACTTGCTTGAATACATGCAGGACTGGGAACGTTTTGGTCGTAATCAACGCAGTAACCATATGCGAAGGCTTTGCAGGGTTTATGTGGAGTTCTTGCTGGGAACGGGCATAAGGCAGGGCACAGAGAGCATGCCCATCCGCTGGAAATCGTTGCAATGGCACTGGATAGGTGAGAAGCGCTATTTACGAGTCTGGGTATCAGGCAAGACCGGCCCTAGGTATCTGATTGCTAGACATTTTGTCGTTGAGGCCTTAGAGCGACTAATTACTTGGCAAAAGCTGCCTTATCCAAATCTAGATGCTGTTATTCAAGCCAAGCTAGATCGCAAGGTATTTGTATTTCCTGCGGGTGATGCACCCCACAGTCTAGATAGTGTATTTGAGAGGCTCATGGTTGAATCGGGTTTGTTTAAGGATGCCACTGGCAAGAATAGAACCTTATATAGCCTGCGCCATGCCTATGCCACATTCGCACTAGCTGAAGGTGTTGACATACACACCCTAGCTAGGCAAATGGGTACTTCCACATTAATGATTGAGCGTCATTACTCAAAACTTACTCCTATGATGGCGGCTGAAAAGTTGGCATAGAATTTTCAGCCAAATCAATCGCCTCCTTTAGAAAATCTTGCTTCTTAACTGAAACATGATTTTTCAAAATCGGAATAATTCCATCGTATAGGACTTGATGCTTGCAGTATTTGAATAACTTGGGATCACTTTTAAGCATTTGAAGTGCTAGATCGACTTGTTGACAATCCATAAGAGGGTCTTGTATGTAAAAAGCCCAATCTAGAATGCAAAAGCTAATGTAATCATCAAAGCTCTCAAAGTTATCTTGATTGCTCTCCCAGCTATCCTTATTGGTAATTTCAAGTAGGCTTCTCCAATTTGAATAGATATTTGAATCGAAATAGTCGCTTAATAGTCCTAAATAGCAAGAATTCGTATCGTGAAGAATGTCGTAATATCCCATCTCATTCTCCATGTTTTTTACTAAATGCTTCTATTTTTTTCTTATCAATTCGACATAGCCAAGGAATAGGCTGCGGTGTCTTATCTGGATGTCCAAGCTTAGATATATCAAATATCCGCTTAGTTTTAAAATCAACCCAAATAACTTTGCTTGTAAGTTTCTTGTACATAAAAAAATCTCCTTGTTCACTGATTAATTGGGCATAGATCCTGTTGGTTTATTACGCTTAGCTTCAGCCACCTGAATATCAGTCAAGATATTTCGAGCTGAACCATTGCCTGCTTGCACAATTCCTGTGATTGCCTGGTGACTTGGCACTGCCATACCAGATGCTTGATAAATTCCCTGAATCTTGGAGATCCAAGCATTTACCGGCGGAGCATTTAAATCAATCAGAATTGAACGATCTTGAACGCCACGATCAATTTTGTTCAAATGGTTAGTTGTGAGAATAAAAATCACATCTTTACGATTCATGATGGATTTCAGTGACGCGCTAGCAGCTGTAGTCAATAAATCTACCTCATCTAAGATCACATAGTGCAAGTTGCTGACATTCCAGCTCACTAAACTTGTATGAGTTTGAATATTTCCCATTAAAACTGAGCCATTCTGGCCTTGCGCACAAGAGTAGAGGGTATAACTAGGTTGAGTAGCATCAATTAATTGACCTACAGGCATATTGCTTAGTACATCGGTTGTCCGAGCAGTCTCGATCCATCCAGGTAATAGCTCAGACATTGTGGTTTTGCCTGTGCCATAGATGCCATATAGCAAGATTCCACTTTTACTACCTGGCACTGGTGAGGTACCATCAACAATCATTTCCAACTTGGTACGCGAATGCGACATCAAGGGAAAATCATCCAGCATTGCTGGGGGTTTAATTATTAAAGCCATGATTCGTTCTCCTTTAAATTCATGGTGGATTTGCCTATTTCTTTAGACCTATCAGCATTACCCATTGGTTTTAGGCAGCTACAGCCTGGTCAACTGCTTCCGATCGTGCTTGCTCGTCATTGGCGGCCTTAGACTCTTCTGCCTTTGTTGCTTCTTTTTCTTTTAAAAGAGTTGGCAAATGAGCTAGAGCGCTAGTAACAAGAACGCCACTTTGGATAAGGTGTTTGACTTGAAAGCTGCCATCTACTTCGCGGGTCGACATCAATAACACCGCGCCATCGTAGGCCGCTTCATCAAACACAGCATTGAGAGCATCGCTTTGAACTACGCCCAAAGCTGGACTAGCCATCAAAGGTAAGCCTAATTTGGCTTTGTCTTTGACTGATACCTTCGCCGAAGCTTCCCGGCGTAGCTCCTCGATGCCCCCAGCTTCTTTCAAAAATGTGGGGATATCTAAACTACCGATACGTTTCTCATTAGCAATACGTAACGCTTTGGCATAGCTAGAAACGCGACGACGGTTTTCGTTACCAAATACACAGGCAACTACTTTGGCCATCAGGTGAGTACTGTCTTTAAAGTTATAGCCACGCTCTTCGCAATACTTATTAAAGGCACGTTTTAAGGCTAATTTCTCACTAGACACTCCAGCCATACTTTTGTAAAGAACATAGCAGTTTTGGAGGATTTGATACTTACGCTGATTGCTGCTAGCAAATTCATTGGCTTCCCAATGTTTACGTTCGGCTATTAGCCCGTCTACTACAGCGCCAATTTCTTTTTGGGTATTTTGGCTAACTTTGTTAGCTAAATCCGAGGTGGCTTGGCTGGCCACCTTTTCCTTATCTAATACTTGGTCCATGGGGACCTCCTTTTAATTCAACTGCATTAATAAACTTCCCTTAGCCAGTTGTGGCTTTAGGAAAGACTTTGTCGTAAAATCCGACGTTTTTTGGTCTTCAAAATAGGCAAATTGTTAAAGAGGGCGCTGCTGATGAGGTTAAATTTACGAGCGTAAAAATCGCTTGTCGATTAAAAGAATTCGAGAGAGAATTCTTTTAATGAAAAATCAATCGTTAGTTGATCTTTTTGATGCCTATGACAAAGCGTTTGATAAAGCATGCCATGAGTTAGGTATTACTAACATACCCGATTGGCGAGAAAGGTGGTTTTACAGATTCTTATTAATTAATCCTGTATGGAAGTATGCGCCAGTTAATATCCTTTCCGATAGACATAGACATCCTGATTTGCCAAAAATAAATATTGAAGAATTTTTCAATGGACTGTATGAGTCTAGCGAGCTTATTGCGGATAAAAAATATACTAAGCTTTTAAAAAATTCAAACGCTGGACATTATTCAGAAGTATTAAATCCATGTTTATTTGAAAACTTTTGCTCATGGTGGTTTTATGCTGGGAAAAAAAGAATTCGATATAGCACTGATGTTAAAGAAATTAACTTCTGGAATCATCTTGAAAAGTGGTATCTAGATGATGATACCGAGAGAAATCGATACGAAAGATGGAAAGATACTTTTTCTAAAGAAATAGAGGAATTATTTGAATTAACTAATGACCTACATTTTGTACTTTTGATACCTAAATTTGGGCCCAAAAAAGAGATCACCAAGCAGGTAAATCAAGCTTTAAATAAAAATCATATTGAGAAATTTCATATTAGGCATAACAAAATTACTGAGAAAACCGTAAAGGATTGTTTTCGAATTTTGGAGTATCAAATATTAAATGGCAAAAAAAATTTGTTAGAGATAGCAAAAGATACAGATATTTTAAGAATTTCAAAGGCAAATTTATATGATAAACATGGAAGGGATAGTGCAAATAGTGTTAAGGTTGGCGTTCACCGCCTGTCTAATCTCGCAATGGAAATAATGAATGCATCAAGCTATAGTTTTTTTCCTACTCTTGATGGTTGGTCTGACCTCAGCGAGAACGTACAGGCTGTTAATGAAGTTTTAAAAGATTATTTTAAGTTAGTAAAAAAAGATACCATTTCAAAAATTCGCTCGAAGTTACCCGATCCTAATGATATGTATAGTCAGATATGCTTAGATTTAGAAAGGTTAGGTGAGGTAGTTTTTGAGGATTAAATTAACTCCACAGCATTTCTCTTTTGCTCATCGTTGACCTCGATATACCTTTGCGTTACTGCAATAGATCTGTGACCGGCAAGACTGGCTAAGATTCGAACACCGATGCCTTTATTAGCCAAAGTAGTAATAAAGAACTTTCTTCCTGAATGGCTACTACCGCCACAAATACCCACGTTTTTATACAGCTGAAAAAACCAGACACATAGGCCATTACCACTAAAGCCAAGGCGGTTATCTGTATGAAAGAAGGGGATGTTTGGATCCTTAATATGCCTGGTAGTTAGGTAATTGGCTAATTCAGTCTGTAAGCGCTGTGATACAAAGACTGTTCTCGGATGTTTTCCTTTGGTTTGCTCGGCTGAGAGGCGGATTTCGTTCTTGATCGTGCCATCTGGATTTATTACATCGCCCATTTTTAAACTGGCTATTTCGGCGACGCGAAGGCCTCCAAGAAAGCTGGTAAGAATGATTGCTCGATCACGTAGAGCGTATTTTTTGGTGCTAACGTAATCAAGTACTTGATCAAGTTCTGCTTGGGATAAGGTTTTTGCTTGTGCCATTTTTTAATTTCTCCATAAATAAAAGGTGCGTTTTAAGTATGTTTTCTTATTGCAAAAAGGTCGACCTCAATTTTGTCGGTTTACCCGACAAAAATTCTTCCAAGATTCAATGACTTACAAGGCAGGTTAAGAATATTTATATATTCTTAACCTGCATCTTTATGTAAGTATTTATGAAAGTAGTACTTTTTCGTGGGATTTAGACGACACGAAAAATCCTTAAAAGTGGGGTTCCCATAAAACCCCTCAAATCCACGCTATACGCGGCTGATTAACTCCTCAAGTAGTTGCTTATTTCCCCC
>Ga0214921_10010208_pt1 | contig 11663 bp, 9 predicted proteins | sample LL1505_MetaG_FD_177992 | JGI IMG/M metagenome (GOLD analysis project Ga0214921, IMG submission 177992) | Freshwater microbial communities from Lake Lanier, Atlanta, Georgia, United States - LL-1505 | ecosystem: Environmental > Aquatic > Freshwater > Lake | place: USA: Georgia | collected 2015-05-28
GTCGGCATTGCCCGAAAAGGCTCCGTAAGGTAGGATTTGATTTCACGCGCTGTTAGCTCAATTGGATAGAGCACCTGACTACGGATCAGGAGGTTGGAGGTTCAAATCCTCCACGGCGCACTTGGTTCGCGGCTGTAGTTCAATGGTAGAACGCTAGCCTTCCAAGCTAGACACGAGGGTTCGATTCCCTCCAGCCGCACGTTGATAATCAATGACTTAGACAAAAGCAATTGTTAGTGCTACCTGGAAGGCCTTTTTTTAATTCTCCGAGTGAGGGAATCGAACCAGCCGATTGCGCGAAAAGCTTTTTTACGGCGCGCGCGCGGTAGCCCTGTATTTGTCCTAGGGGGAGCTTTAAGGTTTTAATTTAAACATGGCATTCCGATTTCATCGTGGGATACGACTTCTGCCTGGGCTTCGGCTGAATATCTCCAAGACCGGCACTTCGCTTTCCATGGGTGGACGTGGGCTTTCCCTAAATCTTTCTCCCTCTGGGGTGCGAACCACAGTGGGCATTCCGGGAAGTGGAATGTCTTATCGATCTCCTAAGTTCAAGTGGGGGAGTGGGGCGAGTAGTGGACGCGGTGTGACTTCGCCGATACGGTCGGCAACTCCAAGGGGCAGAAAAGAAAAACTCCGCACGATTCTTCCCGATTCGACCAGGTATCCGCAGATCGATGATGAGTGTCAGCGGCTCAAGACCGAGCAACCCGTGCACTGGGAATGGCTGCTGGCTTACCGGCTTATGATCCTTCGTTTCACTGTGGTTCGGCAGGATTGGGAGAACGTCACGGGATATAAGGAAACACCACGGTACCCCCATGGAATCCGGGATGTTCTTTCTTGGAATCGCAAGCAATTGAACAATCTGCAGGGCATTGTTAACCGCATATCCGGTTTCGGTGATGAGCGGGTAACAAAAGAAGCCTTTGGTCCGCCCGGGGTTAAGGGAAATCCGGAAAAGATCGTGGCTTGGGTTGATTCGATCTGCGGTGACTTGGCAGCGTGTGTGGATTGGGAAAGAGAGACCCAGACTCTTCGTTGGTACCCGGAAGGCGGGCAACTATTGGCTGCCATGAACGGTTGGACGTTATCCATCCTTAAGCCCTTCTTTGAAATGCTGGCGAGTTTGGAAAAACAGCTGGCCGTGGTGGAGCAGACCAAGCGATTGGATCTTTATGTGAAGATTGATGGCTTCGATGGGGATAAAGCGGTCAAGGTTCTAAGAGAGATGCCCAATCGGTTATGGATCCCATTTTCCGCAGATGGCGAGGCCAAGGTGGACACAGGCGGGCCAGGAGATTGGGAGCCGCCGAGGCTGGAGTTTGGCGGAGGAGGAGGGGATGGGGATGGGGAAAAAGGACCCAAGGTATTCTTTGATGATGGTCAGGTTAGGGTGACGGAACATCTGGTGACCATTGGCCCGCCATGGAACAAGGCTTTTGCAGTTTCGGAGATCCGGTCTGTCACTCATGGTGCGAACAAGGAGAATTCAATTTTTCGAGGACCCATGCGAAGCCTGGGATGGCTCTTTATCGCCTTGGGAATTTTATCCGGTGTGGCTGGAGTTTGGATAGGAGTCGCATTTTGTCTTTTCATGGGGATAGGACTGATTTTTCCAAACTTTAAGCGGGAGGTGCCATACAGTGTGAACATCTGCACCGGCGGCTTTTGGGAGACGGAGTACTTGAGCAGCAAGTCGCTGGAATGGTGTGAGGCCGTAGCTTCTGCGGTTCAGCAAGCGATGTCATATAAGCCCGAACCACCTTCGAACGACGGGGGGCAATTCATCCTTGGACCGCAAAGCAGGTTGAGGAATTAACAGTCTAGCTCCCAAAAGGGGAATTCGGCATAAAGGCTCCTACGTCCCCAAGACATCTATCCAGCAGAACAATGAAAGCAAAATACATCATATTTAGTGAAGCTGGGCATGTTGAATCTGGTAATAGTCTGCCTGTAGAAGATCAAGTTCAATTCGGGGCTGATGAGGCTATTTCACGAGCAAAGTACCTTGAGGCATGCCAAAAATGTCAAAAGCATTACTCAGCAGAAATATCCGCAGTGAATGCGAGCAGCTATCTCAATCAAGATGTAACTGGCTTTTATTGGTGGGTGATTCTGCTCCGATTGCCTATCGATGGGGGACTTTTGCAAGCGCCCGATCTATCTGCGGTTGGACAAAAAATCAAAACTGGCGATGAACTTAGTAGACTTGTCGTCGAGTATTCAACTAGTGGATTTCCACGCGATAATGCACTAAACACTATAAGCGACTTGCTTGGGATCTCATAGGGACACATCAACTTGGTAAAGAGTGAATTCTACTTCTTTAGAAATGTTGTAATAAGACCTTATTGGCTTCAGGCCGCCTCCTTCTTCAAACCATGATTTCAGAAAAATGAAAACCCAATCATTAAAACAATTTGAAGAGGCATTTTATGAAGGTCGCCTTCAGGATGCGGAAAGAGTTGCCATGCTTTCACATGAAGAATCCCCAAGCGAATGGGGCCCTATTTATTATCTGGGAATGGTATGTAGGCAAAAAGGTGATTTTCAAGGAGCCTTATCCAGATATCACGAGGCTCTTCAGCTTACTTCTAAACAATCTTCTGAATCTGCGGCGATCCTAAGGGCATGTGGTATAGCTCATCAGTTATTAGGTGAATACGATAAAGCGATTTCTTCCCTTGGGGACTCGCTACGCATAGACCCTGAAAGTGTTGAAGGGCTAAACTCACTTGGCATCACCTATCGCAAGATGGGGAAATATCAGCACGCTCTTTATTATTACTGCATTGCGGTGAACTTTTGTTTTAAGGCGGCATCGAAAGAGGTGAGGGGGGAGGGGTTAATACGAGATATTCATGATACCAATGCAAAGAAAGGTCTTTTGCTAGACGGGGGTAGCTTTGAGGCTTACCGAAATGCTGTGCTTAGTTCTCCATACATTAAACTGATTGAGAACATTGGAGCTGCGTTCGAAGCTATGGGTGACACGGAACGGGCCCAATATTTCTTTCGTACTGCTGAGAGCAAAAACCCAGTTGATGAAGATATAATATGGAAAATATTCAAGAACGCTAAAGAGGTTGTTGAGATAGCACCTAAATCGAATCACGATGCGGAAGCGAGAGACCAATAAACGGATGAAAAACTATCCCTTTCGGGGCATAAACTATATTGCGGTCCTAGCACCGAATCTGTCCTAGGGTATGCGTAGAATGATTACATGAATACAACTTATCTTCCGAAACTAATCGTCGTAGTGGCTTTGATGCCCTGTAAATCGGTTGCGGGGGATATTATCCAAACTACAGTCGGAACTTATGCCGGATATGTAAATGGAAGAATAATTACAACGGAATCTGGCAGTTACGGAGGCACGATCTTTGGGGGGCGAATGATCGCTGACTCAACTGGCTCATATGGTGGATACATTACCCGCACGGGATCAGTAATCGATGCGGCCGGTAATACTGCTGGATTCATTGCAAAATGGAGAGACAAGGATGTCGAATGAAGTCGCTACTAAAAGGTTTTGCATTCATTTGTTTTGCAAATGGTAGGTGGAAGAGCGGGATTGCTTCAGCTCAAGAGTGGTGCTGTGAAAGAATGTTGAGCATAAGGAGCTAGAATAGCTCTCTACTACACCATCGTTATTTGAGAATGTGTCATGCAATGAGCAAAAAGCCAAACACACTCGCACCCGCAATCCGCCAGATTCTATCTGATATTGCGGAGGCTAGGGTTGAAGAACTCTGGGACGAATATAGTTGTATAGCTGGCCACGGTGGAATCTGGGTGCAGGAGGCGGATTTGCCGATAGTGGATAATGTAAATCTCCTCGAGTCAGGTCTGGTTAAAAGTGAACGAAGAATTAAAGCTCTTGAGAAAGACGGTGCACCCACCGCCGATGAAATCATGCTGTATCAGGATTGGTGGCTGAAAAATCAGCTGGAGGGTGAGTGCGATCATGACACCATCGCGAGTTATGTGTTGGCTCCAATAAATGATGGTGATGGCCATCATGGTGTTGGCTTAATTCTTAGCAAAGGTTATTCCTTCTCTGGAATCAAAAGGAGTCTGGCCGACGTATTTGCATCGAACGATGAGGCTATTGCCTGGATGAAAGAAGAGGGATGGTGCACATGAAGAGTAATGCATTGAAGGTATTTAGGTCGTGAAAAAAACATTTCTTGCGGCAACCATTACAGTTGAGTGGGGTTATGAGGATCATTCCATCACTTTGACTCCACGTAATTGGGCAGCCATCAAAGCTGGCCGTCCTTATTCCCAGCGCGGTGCTGGTTATCATATCGGGGCAGAATTCTTTTGGGACTATTGGACATTCAGCGGTGGCTTAGATGGGGACCTGACGGTGGACTACGGTAACGATGGTGGCCAGGGATTCACTGGCAAGTTACGTGCCGCCGAGATTCAAGAGCATCGGCCCAAAAAGAGGAGCAAGGCCCGCAAAGCAGGCTGAGGAATTAGCAGCCTAGCTTCCGTAGGATCAATTCAGTAATCTCAAACAGCAACTAGTCATGTCGCGATCTGATTCCACCTACTCACCGCCGACTGATATACCTTCCTCTGTCGTCCGGGAAGATGCCATCGAGTCGGGCTTTATCGGCACTCTTGAGGGCCTCAAATACGATTACCGCCGGGACATCACGGACCGCGCTTCACTGGAGCAGAACTTCCGCGAAAAGTTCGAGTCTCTCAATGGCGTGCGACTCGCCGACAGCGAGTTCGCCCGCTTGCTGGATGAAATCATCACGCCGGATGTCTTCACCGCGTCCAAGACCCTCCGCAGCATTAACAGCTTTACCCGCGACGACGGAACTCCTCTTAACTACTCACTGGTGAACCTCAAGGACTGGTGCAAAAACCATTTCGAGGTCATTAATCAGCTCCGCATCAACACGGATTACAGTCACCACCGCTACGACGTCATCCTGCTCATCAATGGAGTGCCAGTGACGCAGATCGAGCTGAAGACGCTCGGCGTGAATCCCCGTCGGGCGATGGAACAGATTGTCGAATACAAAAATGATCCTGGCAACGGCTATACCAAGACGCTGCTCTGCTTCCTGCAGCTCTTTATCGTAAGTAATCGCGACCGCACCTTTTACTTCGCTAATAACAACACCCACCACTTCGCCTTCCATGCCGAAGAGCGCTTCCTGCCCGTCTATGAGTTCGCTGACGAGAACAACCGAAAAATCACTCACCTTAACGAGTTTGCTGACCGTTTCCTGAAGAAGTGTGATCTCGGCCGTACCATCAGCCGATACATGGTGCTGCTCGCCGGTGAGCAAAAGCTCATGATCATGCGGCCCTATCAGGTCTATGCCGTGCAGCACATGGTGAAGTGTATCGACGAAGACAACGGTAACGGCTTCATCTGGCACACTACTGGCAGCGGCAAAACGCTCACCTCCTTTAAGGCTTCCACCTTGCTGAAGGAAAACGATCACATCCACAAGTGCCTCTTCGTCGTGGACCGTAAGGACCTCGATCAGCAAACCCGCGACGAGTTCAACAAGTTCCAGGAAGGCTGCGTCGAGGAAAACACCAACACCGCAGCTCTGGTGCGCCGCCTTCTTTCCGAGGACTACGCAGACAAGGTCATCGTCACCACCATCCAAAAGCTCGGCCTTGCTTTGGACGCAACCAGCAAGCGCAACCAGCAACGCAAAAAGAACGAACAGCCCACTTACAAGGAGATGCTGGGGCCGCTGAGCGATAAACGCATCGTCTTCATCTTCGACGAATGCCACCGCTCCCAGTTCGGCGAAAACCACAGGGCGATTAAAGAGTTTTTCCCCAAGGCCCAACTCTTCGGTTTCACTGGCACACCCATCTTCGAGGCCAATGCTGCTTACCAGAAGATCCAAGATGAGCAGTCCTCTATGCGCACCACGTCCGATCTTTTCCAGAAGCAGCTCCACGCCTACACCATCACTCACGCCATCGAGGACGCCAACGTCCTGCGCTTTCATATCGACTACTTCAAGGTGCAGGAGGAAAAGGGCAAAAATGCGCCTAAGCCTGGCGAAGCCATCGCGAAGAAGGCCGTCATCGAATCAATCCTCGCGAAACACGATCAATCCACCGCCGACCGCCGCTTCAATGCCATCCTCGCCACCGCCTCAATCAATGACGCCATCGAATACCACCGTCTTTTTGGCGCGATGCAAAATGATAAGGCCAAGACTGATCCCGAGTTTAAGCCGCTTAATATCGCCTGCGTCTTCTCCCCGCCTGCCGAGGGTGATCCCGATGTGAAGCAGATCCAGGAAGACCTACCGCAGGAGCAGGAGGACAATCAAGTCGATCCGGAAAAGAAGAAGGAAGCCCTCAAGGCTATTATGGTCGATTACAACACCCGCTACGGCACCAATCACCGCCTGAGCGAGTTCGATCTCTACTACCAGGATGTGCAGAAGCGCATCAAAGACCAGCAGTGGCCGAATGCCGACTACCCCGCCGCTCAGAAGATCGACATCACCATCGTCGTGGACATGCTTCTAACCGGCTTCGATTCCAAGTTCCTAAACACGCTTTACGTGGACAAGAACCTCAAGCACCACGGCCTCATCCAGGCCTTCTCCCGCACCAACCGCGTACTTAACGCCACCAAGCCCTATGGCAACATCCTCGACTTCCGCCAGCAGCAGGACGCCGTAGATAGTGCCATCGCCCTCTTTTCTGGGGAAAAGACCGGCGAGCAGGCGCGGGAAATTTGGCTCGTAGATAAAGCCCCCGTAGTAATCCAGAAGCTGGAGACCGCCGTGCAAAAGCTGGCTAGTTTCATGAAGTCCCAAGGCCTCGAATGCACACCATCCGCCGTGGCGAACCTGAAGGGCGATGCCGCCAAGGCCGCCTTCATCAACCACTTCAAGGAAGTCCAGCGGCTCAAGACCCAGCTGGACCAATACACCGACCTCACTGAGGAAAACAAGGCCAGCATTCGGCAAGTGCTACCGGAGGAAAACTTGCGCGGCTTCAAAGGCCAGTATCTCGAAACCGCCAAGAAGCTCAAACACCAGCAGGGCAAGACTGGTGACAAACCCGGCGACGACCCCGTGAACCAGATCGACTTCGAGTTCGTCCTCTTCGCCTCCGCCGTCATTGATTACGACTACATCATGGGCCTCATTGCGAAGTTTTCGGAGAAAGGGCCGGGGAAGTCGAAGATGACCCGTGAGGAACTCATCGGCCTCATTAGCTCCGATGCCAAGTTCATGAATGAGCGGGACGACATCGCCGAATACATCGGCACGCTCAAGGCGGGTGAGGGCCTAAGCGAAACCGTTATCCGCGAGGGTTACACCCGCTTTAAGGCGGAGAAAAACGCCAAGGAACTCGCCGCCATCGCCAGCAAGCACCAGCTAGCGACCGCAGCCCTGGAAACCTTCGTGGAAGGCATTCTTGACCGCATGATCTTCGATGGCCAACACCTCAGCGACCTCATGGCCCCGCTCGACCTCGGCTGGAAAGCCCGCACCGAGGCCGAACTCGCTCTCATGGCCGACCTGCACCCACTCCTGACCAAACGCGCCGGGGAGCGCGACATCTCAGGACTCAGCGCGTATGAGCAATAAGACGAAAACCACCGCCACGAAGGAAGAGGTAAAGCCCGCGCTGGTGCCGAAGCTGCGGTTTCCCGGCTTCAGCAGTCCATGGACTTACGAGCCGCTATCCAAGGTTCTGAAGGAACACAAACTCAAGAACACTGACGGACGTGATGTCTTCTCGGTCTCGATGGAATACGGCATCGTCAATCAGATCGAACTCTTGGGCCGCAGTTACGCTGCTGCTGACACTTCCCATTACACTATCGGGCGGTGCTACGATGTCGTTTATACAAAGAGCCCTCTTAAGGCTTTCCCTTTCGGCATCGTGAAGCAATGCAAGTTCCAGGGAGAAGTTGCACTTTCGCCCCTTTACGGCGTCTTCACGCCGCCCAACCCGCATATGGGTTTGATGATCGAGGCCTATTTTGAATCGCCAAATCGATCAAAGGACTTCCTTTCGCCGCTCTGTCAAAAGGGTGCGAAAAATACGCTTCAGATCACCAACACAACTTTCCTGTCTGGGCGTCTTCCACTTCCGATTCAACCCGCCGAACAACAAAAAATCGCCGAGTGCCTGAGTTCGGTGGACGAGCTGATCGCCGCGCAAGCGAGGAAAGTGGCCGCGCTCAATAACCATAAAAAAGGGCTGATGCAGCAGCTTTTCCCCCGCGAAGGCGAAACCCAACCCTGCCTCCGCTTCCCCGAATTCCAAAACGCCGGGGAGTGGGAGGAAGATTTAATGCAGGATGTCTTCGTTTTCCGGCAGGGTCTACAGGTAGCCGTCGAAAATCAATTTCTACAGAATGAAGAAGATCGAGAGCGCTTCATTCGCATTATCGACATAACTCAGTGCAATGAGCCGCCAAGATACATAACGGTCACGAAGGGCGCGAATATAGTTTCATCTGAAGATCTATTCATGATTCGCTACGGCACACCAGGTGTGGTCGCAATTGGATATGAAGGCGTAATCGCCAACAACTTGTTTCAATTGATCTTCAAAAATGCAAAAAATCATTCCCCATTTTATTGGTATCACTACTTGCAGACAAAATATGAAGAGATTTCTGGCTTGTCGGGATCGTCATCCATGCCTGCAATTAGTTTCAAGACATTAAATCATGTCGAAGTCAAATACCCCCCGCTCTCAGAACAACAACGCATCGCCACGTGCCTGAGCAGCCTCGACACCCTGATCACCGCCGAAACCCAAAAGCACGAAGCCCTCAAGACCCACAAGAAAGGCCTGATGCAGCAGCTTTTCCCGTCCCCAACCCACTCTTCATCATGACAGAATCCAACCAAAAACAGCTGGGTAACACCCTCTGGAGTATCGCCGACCAGCTGCGCGGCGCCATGGATGCGGACGACTTCCGCGACTACATGCTGTCCTTCCTCTTCCTGCGCTACCTGTCCGACACCTACGAAACGGCGGCGAAGAAGGAGCTGGGAAAAGATTACCCCGATGTGGGCGGAGATTATCGCAAGGTTCCTTTAGAACTGTGGTATGCCAACAACAAGAAGGACATCCCAGCATTCGAGAAACAGATGCGGCGCAAGGTGCATTACGTCATCAAACCTGCGCACCTCTGGAACAGCATTGCCAACTTGGCTCGCACCCAGAGCGCAGAGCTGCTGAACACGCTGCAAGCGGGCTTCAAATACATCGAGACGGAATCCTTTGAGAGCACCTTCCAAGGCCTGTTTTCGGAGATTGACCTGAGTTCTCCCAAGCTCGGGAAGTCCTACGCCGACCGAAACGCCAAGCTCTGCACTATCATTCAGAAGATTGCCGAAGGGCTGGCAGGGTTCTCCGCCGACACCGACGCGTTGGGTGATGCCTACGAATACCTGATCGGCCAGTTTGCCGCCGGGTCCGGCAAAAAGGCGGGTGAGTTCTACACCCCGCAGCAAATTTCCGACATCCTCTCGGCTATCGTCACGTTGGATAGCCAGGAACCGAAGACCGGGGCGAAAAAGCGGCTGGAGAACGTGATGGACATGGCCTGCGGGTCCGGCTCCTTGCTCCTTAATGTGCGCAAGAAGGTGAACAAGGCAGGGGGCACCATCGGCAAAATCTTCGGTCAGGAGAAGAACATCACCACCTATAATCTCGCCCGAATGAACATGCTACTTCACGGAGTGAAAGATTCGGAGTTCGACATTTTCCACGGCGACACCTTGCTCAACGAGTGGGACATGATGCGGGAGCAGAATCCCGCAAAGAAACCGACCTTCGACGCTATCGTTGCCAATCCGCCCTTTAGCTTCCGCTGGGACCCCACCGACGCGCTGGCCGATGACGTGCGATTCAAAAGCCACGGTCTGGCTCCTAAATCTGCCGCCGACTTCGCTTTTCTACTTCACGGCTTCCACTTCCTCAAAGACGAAGGAGTGATGGCAATCATCCTGCCTCACGGAGTGCTCTTCCGTGGCGGAGCCGAAGAACGCATCCGTACTAAGCTGCTCAAGGATGGCCACATCGACACCGTCATCGGCCTGCCCGCGAACCTTTTTTATTCCACTGGAATCCCCGTCTGCATCCTCGTGCTCAAGAAGTGCAAGAAGCCCGATGACGTGCTTTTCATTAACGCCGCCGAGCACTTCGTGAAGGGTAAACGGCAGAACCAACTGAGCGAAGAGCACATTTCAAAAATCATCGATACCTACCAGAAGCGCACGGATGCGCCGCGTTACTCCCGTCGGGTGAACATGGCGGAGATTGAGAAGAACGACTTCAATCTGAACATCTCCCGCTACATCAGCACGGCAGTAGTGGAGGAGGAGATCAGTCTGGAGGTGGCAAATACGGAGCTAGTACAGATTGAGAAGGCGGTGCAGTCAGCGAAGGCCAAACACAATGCGTTTCTAAAAGAGCTTGGGCTGTCCTCGCTGCCTTAGGCCAGCCAGACGACATGGGTTTCGCTTTGTGGCTTTTTAAGCATAACAAACTGGCCTCTTGCAGCTGTGTCAGCCTTATTGCTCTTACGTTAATTTAAATCAGTGTTGTTTAGCGGGCAGGAGGTAATCTCCAGGCCTTAAACAGTCGACTGAAAACTATATTCAATCGCACCATCTTTCCGTTGACTAATAACAAACCTAAGTAAAGCATCATTTATTAAATAATACTCTTCCTCAAGATAATCGCGCCTCCTCCATTCGGGTAACTCGCCCTTTGGTGTATCTGGATCTAGCTGAACATTTATTTCTTCTCGCAAAGAATCCTTTTGCACTTTGAAGCTCTTTAAAAAAAGATTCACGTCATTCTGGATATTGCTAGAAAACTTATGCTCACCGCCATTGCTTAGAAGCCTATCTCTGACCACTTTAAAATCTTCTGGCATATCCAAATAAATCTGCTCCTCCCTTAGGCTTGCACTTGAGGCACTTCCGAAAATAGCCGAGCGATAGTCTTGTCCCCAACTCATATTGAAAGTGCGTCTATGTCTTCCACTCCTATCGGGAAGAGAAATAAGGGAGAAAAGAACGCTTGTTCCTGCTCCCGCCAAGAAGGGGAGTGAGTGCTCAAACCATTGGTTCCGAATATATAGCCAAGTCCCAAGAAAAAGCACTGTTGCGATAAGAGGGACCATTAAGATAGTTCCGTAGGGGACTGGCCCAAACAGGAAGTTTCGAAGCCTATTAATGTAATGGGCACGTCTGTAAGCCAAACAATGGCGTCTTGCTGTAGGTAAAAAGATGAAGACTGCAATAATGAGGTTTGTTAATGAATAAAGCCCACCAATCAATCCAATAAAGTAAAAAAGAGCGGTCATCTTTACGGCCTGCGAAAATTTGTATTCAAAAGATTCCTGCCATTATCTTTCCCAGCCTCAGAATTAGCGTCATAAGGGGCCAATCGGACCACCTCTGATAGCTGAGCCCTAAGTCCTGCAAGGGGGAAGAAATTCATATTCTCTGTAATATCTAGAACTACACCGTTTTTCTCCTTGGAGCCATTCTTAACAATTAGCATAGCCGCACTCATCATGCCCCGCCGATCGCCACCATTCGCTTGGGCCGCTTCAAGGGCGGCCATTAAACGATATTTCAAGGGTCCTTTGGTTGTCTCAAATGCGT
>Ga0214921_10010209_pt1 | contig 11663 bp, 11 predicted proteins | sample LL1505_MetaG_FD_177992 | JGI IMG/M metagenome (GOLD analysis project Ga0214921, IMG submission 177992) | Freshwater microbial communities from Lake Lanier, Atlanta, Georgia, United States - LL-1505 | ecosystem: Environmental > Aquatic > Freshwater > Lake | place: USA: Georgia | collected...
GTTTTGTTCTCAGGTCCGGACATCAAGAGTCATGCACTTTCGTCTGTAACAGTCATACGTTGCAATAAACCAACACTGCTTTACACGAAAGCACTAACTGTCAACGCAGCGTTCTGACAACCGGCAATTCCAGATCCCTGATCTTTTTGCGTAACGTATTGCGGTTAAGACCCAGCATTTCGGCTGCTTTGATCTGGTTGCCGCGGGTTGCAGCCAGCGACACGGTGATCAGCGGCGCTTCCAGCTCGCGCAGGATGCGGTGATACAGGCCGGGAGGCGGGATATCATTGCCGAATTGGGCAAAATAAATCTCGAGATATTGTTCTACGGATTCCGCCAAAGTCAGTGGCTGGCTGTGCTGTTTAGGCTCTACCCCCTCTGCAGCATAGGATTCGGGCTCGGCCAATTCCGCTTCGATCAGCGATTCCACAATGGTTTCTTGCGGATAAAGGGCAGCAAGACGGCGCACCAGATTTTCCAGCTCGCGGATATTGCCCGGCCAGCGGTGTCGCTTGAGCCGGTCCAGTGCGGCAACATCGATCTGTTTGCGAGGCAGGCCTTCCTTTTCGGCGATGGTGAAGAAATGCCTGACCAGATCGGGGATATCCTCGCTGCGCTCGCGCAAGGGCGGCAGACGCAACGGCACCACATTCAGGCGGAAAAACAAATCCTCGCGGAACAGGCCTTGCCGGATCGCTCCTCGCAAATCCTTGTTGGTGGCCGCGACAATCCGCACATTGGTTTTGATCGGCGTGCGCCCGCCCACAGTCGTATATTCACCCTGCTGCAACACCCGCAGCAGACGTGTCTGGGCATCCATCGGCATATCGCCGATTTCATCGAGAAACAGCGTGCCGCCCTCGGCCTGCTCGAACCGGCCCGAAGCGCGGTTGAGCGCACCGGTGAAGGAGCCTTTTTCATGGCCGAACAATTCGCTTTCGATCAGATCACGCGGAATCGCCGCCATATTGACCGGCACAAACGGACCACGGCGACGCTTGCCGTAATCGTGCAAGGCTCGGGCAACCAGTTCTTTTCCAGTGCCGGATTCGCCCATGATCATCACGGTCAGATCGGTCTGCATCAAACGGGCAAGGGCCCGATAGAGTTCCTGCATAGCCGGCGAACGGCCAACCAGAGGAATATCATCCGGGTGATCGGTATCTTCATGCACAGCCGATTTCGGACGGCTCATCGCACGTCCGACAATGGCGATCAATTCCTTGAGATCGAAGGGTTTTGGCAGATATTCATAAGCACCACGCTCGCTGGCGCGAATGGCGGTCATAAAGGTGTTTTGCGCGCTCATCACAATGATCGGAACATCGGGGCGCACTTTTTTGATACGGGGAACCAGATCGAAGCCGTTTTCATCGGGCATGACCACATCGGTGATAATCAGATCACCCTCGCCCGCCGCGGCCCAGCGATAGAGCGTGCCCGCCTGCCCCGTTGTGCGTACCTCGTAGCCAGCACGCCCCAAAGCCTGTGACAGCACGGTGCGGATTGCGGCGTCGTCGTCTGCTACCAAAATTGTGCCTTGCGGCATCCTATATCTCCGTCTCAGCCGTGCGACCATCGCGGGCGATATGCATGGGCATCAGAATCCGGAATGTCGTCCGTCTCGGAACCGTATCAAACTCGATCACGCCGCCATGGTCTCCAATGATCTTTGCAACCAATGCAAGACCGAGGCCACTTCCCGAATTCTTGGTCGAGAAGAACGGCTCGAACAGATTTCGGGTCAGCTCGGATGGAATCCCCGGACCGTTGTCACGTACGCAGATTTCAAGCGGCAATGCGACTTTTCCCGGCCGCCCGTTCACGCTCATCCGCACACCGGGCCGAAACGCCGAGGTCAGCTCGATGGTGCCATCTACTGTATCACGGCCAATCGCTTCTGCCGCATTTTTCACCAGATTCAGGAAAACCTGCACAAGCTGATCGCGGTTGCCCATCATCGGAGGCAAGGAAGGATCATAGGATTCACTGAAACGGATATGGCGGGCAAAGCCGGACATCGCCAGCTTTTTGACGTGTTCGAGCACCGAATGGATGTTGACCGGCTCCTGCTGCAACGGCCTTCCATCGGCAAAATCCTCGAAACGGTCGACCAGCGTGACAATCCGGTCGGTTTCATCGCAAATCAGCTGGGTCAGCTCGCGGTCCTCGTCGGATGCCGAGAGTTCGAGCAATTGCGCGGCCCCGCGAATTCCCGAAAGCGGGTTCTTGATTTCATGGGCCAGCATCGATCCCATTGCCGAGATCGAGCGCACTGCCCCTCTATGCGTCAGTTGTCTGTCTATTTTTTCAGCAATTGTCTTTTCTTGAAGCACAATGACAACCTCTTCCTGATTGTCACCCGTGGGCGCAATGAACACATCGACGATCCGGTCCAGCCCGATACGGGGTGTGCCGAGGTCGATCCGGTATTCATTATAGCTGCCGCCGCTGCTTCGGGCCGCCTGCACCAATTCCAGAACAGGCGAGCCGAAAGGCAGCAATTGTTTCAAAAACAGCCGTTTCAGCATGCTACGGCTGGTCTGGAAGAAGGCTTCGGCAGCCGAATTGGCCTCGATCACCTGATCCGACTGGCTCACAACCATCACAGGCAAAGGCAGCAAGCCGATAATGGCTTCCGCGCGCATGGATTGGATGGGTGGGAGTGGCTCGCTCATTGGCTCATCCTTGCTCGCTCGTATCACTAGAAACAGGCCTTGGCTTTTGTGTGGCGAAAACAAGGGCAAGCAAGGATCGGACCTCTTGCGGGTCGGTACTGGTTACAAGGCGCAAACGATGGGCGGGCGTAAAGGCCAATGGGTCGGCATTGTGTTCGGCATAGGCGGCCAGATGTTTGCGGGCGTGGCGGACGCCCATGGCATGACCGTAAACCGCCAACAGGCTGTCATAATGCTCCAGAGCCGCCGCCGATTTGATATGCAACGGGTGATCGGGCAATGAGCGGGCACCGTCTTGCAGCCCGCGCGCAATATCGCCGACCAGCCAGGGTTGCCCCATGGCCGCGCGGCCGATCATCACACCATCGGCCCCGGATTGGGCCAGCATGGCGCGGGCATCATGAAGCGTATGCCCGTCGCCATTGACCAGAACGGGGATGGAAACCGCCTGTTTGACAGCCGCAACCGCCGTCCAATCGGCTTGCCCCTTGTAAAACTGGCAACGGGTGCGCCCGTGAACGGTCACCAGTGCCACACCGGCCTGTTCGGCCCGCTTGGCCAGTTCGGGGGCATTCAATGATTGATGATCCCAGCCCAGCCGCATTTTGACCGTGACCGGAATCTTGACCGCCGAAACACAGGCCTCGATCAACCGCATGGCGTGATCGAGATCGCGCATCAGTGCCGATCCGGCCTCGCCGCCCGTCACTTTTTTGGCGGGACAGCCCATATTGATATCAACCACGGCCGCGCCCGAGGCTTCCGACATCCGTGCCGCTTCGCCCATCCAATGCGGATCACAGCCCGCCAATTGCACTATATGGGGATCAACGCCCTGCCCTTCGGCCCGCAGCACGGATTCGTGATCGCCCAGCACCAGCTGATCGGACGCCACCATTTCCGACACGACCATCGCCGCACCGAACCGCCGCGCAATCCGGCGAAAGCCGATATCGCTGACGCCGGACATCGGCGCGACAGCCGTGCAGCCATCAAGTTGGAGGGGGCCGATTTTTAACGCAGGCACTGCCATCGGGAATGTCTCGTTGAATGATAAATCGATCATCGGCCTGAGGCCATGTCATGACCTCTCATATCGCATTTTTTGCAGTGCGGCAAAATGAGTTGCACAAAACCGGACCGAAACAACAGGTCTTTCGTTTCCCTTATTGACCGCACCCTATTTCCGCGACATCAAACAAAGCATGATGACGTATGAAAACCCTTCACGAGCTTCTCTCCCGCTGGTTCTGGTGGCGGCCGGACGCGGCCATCGAGCTGGCGAGGGTCTTCCGAAGCAATATCGTGTATTGATGGGTGTGCCGGTGCTGGTTCACACATTAAGAGCCGTCTTAAGGGATGAACGGATTGGTCCGGTGCAATGCGTCATCCATCCCGATGATCTGGCCTTGTATCAAGCCTGCATCGACCAGTTGGATCATGCAGGTCAATCGCGGCTTTTGCCTGCGGTTTCGGGTGGGCAGACGAGGCAGTTGTCTGTCAAAGCCGGATTGGAGGCCTTGCAGATACGCGCCGAGGCCGAAGATCACTTGTTTCAATCTGTGCTGGTCCACGATGCCGCGCGTGCCTTTGTATCCACGGGTCTGTTGGACCGCGCTGTGACGGCGGCCCATGAGACCATTGCTGCCATTCCGGCTGTTGCCGTCACCGATACGCTGAAATGGGTGGATGAGACAGGCAGGGTTGGCGGCACGGCCGAGCGTGCACGATTGCGCGCCGTGCAAACCCCGCAAGCATTTGGCTTTGCGGCCTTGTTGGACGCCCATCGACAGGCCGCCGCATCAGGACAGGCAGATTTGACCGATGATGCCGCCGTGATGGAACAAGCGGGGTATGTCGTCAGCATCTTTGCGGGTGATCCTCACAATATCAAACTGACGCTGGAGGAAGATTTCCGCATGGCAGAGGCAAAAATGCAGGCTGCGATGATTCCCGTGACCGGCTTGGGTTATGATGTCCACGCTTTTACTACCGGCGACCATGTCTGGCTTGGCGGCGTCAAAATTGCCCATGATCGCGGCGTGCGCGCCCATTCGGACGGCGATGTGATCCTGCACGCCTTGACCGATGCGCTGCTGGGGGCTTTGGCCGATGGCGATATCGGCCAGCACTTCCCGCCCTCGGACGAACAATGGCGCGGGGCGTCATCAGACCGCTTTGTGCAATTTGCCGTAGATCGCATTCATCAGCGCGGCGGGCGTTTGGTGCATGTCGACATCACGCTGGTCTGCGAAACCCCGCGTCTAGGGCCGCATCGCACCGAAATCCTTGGTGTGCTCAGTCGCTTATGCGGTTTGCCAACCACAAAAATTGGTTTAAAAGCAACGACATCGGAAAAAATGGGCTTTACCGGACGCGGTGAAGGATTGGCAGCGCAAGCCATTGCGACTGTTCTTTTGCCGGATTGAGTGGGGAGTAAACATGTTTGAAGTCGAATTGAGAAACCGTGCCGCCGACCTGCTCGCCAAATGCCGCGCCAAAGGCGTGAGGATTGCCACAGTCGAAAGCTGCACCGGCGGATTGGTTGCAGCCGTTCTCACCGATATTGCCGGCTCTTCCGACGTGTTTGACCGGGGCTTTGTCACCTATTCAAACGATTCCAAAACCGCTCTGGTCGGCGTCCCTGCCGAATTGATCGCAGAACACGGGTCAGTCAGCCGCGATGTGGCCATCGCCATGGCCGAAGGCGGTTTGGCCCGTTCCAAATCCACATTGGTGGTTGCCATCACCGGCGTCGCCGGACCGGGCGGCGGCACCAGCCAAAAACCCGTCGGCCTCGTCCACTTCGCCCTCGCCGCCCAAGGCAAGGAAACCGTCCACCAACGCTGTCTGTTCGGCGATCTGGGTCGTAAATCAGTACGGCAATCCTCGATCCATCAGGCGCTGGACATGTTTGAAGCGGCACTTTGATGTTGAATTGGATTTAGGCTCTTTCAGCCATTCACTGTCATGGCCTTACTTGTTCAGGCCATCCACTGCTTCGGGACGAATAAAAAGACATGGGTCACCGCCACAAGTGCGGTCATGACAATATATGGGGAAATATAGCCCCCCTACCCGTAAATCTCTACCGCCCGCTGCTCGAACGCTTCCGAGAACTTGCGGAAGGCTTTGTCGAACATCGCGCCCATCAGCACGCCGAGCATGCGGTTTTTGAATTCGTATTCGATGTAAAATGACACTTTGCAGCCTGTATCCGATGGGTCGAAATGCCAGCGGTTGTCGAGGTGGCTGAACGGGCCTTCGAGATAGCTGACCAGAATATCCATGCTGTCGGGCACCAGCGTCACGCGACTGGTAAAGGTTTCACGCACGGATTTGTAGCCGACGCTCATATCCGCAACCATGACCTGCTGGCCCGCCTCGTTGGTCAGGCGACGGCGGATGGTCAGGCCTTCGCACAGCGGCAGGAATTGCGGATAGGCCTCGATGTCGGCGACCAGATCGAACATCTGTTGCGGGGTGAAACGGACCTCGCGCGAGGATTGGAAACTGGGCATGTCAGCGCGCCGAAACCACTGGCGATTGGGCCAGACGGGCCGCCTTGAGCTTGGCAAAATCCTCGCCCGCATGGTGTGACGAGCGCGTCAACGGCGTCGAGGAGACCAGCAAGAACCCCTTGGTATAGGCCACGGTTTCATAGGCCTTGAATTCGTCGGGGGTGACAAAACCCAACACCGGATGGTGCTTTTTGGTGGGCTGCAAATATTGGCCGATGGTGAGGAAATCGACATCGGCAGAGCGCAGATCATCCATCAATTGCAGCACTTCGTTGCGCTCCTCACCCAAGCCGACCATGATGCCGGACTTGGTGAAAATGCCGGAATCGAGCTCTTTCACGCGCTGCAACAAACGGATCGAATGGAAATAGCGTGCCCCGGGCCGCACGGTCAGATAGTTGGAGGCCACCGTTTCCAGATTGTGGTTGAACACATCGGGCTTGGCCGCCACAACGACTTCCAGAGCACCCTCTTTGCGCAGGAAATCGGGGGTCAGAATTTCGATTGTTGTCTCGGGTGCCGCAAGGCGGATGGCGCGGATGGTGCGGGCAAAATGTTCGGCCCCGCCGTCAGCCAGATCGTCGCGGTCAACGGATGTGATGACCACATGATGCAGCTTGAGTTTGGCAACCGCATCGGCCACATGCTCGGGCTCCAGCGCATCAAGCGCATTGGGCATGCCGGTTTTGACATTGCAGAACGAGCAGGCCCGCGTGCAGGTGTCACCCATGATCATGAAGGTGGCGTGCTTTTTCTCCCAGCACTCGCCGATATTGGGGCAACTCGCCTCCTCGCAGACGGTGACGAGCTTGTGCTCTTTCACAATCGCGTGGGTTTCGGCCCATTTGGGCGAACCGGGCGCCTTGACCCTGATCCAGTCCGGCTTTTGCATCATCGGCTGGTCGGCCCTATGAGCCTTTTCGGGATGGCGCACAGAGGAAGCCGCCTTTTTGCGCGGATCCTTGTTGAGCAAGTCAATCACCGTGGCCATAGGACACTCGTTTCGCTGGGTTTGCTGATCGGATATTCCCGATCAGATAGGGCAAGAGCCGGAAAAAAGCCAGTCAGACAAAAGCCGTCCCTCCCCGCTCTCAGACGTGGATCACCCGACCATAAGCATCGAGCACGCTTTCATGCATCATTTCCGACAGGGTCGGATGCGGGAACACCGTGTGTATCAGATCTTCTTCGGTGGTTTCCAGCGTCATGGCCACGACATAGCCCTGAATCAATTCGGTCACTTCCGCGCCGATCATATGCGCGCCCAGCAATTTGCCGGTCTTGGCATCGAATAGAGTTTTAACCATGCCTTCCGGCTCGCCCAAGGCAATCGCCTTGCCGTTGCCGATGAAGGAGAAGCGGCCCACTTTGGTGGTATAACCCTGCTCTTTCGCCTTGGCTTCGGTCAAACCGACGGAAGCCACTTGCGGGTGGCAATAGGTGCAGCCGGGGATTTTCAGCTTGTCCATCGGATGCACATGCAGGCCTTTGATGCCTTCGATACAGATCACGCCCTCGTGCTCGGCCTTGTGCGCCAGCATGGGCGGGCCTGCGACATCGCCGATGGCATAAATGCCGGCAATATTGGTGTGGCCGAGGCCGTCGGTCACCACGCAACCGCGATCGGTTTTGACGCCCAAGGCCTCGAGGCCGAGATTTTCGATATTGCCGACCACGCCAACAGCCGAAATCAACCGGTCTGCCGTGATCTCGGTAGTCGCACCCTTTTCATCCTGAATGGTGGCGGTCACGCTGTCCACGCCCTTTTTGACGCCGAGCACCTTGGCACCGGAAAGGATTTTAATGCCCTGTTTTTCAAAGCTCTTGCGGGCCAAGGCTGCGATTTCCGCATCCTCGACCGGCAGAATCTGGTTCATCACTTCCACCACGGTCACATCCGCGCCCATGGTGCGGTAGAACGATGCGAATTCGATGCCGATTGCGCCCGAGCCCATCACAATCAGTGATTTCGGCATGGTTTTGGGCACCATGGCTTCGAAATAGGTCCAGATCAGGTTTTTGTCCGGCTCGATGCCAGGCAGCACACGCGGACGCGCACCTGTGGCGACGATGATGTGCTTGGCCTTATAGACGCCATCGCCCAGCACGCCTTTGGGAATGGGGTTTTGCGGCTCCACTACCGGCTTGGTGGACTTGCCGACCGAGACTTCACCCACTTTGGTGATCTTGGCTTCACCCCAGATCACATCGACCTTGTTCTTCTTCATCAAAAACGCGACGCCGCCATTGAGCTGTTGCGACACGCCGCGCGAGCGTTTGACGACATCGGCGACATTGACGCTCATCGAGCCGTTCAAGGTCAGGCCGTAATCCTTGGCATGATTGGCAAAATGAAAGATTTCAGCCGAGCGCAGCAGCGCTTTGGTCGGAATACAACCCCAATTCAGGCAAATACCGCCCAGATGCTCGCGTTCCACCAAAGCGGTTTTGAAACCCAGTTGGGCCGAACGGATCGCCGACACATAGCCACCCGGACCACCACCGATAATCAGGACATCATAAACCGCATCAGACATGACCGCTGCTCCTTGAAATCTCAAAGGCTAAACGTTCCAACCCTCACAAGGGTTGGAACTGAAATGGCAATTAAACCAACAAACTCATCGGATTTTCGATCAAGACCTTGATGGCGGCAATCAGTTCTGCCCCCAAGGCACCGTCGACAGCACGATGGTCGCAAGACAGGGTTACGCTCATCACGGTAGCAATCGCCAGCGCGCCGTTTTTGACAACGGGGCGTTGCTCACCCGCACCCACCGCCAGAATGGTGGAATGGGGAGGATTGATCACGGCGGTGAAATCCTTGATGCCGAACATGCCCAGATTGGATACGGCCGTGGTGCCGCCCTGATATTCCTCGGGCTTCAATTTGCGTGATTTGGCGCGGGCGGCAAAATCCTTCATCGCCAAAGCGATGCCAGACAGGGTCACCGTATCGGCATGGCGGATGATCGGGGTGATCAAGCCATTGCCCGGCAAAGCCACGGCCACGCCGACATCGGCATGGTGGTGTTTCAGCATCGCGGTTTCGGTCCATGTCACATTGGCATCGGGCACGCGCACCAAAGCCAGTGCCAGCGCCTTGATCACCATATCATTGACCGACACTTTCCATGACACCTTGCCCTCTTTGTCTTTGGGGGCTGAGGCATTGATCTGCTCGCGCAGTTTGAGCAGCGCGTCGATCTCGCAATCCATCGTCAGATAGAATTGCGGCACGGTCTGGCGGGCTTCCGTCAGGCGGCGGGCAATGGTTTTGCGCATGCCATCATGCGGGATCTCGTCAAAGCTGCCGGGCGTGAACAGTTTGCGGGTCTGGTCGTCGCTGATGGCGGGTGCAGGTGCCGCAGCGGGTGCAGCAACAGGGGCCGCAGACGCTTTGGGTGCTGGTGCGGATACCCCGCCAGCCAGGGCCGCGCGCACATCCCGCTCGACAATGCGGCCATGCGGACCGGAGCCTGTCACGCGGGACAAATCCAGACCGCCATCTTTGGCAATGCGCTTGGCCAAGGGCGAAGCAAACACTTTCGAGCCGGACACGGTTTGCGGTGCATGGGCAGCCGCCACGGGAGCCGCAGCAGCAGGAGCAAGCGTTGCAGCAGCGGGAGCGGCAGCAGCAGCAGCTGCTGCAACCGGTGCAGATCCAGTGCCAACCTTGGACACATCTTCGCCCTCTGCGGCAATGATGGCGATCAGCTGGTTGACGGGCACATCATTGCTACCCGCAGGCACCACGATTTTGGCCAGAATCCCTTCATCGACCGCCTCGACCTCCATGGTCGCCTTGTCGGTTTCGATTTCGGCCAGCACATCACCGGATTTGATGGTGTCGCCTTCCTTTTTGAGCCATTTGGACAGATTGCCCTTTTCCATCGTGGGCGACAGTGCAGGCATCAAGACATTGACGGACATGGTCGTCTCCCCTCAGCGATAGGTGACTGCGCGGGCGGCTTCCACCACCTCGCCGACATTGGGCAACGCCAGTTTTTCAAGATTGGCGGCATAGGGCATCGGCACATCCTTGCCGGTGATGCGCATGACCGGCGCGTCAAGATAGTCGAACGCCTTTTCCATCACCTGGGCCGAAATTTCCGAACCGATACCAGATTGCGGCCAGCCTTCTTCCACCGTGATGCAGCGGCCTGTCTTGCGCACAGAGGCGATAATAGTATCAACATCCATCGGGCGGAGAGTGCGCAGATCGATCACTTCCGCTTCGATCCCCAGAGTAGCCAGTTCTTCGGCGGCTTTGAGCGCATAGGTCATGCCGATCGAGAAGGAGACGATGGTAACATCCTTACCCGTGCGGGCAATGCGGGCCTTGCCGATCGGCAGCAAGAAATCATCCATCTTCGGGACCATGCCGGTCTGGCCGTAGAGAATTTCGTTTTCGAGGAACACAACAGGATTGGGATTGCGGATTGCCGCTTTCAGCAAGCCTTTGGCATCGGCCGCATTGGAGGGCGAAACCACCAGCAGGCCGGGTACGTTGGAATACCATGCCGAATAATCCTGCGAATGCTGGGCACCCACACGGGCCGCTGCACCGTTTGGACCACGGAACACAATCGGACAACCCATCTGGCCACCCGACATATACAGCGTTTTTGCAGCCGAATTGATAATGTGATCAATGGCTTGCATGGCGAAGTTGAAGGTCATGAATTCTAGGACAGGACGCAGGCCCGTGAGAGCCGCACCGACCGCGATACCGGCAAACCCATGCTCGGTAATCGGTGTATCGATCACGCGACGGGGACCGAATTCCTGCAACAGGCCTTGGGTGATTTTGTAAGCGCCCTGATATTCGGCCACTTCTTCGCCCATCACAAACACGCCGTCATTGGCGCGCATTTCTTCGGCCATCGCATCACGCAGTGCTTCGCGCATGGTTTGCGGGACCATTTCGGTGCCGTGCGGGATTTCACCCGAGGCATCATAGGCCGGAATATCGGGATGCGAAGTTGCCGGCACGCTCGCATGAACGGCAGGAGCGGCCGTAGGAGAAGCAACAGCTGCAGGTGCGGCGGCGGGTGCATTGCTTGCTTTGCTCACATCCTCGCCTTCGGCGGCAATGATGGCGATCAGCTGGTTGACCGGCACATCATTGGTGCCCGCAGGCACAAGGATTTTGGCCAGAATGCCTTCGTCGACCGCTTCGACTTCCATGGTCGCCTTGTCGGTCTCGATTTCGGCAATCACATCGCCGGGTTTAATGGTGTCGCCTTCGTTTTTCAGCCATTTGGACAGATTGCCCTTTTCCATGGTTGGCGAAAGTGCGGGCATCAGGACTTCGATTGACATAGCTCGTGCTCCAGTTGTTCGCGCCGCGCGCAACGCGCTGGCGGCGGCCAAATAAGTTAGCGAAGAATATCCGTATAGAGTTCGGACGGATCGGGCTCGGGATTGGTTGTGGCAAAATCGGCGGCCGCATTCACAATCT
>Ga0214921_10010210_pt1 | contig 11659 bp, 12 predicted proteins | sample LL1505_MetaG_FD_177992 | JGI IMG/M metagenome (GOLD analysis project Ga0214921, IMG submission 177992) | Freshwater microbial communities from Lake Lanier, Atlanta, Georgia, United States - LL-1505 | ecosystem: Environmental > Aquatic > Freshwater > Lake | place: USA: Georgia | collected...
AGGATTGATGTTGAGGAAGGAGCACACCGATTGAAACGAGAAGATGTAATCCTCCTCCTTGCTCAACAGATAGTCCTTGGCGCGCCGCGAGAACTCTCCGGGCCGATTTACATCCGCTATCGCGTTCAACAGGATCGCCCTGAGCAGGTTTTTCTCGGGAGTCGCCAACTCGGGCTGCTCAAAGTCGTCAAAACCTATGTAAATTGCTGTATTTTTGCCTTCCCTCATCATATACCCCTTAAGATGCTGCGAAGTACTCGCAGGCCTTCGGAATTTGTTTCCTAGAGAAGGTTCGACGAAAAATCCCTGATACTTGACGACCAGGGGCTAAATCATCGGTTTTATAGGGCAGTTACGAGCCTTTCGTACGAAACGGCCATAGCCTAGGGGCGTGAAATGTTGCACTTAAGTCCTCGCGACATCGTGCCGACTCTTTCTTCGGGGTAAACATCCCTGTTGCCAAGGAGGGCATCATGAAGATTGAACGGATTCAATACTCGCTGGAAGCAGCGACAAAGGAGATAACGCGCTACGCAGCAACGCAGCGGGTAGCCGCCGTGGCCGACCTTTTGGGAGAAAAAGGGCGCTCAAAATACCACAACCCAAAAGAGGACGAAGAGGAGGAGGCGGAACGCGAAGAGCCAGCCGATCCCGCTATTACCAGGATGCGTGCCTCTGCTCGGCTCCTTGACATCACGGCATAGGCTAGCGACGAGCAGCCGCGCGATAGATCTTGAACACGCATCGTTGTCCCTGCTCCGAACTAACCGGCTCAAAGCTATCCTCAAAAGGGGGGAAAACCGCATCACCCGCGTGATGCCCCTGCACGAGTGTAAGGTGCAGCTCATCACACTTCGGGAGCGCTGCAGCGTAGAGCTCAGCGCCCCCGATACACCACAGAATCGGCCCTGCCTTACCGGAGCGCTGAACGATCTCGAGCGCCTCTGAAAATGAACTCACGCCGTAGGCTCCATCAGGTAGTGAGAGTGCGGCAGGGCTGCGCGACATCACGATATTGACCCGACCCGGTAGCGGTCGAAACTTGGGAGGGAGCGAATCCCAGGTCTTTCGGCCCATAAGGACGAAGTGCCCCAAGGTCTTTGCCTTGAAATGCGCCAGATCCTCCGGAAGATGCCACGGCAACGCGCCATCCTTTCCAATAACTCGCCCCTCATCCATGGCGACGATTGCTGCGATGGTTGGCTTGAACATGACTACACAGCGATATCGAACTTAATGCGCTCGTGGGGCTCGTATCCCTCAAGTTGAAAATCCTCGTACTTGAAAGAGAAGAGATCGGTCACATCCGGATTGAGCTTCATCGTTGGAAGTGGTCGTGGTTCGCGCTCAAGCTGAAGCAGCGCCCCTTCGACGTGATTCGAGTAGATATGACAATCGCCAAACGTGTGCACGAACTCGTACGGCTTCAGTCCCGTAACCTGCGCAACCATCATGAGCAGCAAGGAGTAGCTCGCGATATTAAACGGTACACCCAACATGAGATCCGCCGAGCGTTGATAGAGCTGCAAGCTCAACTTATCTCCCGACACATAGAACTGAAAGAGGGTATGACACGCCGGTGGCGCGACCTCCGGAAGATCCGCCGGATTAAAGGAGATCACCACAATCCGTCGACTTGATGGGTTCGATTGTATCGTCTCAACAGCGCGCTTAATCTGATCAACCTTCCCTCGCGGTCCCTCCCACGAACGCCACTGCTTCCCGTACACAGGCCCGAGGTCCCCGTTCGCATCAGCCCATTCGTCCCAGATCGTGACGTTGCGATCTTTGAGGTACTTAATATTTGTCTCCCCGTTTAGGAACCAGAGCAGCTCATAAATGATCGACTTGAGATGCACCTTCTTGGTCGTGACCAGGGGAAACCCCTGCTCAAGGTTGAACCTCATCTGGCGCCCAAACACCGAATAGGTGCCAACACCCGTTCGATCAGGACGAACGAGTGCGCCGTTCTTTTCTACGCCAGCCTCAGGCTTTCCGTTTTCAAGGACGTCTCTAATAAGGTCAAGGTATTGCTTCATAGATTACTGCACAGGGTAGAATCTTATCTGGTTACTCACCGAACGATATCGATGTGGCCGAGCATAATCGCACCGCCCGCTCCACATCAACCGTTGGCTCCTGACAGGACGAATGCCGACACACGTACATCGTAGCTTTATCTCCGAGACTCTCCCGACTTTCAAGTAATTTCGAATTCTTGGCGCCACTTCGTGGCCACACCACCGTGGCAAAGGGAAGGAACCGGCCCCACAGCTCTCGAACCTCCTCAGGAGGGGTATCTTCCCTCTTTGGGGCGATTACAGAGCACGCCGCCACCCCGGCCATCCGCAACAAGACCCCGTTGAGGGTCGACATGTACACCATCGGCAGCGAGGACACCTCTTCAGGAATCCCCTGCTCAAGAAGCTGGGCCCGATAGGCGAAGGCAGGATCCCCAGTTACCTCAGAGAGCACCAGGAGATTCGAGAGTGATATGCCGTTCGGCGAAGGGGCCGCGCCATCCACCCACTCCGTCATCTGAACGATCAGACCGGGCGCCGCGGAGCTCACGTAGGCCCGGCGCTCGCCACTCCAGAGATACTTGTCCTGCTCGCGCTGAAGGGCGGCGGCGCGCTCAATCCACGCGGCGTCACCGGTCGACTCAAAGAGGGCTCGATACCCTTCGATGAGGTATGCGTAATCCTCAAGCATCGCCGGAATTCCCGCGTGGCCAGCGCAGTAGCGTCGCTGCAATCGTCCCTCAAGCACGAGTGCGCGCTCAATGAAGGTCGCAGCCTTGAGTGCTGCTTCGAGGAGGTCCTCTCGACCCAGCACCTGATAACCGCGACACAACGCGGTAATCGCAAGGCCATTCCATCCGGTAAGGATCTTTTCGTCCCGGTGTGGTCGCGGCCGCCTCGCTCGGGCACTCAACAGGAGCTTGCGAGCGTCGCACATCTCTTGTGACTCGCTCTCTCGCCACGCATCATGCATAGGAATCATAAGGGCCGAACGACCATGCTCGAAGTTCCCTTCGATGGTCACTGAGTACAACGCACAGAATCGCTCAGCTAGCGCCGGAGGAAGAGCCGCTCGAACCTCCTCCTGCGTCCAAGCATAGTATTCACCCTCCCTATTCACTTCACCCGCGTCCTCAGCCGAGAAGAAACCACCCTCAGGCGCGGTCATATCACGAGTGATGTAGTCCAAGGTGCGCTCGCCTACGACTCGATGGAGATGCTCGCCGGTGACTCGATACGCGTCTAGATAGAGCGACGCGAGAAGGGCATTGTCGTAGAGCATCTTCTCAAAGTGCGGAATCCTCCACTCCGCATCGACGGAATACCGATGAAAACCTCCCCCGAGTTGATCGAAGAACCCTCCCCGCCCCATACCCGAGAGGGTCTTCGTGACCGCCTCAAGAGCGGCCGCGTTCGGTCGCACCGCGTGGGCCCGTAAAAGAAATGCAAGTGACTGCGTCGGGGGAAATTTCGGAGCCTGCCCAAATCCACCAAACTCACGGTCGTACCGCTTGAAGAGCTGGTGCAGAGCGAGTCCAAGCACGTTCACATCTATTGGTGACTCGGCCAATTTCGGTTTCCGAGATTCAAGGAAGCGGACCAGCTCTGCGCTTGAGGTGGTCACCTTCGATCGATCCTTCTTCCAGGCGTCAGACATCGCCTGAAGGACCCCGAGAAAGTTCGCGCGATAGAAGAAGGTGCCGCCCCAGAACGGTTTACGATCAGGGGCTAAAAACACCGACATCGGCCAACCACCATGCCCGTGAATGCCGATGACCACATCCATATAGACCTGATCAACATCGGGAAGCTCTTCCCGATCAACTTTGACGCTCACGAAGTTCTCGTTCAGCATTCGAGCCACCTCTTCGTTCTCAAAGGAGTCGTGCTCCATCACGTGGCACCAGTAACAGGTCGAATACCCGATCGAGAGAAATACGGGCTTATCTTCAGCTCGGGCACGCTCAAACGCGGCGTCCCCCCAAGGGTTCCACCATACGGGGTTGTCTTTATGTTGTCGTAAATACGGGCTCGTCTCAGCGCCCAGCAAATTTCTCTGTTCTTCCATATTCCCTCAAAAGTCGTGAGAGTCACTGAGACATCCCCACACATTCTCGCGTAAGTATGATTTGTTTCTTAGATTCATAGCTAGACGGGCATGCGAAAAAGGGCCTTTATGTGTGGAGGGACGGGCTACGACCGTCGGTAAGGCTGAACGACCTTGGTGAATTTGTAGTCTTCATCAGGAGGGGCGAATTGCACGGGCGGTCGTAGCCCGCCCCTCCTCAGGTACAAAACCTTCGCTTGCGTGTACCTCCATCTATAACTCACAAAACGACAAACAAATATTAGGACGTTTGTGGGGATACCTCACTGACCGTCACCACTTCTCAGAACCCCGAAGCGACCGGCCGTGAACAATATACAACATCCGGCCCAACGGACGCGACGAGCGCGTACGAGAGGGTCTCAGGCTCCGTAAAAACATCGTGACAGAGACGAGCCGCGACATCTTCCTGTGCCACGAGAGGAAATCCGTCAGCGATGAGGGACTCCAGTGACTCGAAGAGTAGCGTTTCGTTGAGACTCGTAAGAGGACGGGAAAATGCACAGATGACATCATTCCCCTGCAGCTCAACGGACGCCATCTCAACATCAACAAGGGAGTTCGTCCCCACGAAGGAGTATTTGCGCGTCGCGAAAACATCCGGAAACTCCTGCGCGTCTCCAACCTTGTCTATCTCACCCTCAGGAGCATCGAAGAAGGGATAGAGCTGATTCTTGCGAAAGAGGTAAACACTACCAAAACCAACTCGACCCGTAGCCACCCTTCCATCTTGAATCGCGACTCCGAGGAGCGAGGCCGCCATCCGTCCGCCAGCCGAAAGCTTATGCCCGAACGAATACACGGAGGAGTTCGCGCTTCGGAAGGCATCCTCAAGAACCCTCACGACCGATTCCTCGCCCTTCGTCGAAGTGGGGGTAGCGGCCTGCGCAACATACGAATCCTCTACCCCTTTAAGGAAGTAATCGATCGCCAATCGATACGCGACCTGACTTCCGAGACTATCGCGAGCGGCAGAGGAACCAGCAAAGATCATCCGCGAGGGGGTCATCTCCGGATTACAAGCGACAAAGGACGACACGTCGTGAGCCGCTTTTTCTCCTCGGTAGAGGTGACAATCGAGCCGGGTTAACGCCATAACAAAAAAACTCTCCACAGCAAGGAGCCTCCCAGCTGTCTATCCCCATTAAATCGGGCGTTCAGCATGTTAGCAATGAGTATTCGTCCCTCTCACTCGCCGATGGGCACCTCTGAAGCGGACGCAAGCGCCCAAAACGGCCTTCATCACACCACCTCACCATTTCTTTGCCGCAGGGGGCAAAGAACTCTTGTGATACCCGGTGGTTCCAGTTAATAACCTCTTGAGACATTCTATCGTTTTTGCGACCTCCGTAAGGCCCCCCGTATGATACACAGCCGAACAAAGTACCTCATAGCAACCTGCCTCAGCGCCTCACTGATCACCTCCCCTATCATCGGATGCTCCAAGAAAGAGGGGGACTCGTCGTCGCAGCAAAAGGTGCTGGCGAGCTCTTCACTCCTCGATACCCCGCTGCTGAATAAGGTGCCCGACTCTACAGCTGCTTTCCTCGTAACGGATTTTGCAGGGGACGCCTACAAGAAATTCATGGCAAGTCCGTGGGGCAGCGATGTAAAGGGGCTCAACGCTCTCAAATCAGCGGTCGACGAACTGGAGGGCAGTGGCGCTTCACCGGATCAGATTAAAGTAGCGAAGACCATTCTCGACTCCCTTCAAAAGCTCGGGCTGGTATCCCCCGATGGAAAGTCCCAGATAGAGAAGGTTCTCAGTAACGCCGTCGTTTTCGTCAGCATCCGCAAGGAGAACAAGATTCCACTCGACCTCGGGGTATTCGCTCGCGGCGCCACAGGGGTCAACCTCGAGGAAAGGGCGACCTCCCTCAAGCAGATCCTGGCAGATGCTGGCCTCAAAGTGACCGACGAGCAGTTCGGTTCGGTCAAAGGCTTCGCGGCCGCGATGCCGGTTCCCGAAGAGGAGAACGTAGCGGTGTCGCTTTATGTTGTCGGCACCAAGGATACGTTGGGACTGGCGTTCTCTAGGGAGGCGATTCAGGGACTTCTCGCCGATGGCTCGACGAACGGGCTGGCAACGATAAAGGCGCTCCCTGAATTTTCCAAGGTCGAGGAGACCGTGCGATCATCAGAGCCCGCGCTCTCCTTCGCCTTCCTTTCAGTGAAGACCTTCGTCACGAGCTTCGCCCCTGAAAAGACCGAGAGCAGCGATGACTTCGATCCAAAGGATATTCCGGTGACCTCGATCGCTATGAGTCAGAGCTACGCCGATCAAATGATCACATCAGCAGGTGTGACCGTGACCCCTATGAACGAGCTCCAGAAGAGCGTGTTCGCTGCGTTCGAGAATAGCGGGATACCGGCAAACGCCTTCAAGCTCCCAGCAGACACCGCGGTTTCACTCTCGTTGGACACCCGTGTCATTGCCAAGCTAGAAAGCGCGTTGAAGAACCTCAGCGATCCATCTGCCGCGATGATGGTAGAGCAGCTCAAAAACATCCAAGGCATAACGCTCGGGCTCCGTAACGGTGACCGCAGCTCCCCGGTGCCTGACATCTATCTGACGCTCGACAGCTCAGCTCGGGACCAGGTCGCTTCGACCGTTGAAACGGGCATCGGCCTTGGAATGATGGCGACAGGCCAGCAACTCCAATGGAACTCAAAGGAGATCAGTGGAGCGCCGACCAGGTACCTTATGAGCCCTCTCGGTGTTGGTGTGTACGTGAGCTCCCCCAAGAGCTCAAACACCCTCGTTGTAGCCTCCTCTGAACGGGCCGTTCAGGACATAGCTACGTCAAACGGCGGAGGTGCATCCCTCGACAGCGCGATGCCGAAGGCTCTTCGTAACCGGGTAGCCTCGTCATCAACCGGATCGCTCTACCTCAACTTCATCCAGCTCAGCTCCCTGGTGGAGGGAGTGAAGGGGACGGTAGCCTCAATGATGGGCCCCAATCCGGAGCTCGACCAAGCCCTGGACCCAGAGAAGCTCAAGAAGCTCGGCGTTGGAATTGGAAGCCTCTCCTACGCAAACGGAGTCTTTAAAATCCAATCTGCCTTCGAACGGGGCGATATCAAGTAAGGGTTCACCCGCTCAAGGAGCAACGAAAATGGGGGCTTAGGCCCCCATTTTTCGTCTCCTGCTGTCGACTTGCGAGATGCCGTGAGCACTCCCCAACAAAGGGCGTGGGATTAAATTCGAAGCCACCCCCGCCAACCCCTCATCGTAAGAGATACTCAATCTTTTCATGAGGCATACCATGAATACTCTTGCTCAGGTTCTTGAAATCGCAAGCCGCCTCGATCATCTCGGCACATGTGCTGAGTGGATCGCCCGAGAAACGGTGCATACCGATAATTCGATCTCCCAGACCGGAACCCTTATCTCAGTTCTCACTGAGGATATTCGCGAGAAGCTCACTGCCCTTATCTCAGAGCTTGAGCAGATGGCGGTCATGGACGGTTCCCACTAACCCCCTGCTACGCCCAGCCCCTCAGCATTTTTCGTAGGGGGTCACTACAGGCTTTCAGGCACTTATCGATTTACCTGATTCACTCAGGCCCATATTCCGGATATGAGTCAAGCTTCGGCGGACTTGTAAGAAGGACACTATGGGCCATTTTGCTGTACAGACCCAGGACGCTCACGACCAGACACCTCGCACGCTTCATCTCGTGCACGGCGGACGGTTCAACGCGCCGCAAGCGGCGGTCGCTTCTCCCCTTCCTACTGACATTATCGCTCTCGGCTTCATCCTCGCGACCTTGCAGATCCTCGATGGCGTTCTTACCGGCATCGGGATGGCGCAGTACGGAACCTCGATGGAGGGTAATATCCTCCTCCGCTCATTGATGACGATTATCGGCTACATTCCCGCTCTCTTCGTCGTTAAGAGCGCTTCAATCGCTCTGATCGTTCTTCTTTGTCAACAGACCACCAAGATCAGATGGCTTAAGCCCGCGCTCTACGGAGTGATGGCGCTGTACGTAATCGGGGCGGTTGTGCCTTGGACGTATATTCTGGTTACTGACCTTTTGGCGTAAGAGAGCTGCCAAGTCCACGGCTTAGCCTCGCAGCCCATTCATCGACAGAAGAGAAGGTTCAGGAGCTCGATGCAGGTGAAGGAGGAAGATTAGGATAAAGAGGAGGAACGGGATGGCCGTTGAAGCTCCTCCTCATCTTCATCCTGCACTTGCACCCACCTCCTCCCTCCTTCCCTAAGGAAGTGAGGCAAAAAAATAGACATCCCTCCCCGAGTGGGGTACGGATCTCTGTGAAAGTTACAACGGTGCCCGTTGTCTGTTTTCGGTAGAACGTATGAGAGTCACAAAGTGGGGAGAATGCGGCATCCTGTGCGCCCTTCATCTCGCCAAACATTACGGAGATCTCGCGATCGGAGCGGCTGAGATAGCCGAGAGCCAAGGGATCGATCTACCCTACACCCAGCAGATCCTTCAACGCCTGCGCAAAGGTGATCTGATTGAGAGCGTACGCGGACCCAAAGGTGGCTACAAGCTGCAGCGTCCACCGGCCGAGATAACCCTCAAGGACATCCTCTATGCGGTAGAGGGCGATACCTTCCAAGTTATTTGCGAGAACTCACCTCTTCATCCGGAGTCCGATGGACCGACACGGTGCTCGACCCGCGACTCGTGCGGCCTACACGGGGTATGGCAGGACCTTCGTTCGGCTATAGACAAACTCCTTGCCGAGCGCACACTTGAGGACCTGATAAAGTCCGAGCGAGACAGTGCGCTCGTGCAGCTCAACGCGACTCAGCGAGGGTGAGATCCTCACGGAACAACGGGCCTCCGAAACAAGGAGCTACGAGTTCGATTTCTTTCCGAGAGCGGGAATGAAGCTGTACTTAAAGAGCTTTGATTCCCCACCTCTTCGAATCTCTATCGTAGCCTCATCGACGCCAGCGAGAAGCGCAACAAATGAGGGAAACTGGTCGGGGCGTTTAATCAGGTACCGATCAGCGGCAACCACAACATCGGAGCTTTGGAGTCCGAGCAAGGAATACGCGCTACCTTCTTGCACATCGAAGAGGCGGTAGGTGTAGCTCTGGCTGACCGATAGGTTCTCGAAGACCGGAACAAGCCGAACAGTATTCACTCCCTGCTGAACCAGTGAGTCTTGGAGATCCTTACGTTGAATAGAATAATGGAGCACCTTCATCGGAGGAGGCACGGGACGAATATCGTCGATGTACCGAGGCTCCCGGAGTGACGAGGAGGAGCACCCTCCAACGAGCATGCCCATCATCACCATGAGAGAAAGAGCTATCACTCGCTTCATACGGCACTAACTCCCGCCAACCTTGCAAAACTTTGCGACGGAATCTCCATCCATCCTAAGATAGCGCGAACGCTCAGCCATGACGATACCTTTCATGAGGTCGTAGGTCTCTTCGAGATCCTGATTCAAAAGAAGGTAGTCGACCTTCCCATGCTCCCCCCGAAGAGACAGGAGCGACTCATATTCCTGCCGCGCAGTAGCGAAACGTCGCTCGAGTTCGGCAGGATCCACCGGCCCTCGCGCAACCAACCGATCTCGCAACGCCTCAAAGCTGGGTGGGATGATGAAAACCGATACCGTGTTATCCGGAAAGTGACTCTTCATCGTGAGAGCGCCCCGGATGTCTATCTGGAAGAGGAGATCATGTCCCCCATCGATCCCGTTTTGGAGGGTAGCCCGCAAAGTTCCGTAGAGGTTTCCATGCGTTTCCTCCCACTCAAAGAACTCGCCACGCTCTCGACGAGCGATAAAATCCTCGCGCGACACGAAATGATAACTCTTCCCCTGTACCTCACCATCCCGTGGAGGTCGCGACGTCACGGAGGTCGAGTAGTGCAGATCATCAAAGTCTTTCACGAGCCTCGAACAAAAGGTCGATTTTCCACTTCCCGATGGACCTATCAGAACGAACAGGATCCCTTTACGTTTCAACTCGTGCTTCATACCCTACTCGATATTCTGAACCTGCTCGCGGATCCGCTCAAGCTCCGCCTTGGCCTCAACCACAACGCCCTGAACTGCGGCATCCTGAGCCTTTGAGCCGATCGTATTGAACTCCCGTCCGATCTCCTGGGTGAGAAAGTCGAGCTTGCGCCCTACCCCCTCGGCATCACCCTTGAGAGCCTCCCGAAAGGCCGATAGGTGAATACCCGCTCGCGAGATCTCCTCTGAGATATCGATTCGGTCACACAGAAATGCGACCTCAGCGGAGAACCGCTGCTCATCAACCTTGATCTCCGGAGCTACAAGACGAATGCGCTCAGCCAGACGCTCTCGAAGTCGAGTCGGTGCCGCGCCGCTTAAAGCCTGAATGGAGGAGACCCCTCCCTCCAGTGCCTGCAATCGCTTCGAGAGATCCTGCCCCAGGGCAGTGCCCTCACCCTCTCGCATGACGGAGAGCGCCTCACTTGCCTCGTCGATTAGCCGCAGCAGGACACCAACCTCCTCCTCGGGAACAACGGCCCCCTCATCGGCAAGATTTCCCTCTCGTAAGATCACCTGCCCGAGAAACGACCCAAGGGTATCAGTTGATACGCCGTACCGTTTACACGCGGCACCATACAACTTAACGTAGCGGTCAACGGAGGCGGGAAGAACATCCGCCTGCGCGCCTTCAGCCACGGCACGCCGGGCAATCGAGACCTCGACGCGCCCCCTACGATGGTGCCTTTGAAAGATAGATTTGATGTCGCGCTCGAACATGGTGTAGCAGCGCGGGCCTTTGACTACGACATCGAGGAATCGATGGTTCACGGAACGCACCTCGACGTCGATCTCAACCCCGTGGCCACCGAAGGATACCCGGGAGAACCCGGTCATACTCCGCAGCGATCCTGCTCTCCCTTTACCCGTCATCGTTTGCCGCCACCCCATTTCTCGATCTCGCCGCGCAGACGTTCAAGGTCTACAGCCACGGTACCTACCTCAGACACGACGATACCAGCTGCGATATTAGCGAGCACACCAGCGGTTGTTGGAGATGCACCAACCGCAAGGGCGGAGCAGAACAACGCTGTAACGGTGTCTCCCGCTCCACTCACATCGAACACCTCCTGAGCCATCGTCTCAAGATGAACTCCGCGGGGCTCACCTAACTGCTTGACGATCATTCCATCCTCACTCAGCGTAATTACCATCATCTCAGAGTTCCACTTTCGCATCAGGATGTCGGCAGCTACATACGCATCTTCCACAGAACGTATAGCATGCCCCGACGCGATCTCCGCCTCCTTGCGGTTTGGCTTGGCGACGCTCATGGATCGGTAGTTGTTGTAGTTCCTTGGATGCGGGTCTACGAAGAGTGGACGAGCCGCCAGTTCGAGGCGGTGATCCGCGCTCGCGCGCTGCAAGGCGTCGAGAACGTCGGGGCACACCGCGCCCTTGCCGTAGTCTGAGAGGATAACGGCTCGGCTCCCCTCAATAGCACGATCAATCGCCTCAGCCATCTTCCTGGAGGCTTCCGGAGATTCGCCGGTTCTCTTTTCGCGATCGATGCGAACGATC
>Ga0214921_10010211_pt1 | contig 11658 bp, 12 predicted proteins | sample LL1505_MetaG_FD_177992 | JGI IMG/M metagenome (GOLD analysis project Ga0214921, IMG submission 177992) | Freshwater microbial communities from Lake Lanier, Atlanta, Georgia, United States - LL-1505 | ecosystem: Environmental > Aquatic > Freshwater > Lake | place: USA: Georgia | collected...
CATTTAGAGATTTATTAAAAAATATACAAACTATAAAAAAAAATTTTTATTCTATACTGTTAATGTCGGTTACTAGTATTAGTATATTTAACTCAGTAGTTTATTATTCTTTAAATTTTACCCAAGTGCTGAATGGTGCGTTAATGATTTCAATAATTCCAGTATTAATTATTTTTATTTCTTTTATTTTTAAGACCGAACAAATAAATTTTAGTCAAATTTTAGGACTTATATTATCCATAACAGGCGTAGCAATAATTATTACACGATTAGATTTTACTAAGTTAATTAATCTTAATCTTAACAAAGGTGATCTTTGGTTATTAGTTGCCATGTTATCATGGGCAATTTATTCAACAATGCTAAGAACTCACAAAACTGAATTGAAATATTTGAGTTTTATGTCAGTGATTGTTTCTATTGGTTTAATTTTTTTATTCCCACAATTTTTATTTGAAATTAGTAATCATCAGATTATTAGATTTAATATTCCGTTTTTTTTAATCACTTCATACGTTGTTTTTTTTGCGGGACTTGGGTCTTATATTTTATGGAATAGAGCAGTCGTTATTGTTGGGCCTAATAAAGCTGGAATTTTTTTACATTTAATGCCAGTATTTAGCTCTTTTATGGCAATATTTTTATTAAATGAAAAATTAATGAATTTTCATATTATTGGAGCTATTGTAATTATCATTGGTATTTATCTTTCTTCCAAAAAATCATTACTAAGATGAAAGTTGCAATATTAGATGATTATCAGAATGTTTCGTTAATTCTTGGAAACTTTCAAAAATTAAAAAAAGATTTTGATTTTCATGTATTCAATCAGCCATTTGAAAACGAAGATAGTGCAATAGAACAGCTAAAAGACTTCGAAGTTCTTTTATTAATGAGAGAACGTACCTCAATTAGTAAAAAAATTATTTCAAATCTAAAAAATTTAAAACTCATTATTACAAGCGCAATGCGAAATAAGTCCATAGATTTTATAACTGCTAAAGAGAAAAATATTTTAGTTTGTGGTACAGATTCATATTCTAACTCAACAGCAGAATTAACATGGGCTTTAATTTTGGGGCTTGCAAGAAATTTAAGAGAAGAATCGGAGAATATGTACCAAGGTTACTGGCAAACATCATTGGGATATGATTTGAAAGGGAAAACTTTAGGTATTATTGGTCTTGGAAAAATAGGAGCTCAAGTTTCAAAAGTAGCTTTAGCATTTGGAATGAATGTTATTGCTTGGAGTGAAAATCTTAAACTTTCTATAGCAAAAGATAATCAAGTATTGGCCGTAACAAAAGAAGAGTTATTAGAAAAATCTGATTTTATAACAATTCATACAGTTTTGAGCGATAGAACAAAAAATTTGATAACAAAAAAAGATTTGGAATTAATGAAGCAAACGGCTTTTTTGATTAATACTTCAAGAGGACCTATAGTAAATGAATTTGATTTAGTTGAAGCTTTGGAAAAAAATATTATAGCAGGAGCAGGTCTCGATGTTTATGACATTGAACCACTGCCTGAAAATCATAAATTAAGATTTTTACCTAATGCACTATTGTTACCCCATTTAGGTTATGTAACTAAAGAAAATTATGAACTTTTCTACTCTCAGACGTTTGAAAATTTAGTAGCTTTTAAAGAAGGAAAGCCTATCAGAGTTATTCAAACGTTAAATTAAAAATTACCCTAACTTTTGCAAGATTGGAAAGAATTCAATTAAATAAAAACCGATTGTCTGAAGTTTTCCAGAAACAATTAAAATTCCAGTTATTAATAGTATAATTCCAGAAAATTTTTTTATTTTATTTAGATAGGATTTATTTTTATTAGAAACAATTAAAAATTTTTTAATAACTAAACTAGAAACCGCAAAAGGTATGGCAAGACCTAGAGAATAAACGCCTAATAATAATACTCCCTTGTATATGGAATTTTCCATTGAAGCATATGCTAGGATTGAACCAAGAATTGGACCAATGCAGGGTGTCCATCCAAATCCAAATCCTATACCAACCATAAACGGAAAGAACAGATTGTTAGAATATTTTACATTGTAATTGCCAAAATTTTTATTTAAAAAATTAATTCGTACTAATTCTAATAAATAAATACCAAAAAAAATTATTACCATTCCAGAAATAATTGATAAAATTTGAGAGTTATGTAGCAAGAAACTTCCAATAAAAGTAGCTGTCGCTCCAAGAGAGATAAAAACTAAAGAAAAACCTAAAGAAAAAAATAAAGATTTTTGTAATATAAATTTTTTAGATTTTAGATCTAGATCATTAAGTGTGGTTCCACATATAAATGAAACATAACCTGGAATTAAAGGGAGCACACATGGAGACATAAAACTTATAATGCCAGCAAAGAAAGCTATAGAAAGCGAAAGAATCATTAAGTTTTTTACTCGAGACCTATTAATTTATCTAACTTTTTTTCTTGGTCTAATTTATGAATTTTATCACAATCACCAATATGAATATTGTCAGCAAATATTTGAGGGACAGACCTCGCACCATTTGCCATAATAGACATTTTCTCTCTCAAAGCTTCATCATTGGAAACATCGATTTCGGAGAATTTAATTTTTTTTTTATTTAATAATGATTTTGCTTTTACACAAAAAGGACAATAATTTGTCGTATAAATATCAATTCTTTTCATTTTTATTTAATATATCATGAGGTTTAATTTTTATATAATTAATTTATTTATTTTATATCGTAATGTTTATTCTAAAAAAAAATTTTTTGCATAAAATCATACAAAAATATTCATATATATTTTTAGTTTTGTCATCTCTAAGTGTTCTTTTAGTTATGACTGGATTAGCATTTTTTACTTTCCCTAGTGCTGATGATTTTTGTTTTAGTAATCTTGTAAAAGACAAAGGAGTATTAGGTTATTTATCATATCATTATAATAATTGGAACGGGAGATACGCTTCGGTATTTTTATTATCATCTTTTTTTAGTTATGATTTTATAAAATACTATCCCTTTTTAGCAATAGCAGTATTAATTGTCACTTTTTTAAGTTTTTGTATTTTATTATATTCTATTAAAAAATTCTCAAGCAGCCTGAATAAAATTAATATTTTTTCTAATTCATTAATAATAACAATAATATATTTTGTTCTTCTACCGAATTTATCGCAAACTTTGTATTGGGCAAGCGGTAGTTTAACATTTTTAGTTGGCAATATTTTTAATATATTATTGCTGTCTTTAATATTTATTTATTTTAATTCTAAAAAATACTACTCATTCATTTTAGGGGTTATAATAGGAATTATATTAATTACTGTAATCGTTGGTTCTAATGAACTATCAATGTTTGTTTGCATTTATTTAATTATATTATCTAGCGTTTTTTCAAAATCATATAAAGACGTCACTTTTTTTTCATTTTTATTATTAGCTGCTTTCGTTTTATTTTTTGTTGTTATTTTTGCGCCTGGCAATGCAATTAGAATAAATAATCTAGATGAAATTTATTTAATTAAACCTAATGTATATTTTTCTGCATCACTATTTGTAGTTTGGTCAATTTTAAGATTTTTATTTTGGGTTACTAATGCGACATTATTAGTTTATATTCTATCATTACTTTGTGAAAATTTTTCTTTAAGTCGTAGTTTAAAAAAAATAAAGAACAAAATATTCTTATCTTATATTATTATTATTGTTGGGTTTCTTCTTTTAAATTTATCAGGATTTTTGCTACAAGGACTGCCTTTACCAGAAAGAGCCGAGAGTGTTATAACTTTATATTTTTTAATTTCTATTTTCTTTTTTGTTTTTACAATAAAATTAGTTAGTCCAAGTATAAATAAAATTAAAATAATTTTAAGAAAAAATAAGTATATTATTAATTATTTACTTGCTGCATTAATAATCGTACATCCTAATAATTTCGATTTATACAAAGATATTTATCATGGCTATAGATTTTATTTAGAGAATAAAAAAAGAATTGACATTATTTTTAATGAAAAGAAAAAAAATAATCTTGATATAGTTGTACCAAGTCTTTCTAAACTACCGAGGCATTTAGTTGCAGCCGAAATAACTACTAATGCTGAAGATATCAGAAATCGTTGTATGGCAAATTTTTATGGTGTTAATTCAATTGTTTTGGGAAAATTAAAATAATTTAGATTATTCTTTTATATATTTATAAATCTTTTAAATACTTTTATTTTTCTTAAACCTAGGTTTATATTTTCATAAAAAAAAAAATTATTTTTTTGATAAAAGTTATGAGCTCGATAATTGTTAAAATCAGATGTTACGCAAATGCTTTGATATTTTTTTTTTAGCAAGAAATTAATTAATTTTTTTCCAATACCTATATTTCTAAAATTTTTTTTGACAGCCAGGAGTATAATTTGATTCTTTAAATTTATTTTTTTAAAAAAAATATAATCAATAAAGTATTTTAGAAGTATAATTTTACTTCGTAGATTTTTTTTAAATAACAAACCAAAGATAATATCAATTAAATTTTTCTTTAGAAAATTTATTGATCTGATAGGATTTGTTTCAAAAATTAACAATCCAATAATTTCTTTTTTTTGACAAACTATAACCCTTCCATTTTTTTCTACATTATTTAAGTATTTAATTAATATATTTTTGGGAATGCTGCAAATTAGACTGTTTATTTTAATATTTTCAATATTAATAGAAAATTTATTTTTTTCTTTAAGTTGATACCATTCTTTTATTTTTAACACTTTACCGTCAATTATAATTATTTAATGTTTTAGCGATATAAATAATTTCTTTTTTTTTTAACCACCAACCAACAGGAATGTTGACCATATGTTTGCTAAAGTAGCTAGTTCCATTTAAATTTTTTTTTTTATATTTTTTAAAAATAGTATATCTGTCATTTCTAAAACTTATCTCATCACAAGAAATTTTTTTTTTAATCAAATAATTTTTAAACTTTTTTTTATTATCCACTAAAATAGAGTAGAGCCAGCAAGAAGAATTTGTATTTATAGGCTTATTAATCTTGATTATTTTGCTATTGTTTATATTTTTATCATAAAATTTTGCGTTCCATCTATGTCTATATATAATTTTATTTAAATATTTCATTTGCTCACAACCAATTCTTGACGCTAAATTATTAAGATGAAATTTATAACCAGAGTATTTTATATCCTGTAACCATTTATTTCCTTTATAATTTCTATTAAGTCCAAACCATCTCAATAACTTTGCTTTTTTTGCATCAGAGGTTTTTTTACACACTAACAAACCACCATCCCCTGTAGTAATCTGTTTTACAGCCTGGAATGAGAAACAAATAAAATCACCATGGCATCCAATTTTTTTTCCATCTAGTTCTGCTCCTAAGGCGTGAGCTGCATCTTCAATAATTTTTATTTTCTTATTTTTAATAATTTTTTTTAATTTATTTATATCTACTGGTTGACCACCCCAATGAACAACGACTATTGCTCTTGTTTTATAATTTATTAATTTTTTTATACTTTTTAAACAAGCGTTTCCTGTATATTTTTCAATATCGCAAAATTTAAATTTTATATTTTCATTAAACAGGGGTTCATTAGTCGCCATACATGTAAATGGGGTAGTTATTACTTCGTCGTTCTTTTTTAAATTTAAAAGTTTATATGCAAGAGTTAATGCAGAAGTTCCGCTATTTACTAAAACGCAGTTTTTATTTTTAATATAATTTGAAAGCAGATTTTCAAATTTTTCTGAATAATAACCTTCGGTAACCTCTCCTTTTTTAAATATATCTTCAATTTTTTTTCCTATGTTTTGAGGAAAATGAGGTTTTAATAATTTTATCATTTTAATTCTAAAATTAATTTATAATATACTATTAATTTATTTGATAAACTTTTTAAATGAACCGTTTAAGGCATCAGTATAATATAGGAGAAATAAAAAATTGCCAAATTTGTGGTAAAAAAAATTTAGTAGAAGTACTAGATCTAGGTTACCAACCTTTAGCCGATGATTTAGTTCCCTTAAAATCTAAAAAAAAAGAAGTATTATTTTATCCTTTGAAAGTATCTTTTTGTTCAAAATGTATTCTTCTTCAAAATAATTATATAGTTGGAGATAAAAGATTATATCCAAAAAACTATCATTATATACCTGGAATTACAAAAGCTGTGGTAAAAAATTTTAGTGAAATGTCTAATTTTTTATTAAAAAAATATAATGTCGATAACAGTCAGTTAATAGTTGATGTCGGGTGTAATGATGGATCTTTGTTGTATGAGTTTAAAAAACTAGGCCATAAAAATCTTTTAGGAATAGAGCCCACAGATACTGTAAATTTTGCTAAAGATAAAAAGATTAGTGTAATGCAAGATTTTTTTAATATATCATCAGCAACAAAAGCTAAAAAAAAATATGGAAAAGCTAAATTAATCACTACAACCAATGTATTTGCACATACCAATAACCTTGCCCAATTTATATTAGGAGTGAAGAGTTTAATTCATAAAGATGGAGTTTTTGTTTTAGAGAATCATTATTTATTGGATGTTGTTAAAAAGTGTCAATTTGATACTTTTTATCATGAGCATTTGAGAACTTATTCTTTAAATAGTCTTTTAAAATTAATGAAGTTTTATGATTTTAATTTAATAGATGCTTATCAATCAGAAAGATATGGCGGCAATATACAAGCGCATTTTTCATTAAAAAAAACAGATATGTCATTTAATGCAATTAAAATTTTAAAAACAGAAAAAGTAAAAAAATTAGATAAAGTTAAAACTTACTATCAGTTCAGAAAAAAAATTGAAAAGTGTAAAAATGATTTAGAAAATTATTTAATAAAAAATAAAAAAAAATTAATCGTAGGTAAGGCTTTCCCTGCCAGAGCATCAATCTTGATTCATTATTTTTCATTTCTTAAAAACCACATAAAATATATTGCCGAGCAGCCTAAATCAAAAAAATTAAATTATTTTGCACCTGGAACTGAATTAAAAATATTATCAAGCAATAATATGAGAAAGAAAAAACCTGATATTATTATTGTTTTAGCATGGCACTTATATGACTCAATTTTAAAAAAATGGAAAAAAATTTTGGGAAAAAAAGTTAAAATTATAAGACCTTTGCCTAGTTTACTCGTTAAATGATTAAAATTGAATTCATAAAATTTTTAAGGGAAAACCTAAGTCATTTTGATATTCCCAGAAAAAAAAAGATTTTAATAACAGGAAGTTCTGGTTTTATTGGATCCTATTTAGTAGATGCTCTTACGCAATTATATCCAAAAAATAATAATAAAATATATGGGATTGATAGAATTAAAGGAAAAAATCATAAAAACTTCTATTTCTTTAAAAAAGATCTATATAATTTAACAAGAAAAGATATTCCAAAAATAAAATATGATTATATAATACATTTGGCGGGCATACCATCACCTGTTTATTATAAAAAATATCCTTTAAGAACCATATTTTTAAATTCTGAATTGACCAGGTCTTTGTTAGAGTATTCAACAAAAATTAGAGCAAAATTTATCTTTTTTAGCTCAAGTGAGATTTATGGGGACCCATTTGAAAAATATATTCCAACTAGCGAAAGTTACAACGGAAATGTTTCCCCAATATCAGACAGATCTTGTTATGACGAAAGTAAAAGAATGGGAGAAACTTATAGTTATGTTTTTAATAATTTTTTTAATTTAAATGCCAAAATAATAAGACCTTTTAATTTTTATGGGCAAGGCATGAGGAAAAATGATGAGAGAGTTATACCAAGATTTTTTTCTCAATTATTAAATAATAAAAAAATAACAGTTTTTTCTCATGGAAAACAAACTAGAACTTATTGTCATATATATGATGCGATTGTGATGATTTTAAAAATTATTTTTAAAGGAAAAAAATTTGTTTATAACATAGGAAATCCAAGTGAAGAAATTAGCGCAAAAGATTTAGCATTAAAAATAGCAAAGATTACAAAAAGCTCTAAAAGAAATATTAAAAAAACTAAATATCCTAGTAGATATCCAAGTGATGAGCCCATGCGCAGATGTCCTAATATAGAAAATTTTTTAAAGGAATTTAATTTTAAACCTAAGATATCATTAAACGCTGGTCTTAATTTATTTTATCAGTATGCTTTAAGTAATTTTAAAAAATTTTAAAATTACTATTTTAGTAAATTTAATTACAACTTTTAGAGAATCTATAAAATTTCCAGTATAGTGAGATTTACCAATTCTTTTCTTGTGTGTTATTGGAATTTCAATAATTTTTAATTTTTCTCTTATTAAATTTATAGTTAATTCAATTTGAAACTCAGGTCCTTCAGACTTTATTGTTTTTTTAAATTTATCAAATGTTTTTTTTGGAAATACTCTAAATGAACTTCCTACATCAGTTAATTTCGGACCATTAAATAACAAACTTAATATTTTTGCATAAAGTCTATTGCCATATTTTAAATAAAAAATCATTTTATTGGAAGTTCTAGAGGTAAATACAGCGTCATAATGATTTAATTTTTTTAAAATAATCAATGCATCCTTTGCGTTAAATGAACCCTCGGGTTCACTAATCATTAAATATTTTGAATTTGCATTTACAAGGCCTTTTTTTACTGCAGCACCATAACCTTTTTTTTTTTCAAATAAATATTTTACTTTATTTTTTAAAATTTCTTTTTTAGTATTATCGGTTGAGTTGTTATCAACAACAATTATTTCTTTAAAAATTTTTAAATTTTTTAGTTGTTTAATAAATTTACCAACAGTCCTTCCCTCATTTAGGGCTGGTAATATTATTGATACTTCTTTTTTTTGCATTAAATTAATTATAAATTTATTTTAATTTAATTGTATTTATTCTCTTAATTTTAAATTATTAAGATTAATTAAGAAATAGATTTATATTAGTATATCTTTTTTATAATAAATATCTATTTATAAATAAATTTAGCAATGTTATGAAAAAAATTAAAATTTTTTTTTTTTATTCTTTTATATTTTTTTCAATATATTTTTTTATTTGTATATTATTTTATACTCTTAGTGGTTTTGCAGTTATTAATGGTAAAATAGTCAATTTTAAAATAATTACTGATTATCAAAGAAATTTTTACCATCAGTTAGGTTTTAGAAAAATATGGCAATACCAAATAGATTGCATAAAGTATGATAAAGATTTAATTTTCAAACCCTCATATAAAGAGTGTATATTTAGTAATATTGAGTTTGATACTAAATTAAATTTTTACAATAAGGGCAGAATTCATAATCTCGAAAGTCAATATTTAATTAAGAAGAAAACAGGTATCGCTGTATTAGGAGATTCCCATGCTATGGGTTGGGGTGTTAATGATGATGATACTTTTTCTGCTATTTTAGAAAAAAAAATAAAGAGACCGGTTTATAATTTAGGTGTTTCTGGTTATGCAACAAATAGAGAAATTTTATTATTGAAGAAATCCGGAGTAATAGATTTAGTTGATACTATTATTATTCAATATTGTAACAATGATTATCAAGAAAATGTAAATTTTCATAATTTAAAAAATGAAAATAATTTTTTTAAATTTGAAAAATTAAAATCCAAAGAAATATCTACTTTCGCTAGATTAAGAAAAGGCATTAGGTACGCAGTCTCAATACCTTTGCAAAAAAATATTCAATTAGATTGGAAAAATGAGGAATCGGCTTTTTTAAATATTATAAATAATTATGAGTTTTTAAAAAAAAAGAAGATAATAGTTATTTATTCTAATGGACATGAAATTTATTATAATAATTTTAAATTAACAAGTAGTTACCTTAAAAAAAATATATCTTTATTAAATATTGATTACACTAAAGATGACTTTTATTTAATTGATGGTCATTTATCAAAAAAAGGCCATTTAAAAGTGGCGGATTCTTTATATAATTATTTGCTACTTAATAAATAGATATCATAATTTTACATTAGTGGTAATTATCTAAATTAAATTTTCTTATTGCAAATAATCTTTTAATGTTCAAAAAAATCATTATCAATTTCTTACTTTTTTTTAATTATAGTCTAAAAAATAATAATTTAGATTATTTTCCTATAGAAAGAAATAATTTTGAGAAAAAAATTATCAAAAATGCACTTAATTATTCAATGACTAATTCCGTTAGAATGTCTTGTTTGCTTGACGCTTTTAAATACGTTGTCAAAAATAAGATTAAAGGAGATTTTGTCGAATGTGGTGTTTGGAAGGGTGGAAATTTGATTCTTTTACAAAATTTAATAGAAAAATATTTTATTACAGGAAGAAAAATTTATGCATATGATACATTTTCAGGCATGTCTAAATTTGGTAAAATTGATTATAATAATAATTCTGTTCATGCTTCCGTTCTTTTAAAATAAAACAAGGATACATTATGCTATTCAAGCCTTGAAGATGTAAAAAGAAATTTTTATAGTAATACAAAATTTAATAATAATTTAATAACAATAGTTGGCAGAGTTGAAGATACGTTAAAAAAAAAATTACCTAAAAAGATAGCTATATTAAGACTTGATACTGATTATTTTTCTAGCACAAAAATTGAATTAGAAAAGCTATGGCCTCGTTTAACAAAAGGGGGAGTATTGATTATTGATGATTATGGGTATTGGAAAGGGTGTAGAAAAGCAGTAGATGAATTTTTTTATAAAAAATATCCCTTTCTAATTCATATTGATGAAACTTGCAGATTAATTATTAAGAAATAAATTATTTATTATTTTCCGCAAGTACAACTATATTAGAAAAGAAAGATTTATCTTTTTTAAGAATTTTTTCTAATATTATGGCAAATAAAGTAATTGGAGCTATAAAAAAAAACTGAAATAATCTTGCAAATATTTTTATTTTTGGCTGATAATTTTGATGCAGATAAGCGATAATTATTTGGAATGATGCTGTAATTATTGAATTAGTTTTATGAATTTCTATTATTTTAAATTTTTTACAAGTTAATAAATATTCAATAGCAAATGAAGTGTATCTTGCAAAATCTTGTGGTTGCATATGTTCATTCCACCCAAATGGAATGCTAATTAATAATTTACCTTTATCTTTAAGAACTCTTTTAATTTCCAGAATTGTGTTTTCTATATCAAATATATGCTCAAGTGTTTCAAAGCTAACAACCGAGTCAAACGTACTATCTTCAAAAGGAATTTTTTTTCCATCGTAATAATATAAATTAATATCTTCCTTATCAACATTAGCTCCATTTATTTCTAGGCCAATGTACTTTTTTGAACTAAATAGATTTTGATATGGTTTTTCTCCACACCCTAAATCAAGAACAGCCCCGCTTACATGTTTTGAAAGGATTTTTATTTTTTTATAAAGGTAAAATCTTGATAAAAAAATATGGCTAGTAAACGCCCCAAGCCAAGTTGGTTGAAATATTTCTTTTTTTAATCTTTGTTTTAACATGGCATTTATATAAATTTTTAGTATTAAAATTATTTTTATTTATTTTCTTTTCGAATTTTTAGCGGGGCGTTCTGTTACCCGGTGCCCCAGACCGTGCTTATCTAATTAATAAATTAATTAGGCAGCGAGAGCAAATTGTTCATTTGCGTTTATATTTTAGTCCTTTGCGGTGGTACTATACCGGACGAAA
>Ga0214921_10010216_pt1 | contig 11654 bp, 23 predicted proteins | sample LL1505_MetaG_FD_177992 | JGI IMG/M metagenome (GOLD analysis project Ga0214921, IMG submission 177992) | Freshwater microbial communities from Lake Lanier, Atlanta, Georgia, United States - LL-1505 | ecosystem: Environmental > Aquatic > Freshwater > Lake | place: USA: Georgia | collected...
CAATTTCTGCTTTGTATAATTTTTTTATTAAATTTTTAACTCTCATTATACACCTTTACTTATAAAATACAATACTGTTAACACCAATATTCCAAAAGCACAGGCACCCATGTAGAAAGCAAAACTTCTTACTTTATATTCTTTTACACAATCTTTGCTAGGCATTACAGAATCCTTTCTAGTAACCAAATAACAAAAAGAAAACTTAAACCACCAGCCAATATTTTTAAAGCTCCCAACTGTCTTTCGTTCTGCTCGGGAGTGCAGAGGTTTTTCCAATATTTGTTCATAGTGTTCCTATTATAAGTGTTTATACTTATATAGGCAACCAGCTGACTTAATGTTTACCACTTTTTTCATAATATGAAATGGCATTAACTAGACCTGTGATATGGTCCTCGGTCTTTTGTTTGAACACGATAGGACTTGAATCCTCAACGGCCATGATGATAACCAAATCATGGATAGGTTCACCAATCAACTCCTCATACATCAAGGCGTAGGCAGATGTTTGCCAAAAGTAATCTTCAATATCTTCATGGCTTTTGATTTTTTTGGATGTTTTAAAATCAATTACCGAAAGCACACCATCGAATTCAGCAATACAATCTACTCGACCAGCCATTTTTAACTGTGTTGACCATAATGCCTGTTCTTGGTAATGAATATTGTTGATACGATTAAGATGTGGTTTAATTGATAAAAACATCTCATGTGCATCAGGCATAATATCACCTAATACTTCATTGTTTAAATATTTTTCACATAATGTATGAACATTGGTGCCACGAGAGGTTGCTTTCTTAGTAATGGCATTAGCAACATCTTCACCGACTTTATTGCGCCATGCTTGAAAGATATGTTTCTTTTGGGCACCAATCACCGTAGTGACCGATGGTAATTTTGTGCCATCAGGTAATTTATAAAATCTACGACCATCAGGAAATGTTTCTGATTGTAGGTCTTGTAATTGTTTTGGTGGGCAGTAATTAAACATTTTCTTTTATCTTTAAAAAACTATTAGTCCAACTTTTTAACACCATGGCATTCGGTGCATCTCTATCAATTTTCTGTTTAATATCGGTTGATAGAGAAATTCTCAAATCATTTGATTTATTTTCTTGTACCTCATGCACAACGTAGGCAGGAAAAAATACCAGTAATCCTTCTTTGGGAGTTATGTGTATATGTTTTAATTCTGATTTATCGTTATGAATAAATGCACCATGATTATCAATTATATTTTCTGTGCTGAGTAATACCAAATCACCAGCATTTTCTTTGGCACGAATGTAATATGTGGCAGTAAGAGAAGCATCATTGTGTGCGTGTGCTTCAATACTTTCACCCGGTTCTTTGATGTTGGCCCATGCCATTACATAATCAGGTTCAATGTTTAATTGTTGTGCTTCTGATATTAAAGAAAAAACATGCTTTTTAACAGCTAAGTTTATAATATTCTTTAGATAATTTAAATGTGGTCGGTCATATTCCCACAAACTATCTTTTGGATTATCATCACGGCCGGTGGCAATATCTTTAGCAATCCAATACAGTTCTTCTTCTAACTCCCAATTGAATTGATTGTTTAATCCTGTTTGAACTGTCCAATATGGTGAAATCCACCAATTACTCTTTACAATATCCATTATTCTTTCTTCGTTATAAACTTTGATTTAATCTTATCAAAGTATGCAATCTCCTCTGGTGTTAGTGTAACTGCATCTACATTTTTTCGGTAGTGTTCTGCATCTTTTTCTAATTCTGTAATATCACCCATATATTTGAAATTGTTGGTGACATGCTTGGTATCATAAGCATCCATAATAATGTGATAACGATCCTCATCAGAATCGTTACGAATCTGGTGCCATACATTCACCCACATAATATACACCGAACCATCGGCAGGCATATGTAATGATTTGCCTTGGCAGATATGAACACACTTCTTGTTGGTTATTAGTGGTATATGAATACGAGCCATGTAAGCATTTGTGGCTGCATCTTTGTGAACTAAAGACTTTGAATGTGCTTGTAGACACGATACTCTGGCACGGCGAGGATAAAATCCTAATTCCTCTAATTGATCCAATACTTCTTTAATATAACCTTTACAACCTTGCGTAGAATTTTTATGTTCAAAGGCATGAGCTACATTAAGATACTTCATTGCGTGCCAATTATATTGACCGTTGGGAAAGAATATATCATTTGTTTCTTTATCATCTGAGTGATATACTTCCCAACCGTCACGCCAGTCACCTGTGCGAGAGAGTAATGTCCAACCACCAAAACCATGATATTCTACGGTTTCAAATTCTTCACCTTGAACCTGTTGTTTTCCGAGTGTGAATACATTTTCTTCAACCTCTTTGCGTAGTCGGTCAATATCAACTTTAAAATCTAATTTTTCAATCCACATTATAAGTTTCCTGTTTCGTATAACATATTACATACATCATCATAATTATATGTATTCGTTCCCAATGAGAAGGCGATTCTATTATTACCATCACTCACGCTATGTGGTTGACTCACATCAAGCACCCATGCATCATATTGTTCTGCAATAAAGCTTTTAGTCTTTATCAAATCATTCTCATCAAATATAAAACCTTCCTTTTGATTTTCTATTTGATACTTTTTTGGTTCACCTTTGAATTTATAAAACTGTGTAATACAATTATTCGTTTCAATATAAAAATTAATTGTTACCAAAATACCTGTGTCTGTATGTGGGGGTATTATAGTATTAATTTTCATCAATGTCAAGCAAAAGTTTTGCCTATATTGATTAGGTACCACTTGAAATAAGGAGTTGGTATCAGAGTGGTCAATGTTAAAGTATTCTATACCTTTAAATAGACCTTCGATTTGTTCACCAAAACGAATTCGAGATTCAAGAATGTTGAATGGCTTAGGATCGAATTTGTGTTTTAACTTGTGGAACATAACAAAACATAATCAATTAACCTTTAGAGGCTTTCCATTCTTCATATGCACGAATGATTGGACAATCATAGTCCCAATTGATACCTTCATGTGGATTGGCGTTAGCAGCTGCAAAACGTTTACCTTGAACATGTTCAATGATATCGATACCAGGATGAAATAACTTTTCTAATATATCGGCATATTGTTCAATCATTTCAAAGCAACGACCCTTTTCTTCTGGTGTTAGATTGAGAATATCATTTTTGATTTGATTATCAAAATAATGAACAATATGTTTTCTATATGCCTGAAGTTCTTCTTCGGTTACCGTACCGTCACGATTTAAATCTGCATCAGCAATACCATCGGCATTAAGATCAATATCTTTTATGTTAATATTAATGTCTGTCATTTAGCAAACCCTTGAACTAATTTTGTTTTTGCATACAACTTAATTTTATTAATTAACTTGACTGCTTTAAATATTCCGTTTGATACAAAATAACTAAAGAAAAATAGAGACCACATTGTCCATGCTGTTAAGAATCCTGGTTTTTCTCTCTTTGGTAAAATATTGACAATCTTACAAATTGGTCGACCAATAGCCATAGTAATACGACCAACAAGATTATCATTTGGTACAGCGTTCATCAAATAGGCCATATGTAGTGACCATGGCGTACCAATCTTGTATGCCCATTTTGTTGCAGCTGCCTTTTGTGCTTCTGCTCGTTTTTGTTTATCTTTAATCCAAATCATAAAATCTGGACTACCACCATCCATCCATGATGTTACAATTTTTGCCCACTTAATATAACCTTTATATACTGAGCGGTCATGTTTTTTTAACCATGCGCCATATTGTTGGTCGGCTGCCCATACACGATAATCCATCATACCAAATTCATACAGTTTTGCACAAATAATCTTTGAGCAGTTACATGCACAATTACAATTATATGATGTTGCCGATGTAGTGCAATTATAGGTACAAGCACAGTTACAGTTTGTTTGTAACCACGACCTTGCATCACAATTGGTACAATTTACAGTACCAGAAATTAAACAATTATTACATTGAATATTACCACAGTTGCAATTGCTGGTACAATTTCCGTTATTGCAATTACCTTGTGTATTATTTTGAAACCAATTTTTAGAATAAAAAGCGGAATAAGATGGTGTGGTGGGCCTTTGACTTGGAAGTATTTGTTGATTCAAAAAATTCAAACTTGTAGAAAAGGTTGGAGCCTGTCCGATTTCGACACTAATATCACTTTGTCTTAATGTTCCGCTTGCAGGTAATGTCATGGTTACACTTTTTAATTAGTTACTTCTGTATTTATACCATCAGCCAATCTTGATTTACCGTAGACTTCCACACCTTCAATCTCACCAATTTTTTCACTAACCACCTTGATTGGTATGATTTTTTTCTTAATTTCTTCTTTGTGTTCATAGACGGTACCCCAAATATCTTGGCGATCCAATGGTAGTTCTGGATGTTTAATCAACACAGGAATATAACCAGTCATACGAGCCAAAGCCACAGCAAAAAGAGCTACGTTATCTGAATAAGAGTTAGCACATGAGATATCCCAAAACTTTTTATCTAAGAACATACAAGCACCCTTACATAGATGTAAAACTGGACACTTAGGACATTCTTTACGATTACTCCAGTGAGTTGATGTTTTAATTTCAACCTTTTCAAATTCTTTGAGATTGCCACCATAGTGTGATTCACCGTTTTTACCCATTTCAAGAGCGCTTACGTTTTGACAAGTCATTACATTACCACGCAAATCAACTGCCAAAGTGTGTTCATCATCCATGCCACATTTTTGGCCAAGATACTTTGATTCTGAATGTGATAATACAGATTGCGTAAACTGATCTATTTTACTTAATTGGCCAAAAAATCCAATCTGGCCATTTGTGGTGAAAATATCAGAGAAGGCTGTTCTACGATAATCAAAATGTTCTGCTTTGGTTTGCAAACTATTCTGCATACCATCTTCATCATAACTATCAACGATACCACCTTCACCTAGTGTAACATTTGAATCCCCAGTAATGTTAACAAACCATTCATATATTTCTTTGCGTGATTTATTTTTACTGTTCATCATTGGATTAAAACTAATGCCTTTACCTAACCGGGTCATTGCACGATAGAAATCTAGAATGATTTTCTTTTGTTCGGGATCATCAAATGGATCAGGACCACGAACTGATTGGCCAGGTCCATCATGAGAGATTGATACAGAAAAGTCCATCATCATGAGCCAATCACAAATTTCTGGTGTCAGAATAGAACCATTAGTGATTACGGAGAATCGTGGTTTATTTTCCCAATGTTCAAAACGGTCACGAATAGTTTCAGCCAAAGGTTTCATGGTTTTCCAATAAACGAATGGTTCACCACCCCAAAACTCAACAGCAAGGCCTTTCTTCTCGTCAAACTCCAATGTATCAAACATTTCCATAAAAGCATCAATATCTTTTTTGGATGTTTCAGGCATGCGTTCAACAAACTTTTGTGAACAATAATCACACGAATAGTTACAACTCAAACCCATTTGGATTTTAAGTAATTGAACATTCTTAGATTTTTTAAGTGGATGGTCCTTGTCGAATGGACGGTATGGTGTTAGATTGTGGTCGTGAATTGTACCTTCAGGAAATTCAAAGGCGATTCCATCTTCACTTTTCAATGTATTAGTTTCATTGTCATAGTAAAAGATTTTTTTATCGTTTGCACTTCGTTCAGAATGTATTTCAAATATCATTATATTTCTCTCGTTTCGGATCCTAATCCCAATCCAGGTCGTTTATCAAATTTAAAATCTTTATACTTGCCTCTAGAATTAACAAAATGTATAAAAGCTTGAATGTGTTCTTTTCCTTTATACTTTTCTCGCCAATGGTTTAACTCTGTGCCATTATACACCATCATACTACCTGGTTGCAATACAATTTCGTGAACTTTGCCTGAATAATCTTCAATAAAAATTGGGTAGGGACATTTTTTATCCTGTGAAATGCATATTGTGGCTGAATATTCACAAGAAGGTCTATCTTTATGTTTTTCCATAATAGCACCTTTTTGCATTATTCTAGCATAAGAATAACATGGAAGTAATTTTTTTTGTATTATTTTTTCTACATCTTTTTGCAATAATAACATCAAGCTTTCAAAACAATATGCTCCATACCATCCAAAAGAATTGGGTACCTGACCATCACCCAAAGAGCAATTTTCTGCGAAATCGGAGTTATCTTTCATCATTCTAAATTGAATTTTTAATAACTCTAGAGTTTGAGTATTTACTGCATCTTTTATAACTTCAAACCCATCATCACAAAAATTCATTTTACTGTAACTTGAATTGATATAATTTTGCACTTTCAACATAAAAAGATATGTTTATGTCTGTGTTGGCCTCAATATTAATACTTGAAAATGTTGGTTCAATCGAATTCAATACACACGTAAATGTATAGTCGTCTATCACACTTTCAATGTTTGTTGTTCCGTAAACGGCAGAATATGCGTCATAATTATCTTGTTGATTTTCAATAAAAATTGAATCTCCGATTTTACAATTATGTGGATCTAAACTTTTGACTGTGATTAAACTTTCGTTTGAATTTGTTTTTTCCCATTTAATCGATGCAATAATCTTTATTGGTGAATCACCATTGATATCCGGCACACATTGTGTTGTTGTATCATCGGTTTGATTATGATACATTACGGTAATTTGACAAGCTCCTGTATGTTCTAAAAATTGGTTGATAATTTTCTTTTGCAAAGTGAGAGCTTCTTCCCACGTTTCAGCATATTCACTCTGTGAGGTGACTTGATTATAAATTTGATATTTTTTAGTATATTTTGCCATTTTAAGCTACCGTTCCATATATAGTTCCTGTTGTTACATATGTGATTGTAAAACCATTTAAGTTGCAAGCTCTTCCTCCAGCACCACCAGCAGCGTTTGCTGTGACAGCGTTGACACTACCATTACCACCAGCGTTACCAGCAAAACCACCTGCACCGCTACCATTAACATTACCTGTGCCACCACCAGAATAGGTGCCTGATCCTCCGGATGAACCCCAACCACCACCTCCACCACCAGCAGATGCTCGGTTCACTATTGATCCTGGTGGAAGTCTTTGAGCTGCTGATCTTGCAGATCCGGATCCTCCAGCTGGGCCACCAAGGCCTTGTCCGCCGGTAGGATTTCCAGGCATTACTCTTCCTCCACCGCCACCAGCGCCTGCTGCGGGAGCGTTTCCTCCGGCTGCACCTATGGCTCCACCAGCAGCTACTCCTGCGCCTGTTGCATTACCTCCGGCACCGCCGCCTGCTCCTCCACCACCGCAGGAGAATACAGTAGTGGTGATTCCGCTTCCACCTCCACCACCGCCGCCACCAATAAAAGAATTGTTGGTAAGTGATATATTGTTGCCCAAACTCATAGCTACACCACCAGCACTACCTGCAGCTGCCGTTGCACTGGGTGAAGGTACAAAAGCTCCAGCACCACCTTGTCCCATAATAAATCCGTTATTTATCAACGCCACAGTGCTTCCAAAACCACTAATAGTTAATGCTGGTGTACCTGTGCTATTCGACCAAATATAAATATTTGAAGCAACTGTAACCTGAACTGCGCCGCTTGAATATCCAAGGCCTTGCACATAGGTGAGTAAATTTAAATTTGATTGACTTGTTGTTATTGTTGTAGTGAATTGTGCAGCTTTTCCCTGTAAGTTTTGCATTGATATAGCGCCGGTAGGAACTCCAGCCAAAGACCTTACAGCTGCATCATTTAATGTGATAGTTGCAGTAGATGAAATGCCTAATTCGGTATTCACCTGACTCATACTGATTTGTCCTGTTGGTAATGGCATTATTTCCTCGCTATTAATTCTTTAAGTAAAAATTTTTGTTAATTTTAATATTTGATTTATTTCCACCAGATAATGCTTGTTGTGCCTTATTAGTTTCATTTTTATCCAAATGGCGACACTCTATGATATTCAACAGAAGTTCAGATAAAAACTTCTCAAATTTTTGATTTCCTCGTAATTTTTGTTTACTGTCATGGTTATCTGGTAACTTATACAATGTATACTCAAAAATCATTTTTTTATCTTTTTCATCATCATATCCACCAATTGCGGAACCACCAAATTCTAAAATAGTGCCAGAATAATCACCGGTCAATATCATTACCCTTGTTTTTAACAAATTTAAATCAGAATATTCATATATAAAATCTATGTTATTTTTCATATTATTGTAATTCCCAATTATGTGTATCCACCATATTTATTAACTTCATATTTAGTTTTTTCAAATTCCCTTAGTTCTTTAACGTGTTCTATCAGTTCTTGCTTTATTCTTTCCTTGTTCTGATATTCGTAGTATAGCCGCTGTTGCTTTGACATCATTCTTTTCTTGCTCATCCGGATTCCTTTCGTTGTTATTATACTTTCGGACTCGTTGAGCTTTTACTATGGGGGCAATTTTATCATTAACACCTCGCCTCTTAGTTAATAAAATAGGAATTTGATTGTTGGGTATTATCATTAAAATTCTGTCCATCCTGTAATTATATATTTTTCATTACTTAATGGAGGATTTCCTCGATGCGTATGTGTAAATGCTGCTGGCCAAATTAATAAAGTACCAGCTTTTGGTTTTATTCTTTTGTGATAATATAAGAATTCTGTTTCTCCGCCTTCTTCTACATCATTTAAATATAATAACCAAACTAAAATTCTATGGCAAAGAGAACGTCCTGCAGATTCGCAATGCCACATATGATATCCTCCACCAATTTTTGTCTTTTGTATTTTAAAAGAAAAATTGTTGTGTTCTGGTGAAGTTTTTAGTATATCATATTCGTCTGCATAATCTTGATATTTCTCCCAAAATATAGTATTAAATTCTCTATGTAAAGAACCTGCGCCTTGTAAATTTACAAATTCTTCATCATGGTTAAATAAAAATTCATCGTCTTTTGACGTTTTTTTTGCATTTTCGGTTTGTTGCCTATTCATAATAAAACCATTTTCTTTCATAGAATCAAAATACTTTATTGCTCTATCACAATAATATGATGAGAAAGCATTTTCATAAATTCCAATAAAATCTTTTGACATTACCATTCTCTAGGCAACTTTGTTTTGTGAGATTTGTGTAAGGTATTTCCCGGTACAGTATCTTTGATGCGTTGAATCACACCTTTCTCAAAGGCTGAATCGGCAGTTTTAGTACCAGGTACAGACATACGACCAACGTCACCAAAAACTGGTAAGTTTTCTGCTGAATGATATCGTTCTAAGTGAGGATTGGATTGTAGAAATTCATCTAACACCGTGTATGACATACGGTGTTCTTCGATTGAATTGGTTTGTTTATTCAGAAAATCATATGTTGGCATTAAGCATACTCATGTGAAAGGGATTCATTCATTTTACGGAACCATTCTTTCATAAAAGGTGGTACCTCTCTCTTATTTATCTTACCTTTCCATGACCATAAATGTGATTTATTCATTCTATAATAGTTATGATAAGACTTCAAAGAGTCACCTGGTACTTTACATTCATCAGGCATAGCCGGTGTAGGACCAGTAAACTTACCATTGGGTATATTGGTAGGCAACACCGCCAAATCAGGTATCAATCGTGCTGTAGCATGAACCTTGCCATAACGATAGGTAAACTCACTCAGTAATTCACACCACATATTGTAGAGCCAACGATAGTTTTCATTACTTTGGCGAACCCATATTGCAGAAGGATGATTCATCATAGTAGGTTTCATAAGGCGTTCTTCACGGCTATCAGGTAGCCGCCAAGCTTTGATTGATCGATTATTGGCCGACAATCTTTTATATTCTTGGCCGTCAAGCACTCGATGTGCTGTTGAAAGTAACTGAGCATACTCAATTACCATTTTGCAGACATGGCGATCAACGTGCATTTGGGCACATTTTTTTACATCTTCATCAAGAAAAAATATATTCATAACATTCTAATTAAACCGATTGTATCAATAGTAGTTAACAAGACATAGTTAGCAAGCATGCCAAATGATTTCCGAGTATAAGCAGCCCAACCATACATAGCACAACCAAGAATCCAAATAGGATAAAGAATAAGGAGTGGAGGATTGGGTACCGTGAGAGCCATAGTAATAGAGCAACCAATACTGATAGCCCATGCCAATAACTCCACGATAAAACGGAACTTACCTGATTTCCAATCATCACGAATCCAATCAAAAAGATTATAAAATAAATCGTTCATCAACACTCATCATCACGAATCAAACTTTTTTTGTCTTTAAACAAACTTTCTGTGTATTCATCCAAATCTTCATCTTCAACAATTTTTTGATTTGGTCCTACTACTTCAAGGTAACCATCTAAATGAAAACCACAACCTTTTAAAAAGGTTTCAAATTCACCAATAACACTACCTAAATGTTCAGCATTGAATTCAAATGTCTTTTTGGTGATGATTGAGTCACCGAAAGGGCATGGCTCATCTTCACAAATAAATGTAAACTTACTCATAGTTTTGGAATGTCCATTGATAAATCTTTAGCTTTTGTTTTACCAAACTTTTTTTCAATATCGGATGCTGATACAGTTTGCAAAACAAATTGCTTAAACTCATTGTAATCGTTTGTTACTTTCATATCAACTTGGCCACCATGACCATCTGCCATAAACAATGCACAACCACCTTGAACTAACGGTGCAATTTCAACAATGTGTTCCAAGTTTACAATGATTGGACAATTTTTATCTACTGAATTTACTTCAACAAACATGGTCATGCTTCTTCTCCTTTAGGTTCACGAATTTTTGCCAACTTGGCATATTTCTCTGATAGTTCTGCTTCAATGTATGATTTTTTCCACAGATTTCTTTTTTCTGGCGTCATAGTAGCCAATACTCGTTTTGCTGATTTGCTTAATTTAAAATCTTTATTTGGTCTCATTTAATAGCCTTAATGGTTGTATCGGATCTATCACAATCTTTAACACGAATCAAATATACAGTTTCTTCTGAATATGGTTTTACAAAGAAACATTCACCTTTGAGTGACCAAACCAAATGATGTTGAATACTGCCTTCAATAACGGTGGTTGGTGTCGGTTTACGAACAATCTCAATCAAATTAAAAATAGTAATGGCAGAAGCGGCAATCAATAAAACTAAAATGATTGTTGCCGTATTTTTGCCGACCCACAAATACAATTTATTAAGCATTAAAAACTCCATTCAAATATAATACGACCATTATAACAAATGCAAGGCTAAATGTCAAGAGTCCAATGGTAAAGAACCAACATACTTTTTGGTAATATTCCACTTCCAACTCCAACATATCACGCTGTCCAAGTATCATGGGTTGGCATTCATTCTCACCACCCATCATCTCTATGGTCTCTTTGGTGTTAGCCAATCGCTGTTTGGCTACATACAGGTAGTAGTAGGCTAACATTTAGTCCCAAAGATTCTCATAATACTTACCAAATAATCTAAATGCATTACGCTTTCTTTCATTGTGTGCATTTAGTCCATCCCAATCGACCTTAGGTCCAACATAGTTCTCGTCCCAAGGTAACTTATCACCACATTCGGTGTAATCAAAGAACTTGGATTCAGGATCATCCTGAACTT